>SERZ01000425.1_pt1 | contig 28723 bp, 39 predicted proteins | sample 3171461 | NCBI WGS metagenome assembly SERZ01 (sample SAMN06051861, study PRJNA518727) | freshwater metagenome | biome: subpolar coniferous forest; feature: holomictic lake; material: water; isolation source: holomictic Lake 227, 6 m depth | place: Canada: near Kenora, Ontario | collected... | reverse complement strand
CGATAGAATCCTCAACCGCAAGCGTTACCCGTTTCGTTCCAGGCTTTGATTCGATCACATCACCAGCGTAAAGACGTTTCATGCCGCCTTCTGTCCATGCGATTATCTCGCCTTTAGCGCATAAAAAGAAGTGTGGTTCTTTATGAACTTTGCCGACAATCAAAGTACCTGCTGGCCTGAAAACCCTGCGGCAATACATTCCTGGGCTAAAAAAGTGTTCAGTGACCAACTCAGCTTGAGGCATTGCAGACATTTCAGCTTGTAGCCGTTCAACTTGCTCCCGGCTTACTGATTTATCTAATGCCAAATCCATCATGTCACTACCCGACCAGAGGCGCGAATGTTAATGCTGGTTGCCGTTCCTGCGATGGTGCTGATGAAGTCACCCGCTGCTAGAGCTTGGCCCACGATCTCGGGGAAGGTGTACACCTCTGCGGCCTGTAGCGTCTTTGTTTTGGTAATAAGATTCAAGTTACCCGCCGAGCCAGAAGTTGTCACCAGATTAACGCTGATTGTTGCTGGGACTGCGCTGTAATTTGTAGCGGTGAACTTGTCAATCAGGGTAGTGACGCCTGTCGATGTGTACTGCGTTGTCTGCGAGTTTTCGGCAATCTTGGCCGGGATCAGGACGGTTACTGTGACGGTCATGGTAGTTCCTTAAATCAAGGTGTATGAGATACAGCAGGCAGCAACACCCTTCGCGCCTGAGTTAGTAAACGCCGATCCAGCAACATCTGAGTAAAACGCCATTGTGCCCGTAGATGAAATGACGACTGCACCCACTTTTAATGTTCCGTTATCCTCTACCATTACTGTAGTTTGCACATCAGTTGTAGGTCGCATATTAGCAGTGCCACCCGTAATAGTAAAGGTTGTGGCGTTAGAGGTTCCGGTGAGCGTTGGGATACGCATCACGACGATATTACCCACTCGCGTGTAGTAAACAGTTGCAGTGGGGGAGCTTGTAAATCCAGTTCCTGTTCCGGTGTAGGAGTAGTCTGTAGAGGTAAGAGTATTTGTACCGGGTGGCGTTGCCCATGTTCCATCATTGCGGAGATATGTAGTAGTAGCTCCTGCTGGCGCGGTGATCGCGTGACCGTTCCAAGTGAAGTTAGTGGTTACCAGCAATGGGACACCTAATCCTGTGGTGCTCCAAGACCCCACAGTTGACCCACCAACATTAACAAATAATTGAGTAGCACTACTGGTAATTGTGCCGCTTTGAAACTTAATGTCAGCTAGGTTGTATGTGCCGTTCGATAGGTCTAGGCCGTATTGCCAACCACCTGCTACTGCATACGCAACTAACGGAGCATAGGTAGTCTGCTGTGTTCCACTGGAATAAGAGACAAATCCGCTTGATTTCCAAGTATTGTTAGGATCATCCTTCTGAACTGCCAAGGCGAAACCAGTTAACCGAGCCTCTACCGCAGTGCCGCCAAAGACGGGACTATCCTTAACGGTGATCCCCATGCCTTCAGCGTAGTTGCCTTTAGTCCCAATGCCGAGCGTTACAGCGTAACCACCAATCTCGGTATAGTACGGATCTGTTGGCGCGCCACCAGAAAATGCAGGATCATTCCAGACACCACCGGGGGATGCCGACGATGCTAGTCCTGCTGGGATTCCTACGTTAGATGCCCAAGTGTTGTAGTGGCTGTTGTAAAGAGTCGCATCAGTAATCCCCAAACTGAAATAGTCTTGGGTGTAGGTTTGCCATTGCTGTAGAGGAGTACCACGGTTAGTTAAACCAATAGCCGGGAAGTAAGAAAACTTGTCTGCGTATGTTCTTCCACCACCACCAACATCAGGTGCCCAAGTAGTACCAGCAAAATTATAAAAAGTTTTACTATATGCTGTTGTTGTGGGTAAAACAGTATCAACAGCGTAGGCTTTGATGTTATCGACTGTCTTAATATCAGCAGACCCATTTCCCACAACAACGCTGTCTGATACCAATGTGCCTGTATTTGTTACCGTAGCTATAGACGGAATGCTTACAGGCGAAAGGTCTTGAAAGTCCTGCTTATCTGCTACGCTGGGAGCAAGATTGCCCGTTTCAATTACCTGTGGTTGATAACTAGGAAAAAGATTTTCATACTCAACCTTAATAGCACCAGAGGAATTAACTACACTGATGTAGTTCCCCGGTGTCAGTGTGTCTAGTGTGTAGCCTGTTCCGTTACCAATTAGAAGTTGCCCGTTTGTTGGGATGGTTGTTAGGCCAGTCCCACCAGATGTAACACCAAGAGCCGAACCAATATTCAGCGTTATAACACTTGGGTTCATCAGCCACAACAACCATTCTTGATTCGGCCTGCCCGTTGTCGGGTTCAGGAACGCAGAATACGGAATGTTGATGTTATTGTTTGGCAGCATCAATTTTCTCCGGCTGATGCTTTTAGATTTGCCGAAATAATAACTGCTTTGATAGGATCAGATACCACGACTTCAAAGATTCGATCACGCGACCAACCAAGACGCCGCCAAAGCGCCCGATTTTGATAGCGCCCAATCTTGCCGATACTTACCCAATGCTCGTTTGACCAAGTAGAGCCGCCATCGTTTGACCAGCGAAGCATTGCTTGCGGGTCTTGTCCTTGTCCAACAGAAAGACCAACGCCGGGTTGGAATTGGATTTGCATTTCATCAAAATACTGGCGTTGAAGATCGGTTGTCAAGTGCGGTGCGCGTCTAAGCCTGCGGATCGTTGCGCCATTGTCTGTGTAAACATCATTCTGCAAGCTGTAAATCTTGCCGTTCTCAAAATCACCAACGATGTTCTGGTTTGCAAAGTAAGCCGCACAGTTTGAACGATGCCGGTAGAACTTTCCGTTTTCCCACGAAAGCCATTTGTGCCAAGCCTGGGTAGCTTCGTCATAGACCCATGTCAGATCAATCGACGGGAAAGTTACAACGTAGAACTCATGCCCTTCAATCTGATAGGTGTAGGCCACAGCATCAGATATATCAACTCCAATCAAAGTTTGCTCGACAGCATGGGTTGAAATCTTGACAAATGTATAACCCTCGATCTTTTCAATCGTGCTGTTTCCTCGCGTGTCTTTAGCAACAAAGATAAATGACTCAGAGAATCTTGCGATAGATGCAGCAGCAGCGCAACCGTGTTGTGCAGATGTGCCGGGAATCCGCTGGAACGGGAAAGAGATAATCCCTGTAACAATGTTGCCTACATCAGTCCAGACCTCGCTTGTTACTTCGCCAAGAAGATAAACCTGTCTACGGTCAACCAACAGGGCAACAAGGCTATCAGGAGAACCATCCTTAGCCCCGTAGTAAGCATTGGTGCTAAGACTTGAGCCAAGATCAGTACAAGCCCAATTTTGCGTTCCAGGCTGGTTATAGATGTTGTAGTTGTCCACTGCATCAACGACAGTAGCGCCCTGCCACGGCCCGTCAGAGGGTGGAAGTGTCAGGAAGGAATCTGTTGCTGCTACCCATGTGTAGCGATTTGGCCCGTCAACAATGTAAGCGGTAAGCCCGTTTGCAGTGGTTACGTTATCAGAGATAGAGACTTGACCGCTACTGCTTTGAAGTATTCCGATCTGGGTAGCAACAAACGATGTGTCTATTGAATAAACAAAACTCCCTGAAACAGCAATCAAATGCTGTCCACCGGATAAAGCTCGCATTCCGCGAACTTCACCAACAGCAAGTTGAACTTCCTCAACTAATCCAGGAGTGGGATAAAGCGCAACAATCCCTCTATCGCCTGGTTGCTTAGTTGGATCAACTTCTGGATAGAAATTGATACACTCTTGCGCGTTTTGATAGATCGAAGGAGCAACGTAAGAAACTCCGACAAAACCAAATTCTGCCATTTTGTGCTTTCTAGCGGAATCCGCCATCCATGATGAACGCCGCATCCTTAGCTTTGCCCATCATCAGGCTATCAGGATACCGAGCGATTTGTGGCGGTTTCATGTTTGTACGCTTGATTGTTGCCTTTGCTTGCGAAGCGTAAGCGTTAATCATTGCAATCTGTGTTTGGCTTGATTTGCCATACATCGGCATTAGACGCTCTGCAAGACACCAGCGCAAGGCATTGTTATACCCTTGGGGAAGCTGAATTGTGTCTGTCAAGTTGGTGAACGTGCGAAACAGGGTCGAAGCAAACAGGTGAAGCTCGCCTTGTGCGGGATTGGGCCAGACGTAGATCGTTCCCAAAAGTTCACTTGGTTGATAGTAAATCCCTTTGGGCCACGGCCCGTTAAGAGACTTCAGACCAATAGACTCGTATTCTTCCAGGCTAAAGACGGAAACCGGATAGTCCAAGCCACCGCCATAGATAGGAACACCGCCGCTTGTCGTTGTTACGCGAACAAAGGCAGATTCAATTCCAAGGGGACGCTCGTAGTAGGCTTGGATCGCCGTAGAACCAGCCGTTTGGCTTAAGCTGACAGTGTATGTGCCTGCCTCGTTTACGTTGCCCCCAGCGCCCGTATTGAAGCCGGTGATTTTCGTCCCTGCGGTGATCCCCGTCCCACTAAGGACTTGACCAATCGCAACAGCACCAGACGACAATGAAGTCACCGTCAAAGTGAAGCCAGAGATTGAGCCAGTGAACGCAGCGCCGACTTGACCGCCTGGGCCGATGGTGTACTGGATTTGGTTTTGCACACAAGGGAAGATGATCTCCGTCTTGTAGAAAACCATCATTTGCTCGTTTGACCATTGATCGGTCATGTCGTTGAGCATATCAAAGGCATCTTGTGCTGCATCAGCAGTCGGCGTTTCACCGGCTTCTAGTGCGCCAATGTCTTTCAGTGCGCGGCTGATAATGTCTATAGCGGTTGTCATTTAAGCTCCTTCATTTTGGCCCCTTGAGGAACGCAATCCAAGCTGTGTACACCATCCAACCCATTAGGCTAATAATTCCCCACTTACCAATCTCTGTTCGCATTGTCTTCCAAAATGCAGCGCGTTCAACTGCGGCAGCAATATCGGCTTCATGTTTCTTGCGGTGCCCATAGGGATCGCCCTCGGGGAATGCATTATTCATTAACTTGGCAATCTCTTCTGCAAGAACTAAAGTTTCATCAGTCATGTGTTGGGTCAGTCGCTTGTCCATCTCATCAATCTTTGTATGCACCTCTTGCATAAGAAGTACAACAAGGGAATCATTTTTACGACGTTCTACTTCTGGCTTGAAGACGGTAGATTCAAAGAGTTGCAATTTATCGTCCTCAGTAGTCATGTTTATAGTCCTGAAATGTTTCTACATTCTATTTCGTAGGGGCTATCTTGGTAGCCGTAGAAGTTAAAACGCTACTCCACCAGCAATTCTGAACCGGGAATTATTTGCATAAACAATCAAATTCGCAGCGCCACCACCAGCATTTTCAACCAACACACGTCCATTCAATAACGCATTTGCTGCTGGCAGACTTCCTGTTGCCACCACATCGACTTTTACCCCGCCTGGACTTAAATCGGTTAAATTGGTTGTATTGATAGCTGGTGCGGCAACCCCGTTGGCGCCTAACCCCGTATCTTGAAACGTGAGAGTGCGCGAATCAGTTGCTGACCCTATATAACCAAAAGTTGCCGGGGAACTGCCTACCGCTGTTCTATAAATGTTGTACCCATCACAACCGGCCAAATAACTCCAAGACAACTGGTTGTAATTCGTGCCATCTAGAGTAGCATTTCCATTCGCTAATGACAATGTGGAACTTGCTGTTGTCTCTCCGGTGGTTGTGTACCCTGTGACAAGATAACTCCAAGTAGATGCGCCAGTTGTACCTACGGCAACGACTGCTACACCACTTGGCGCATTAAGAGCATTTCCTGATTTGTACGCAATCGCTAATTCTGTTCCGACAAGCTGAAGCGCTGTCGATGGGTTATTTGTATCAATACCAAGGCGTTTTGATATAAAAGTTGCAGTATTCCCTCCTGATCCAAAGTCAGTTGAAAACACTTTTACATTTGGAGTTGTGATTATTGTGGTATATGGGTTATTAACATAACAACCTGATGTAAAAAGCCTTCCACCGCTGTCATCAAAAATAATTGAAGGGTCAATAGCAACGCCTAAACTACATCCATTAAACACCGCAGAAGTGTAATGGCCTCTAAAATCAAAACAGTTTTGACTTCCACCTCCAGGGGTCACGCCGAAAAACGATAAAAACGCCGATTGTGTATTATTTGGCCCGTATTGAAAGAACTTAATTGGGATTCCCTCTGCCAGATAGCATTGAACAAAGGTAAGTATAGACAACGAAAAAGTGCTTTCCGAATGCACCGCAGAGATATTTCCGCCTAAACTGCTTTGCGAAAAGAACAGTGGGCCGGGTGTTTGTTCTATGTGGATTCCATAATTGGCAGTTTGGTCAATGGTAAAACCAGTAAATGAACATATTTGTGCCACAAAGCATCCTCTTGCTCTTACCGCGCAATCTCCAGCAATATTGTGAATGTAGAAATTATTGAAGACGCACTCACTCAATTGAGTAACGGTACTTGACGGAAGCAGTGTTTCCGACCCCAACCAAAGCGCGCTATTTGTCGTGCCCTTAAGTTCAATATTTTCAAAAATGGAATTGATGTGGGTGGTGCCACCCGTTTTTACCCACATGCCCGCATCCGCCAAACTATTACCGTCTATCGTTAAATCATGGACGCGAACTTCGTGCTGTTGCCCAGACGCTGCTTGAATCAGCAAAGCAGTGCTACCAGCCGACCCTTCAAATCTTAAAATTGAAATTGCTCTGCCTTGCCCATAAAACTCAAAGTTTGATTGGGGGATAGTTAGAGTTGAGGAAATCGCATAAGTACCCGCAGGAAGCAATACTGAATTGCCGCTTGCTGCTGCGGTTATCGCAGCTTGAATTGCTGCTGCCGTTTCCGTTGGATGGGTTCCATCATTGTATGCACCATAGTCAAGGACGTTGAGGCCCGCCCCTTTTATCATCGAATAGGATACTTTTGTCAAACTCATTTTATTTGTCCTTTAAGATTACCACTAGAGCTAAACAGAAGTTATTGTTTCCCATGCGGTCGCACCACCAACACGAAGTTTATTCAACGTAGTGTCAAAATAAATCGCACCTTTCAGATACGCTGGAGCAGATGCAGTGGCGGCTTGTACGGGAACAATAACATCCCCAAAATACGACTTTTTGGCGATAGCCAAACCTCCAGCCGTTTTGAGCGAAGCTGTAGTGCTATTACTAGCGTCCGTTGCATCAGATACCGAGACAATACCTTTTGCAAACGTAGCCCCACCAGCGGGGTCTAATTGCAAATGAACGGTGGCACTTTGCCCATCCGTTTTTGTGTAAAAGTCCAATGAATGCCTTGTTCCAATTGCATTTCGGTCAACTATTTTTGCGGGTGTAGTACCTTCACTGGTGGCTGAAGCTGTCGCGAATTGAACTGAAAGGCCAACAGCAGTCAGTTTTACATCCGAGCCAAAGCTCCCTGTCGTTGCCACAGACAAAGCGCCCTTCGCTAAAGTTGCACCACCAGCGGGGTCTAATTGCAAATGAATAGTTGCGTCCTGTCCATCCGTTTTAGTATAAAAGTCCAACGAGTGGCGGGTTCCAATGTCGTTTCGATCAACTATTTTTACCGGAATTTTCCCTTCTGACGTGGCAGAAGCAGTTGCGAATTGTATTGAACTTCCGGTTGCTGAAAGTTTGTAATCTCCAGTGGAAGTTTGGTCCCCCGTAAACGTCTGTGCAGCATCAGTCCGAGCAACACTGGATGAAGTAGTGGGAAATGTGTGTGTAGTAGCATCAGTACCCGCAAGGGTCAGGGTATTGCTGATAGTCAAAGACTTAGCAGTAGCAGCTTTGGCCCCCGCATAATCCAGTTCCCAAGTACCTGCTGCTGTAGCAATGCTTGAGCAAGTGATATACAGATCACACCCAGAAGCAACAGTCCACAGCGTTGTAGGTGTTGCGTTCTGTACGGTGATTGCAAGCGTGGAATCATTGTCCACCATGAACCTGCGGCCTACGGTAAGTGTCCGAGCATCAGGCAGCACAAGGGTCTGTGCAGCAGTGCCAGTGAAGATCGTGTAGGTCGGCGATGCTACGGTGAAGGTTGTGGTGCTTGTGGCTGTGGCAATGCTTTGAAAGCCCACTGTCATACCGGTTGAACGACTGATACCAGCTACCTGCGTACCACCGTAAGCAATAGTCCCCGTAGTCGTACCATTAATCAAGGTGCAGTTAAACAGCGTAAGGGTATTAGCACCTACATGGCCTACATCAGCATCGGCACCATTAAGAATCGTGTCGTAGATATTCGCTGTAATGCTATTGCTAGTAGCTGAGGACACCAGCAATCCGTTATCTGTAGTACCCGAACTGGCAAGGGCTGTCAGACTACAGTTAAACACATTACCCGCAATCAGTTTGACAGTGTTGTTGTTGAAGAACACTACACCGCGATTGTTAGTTGCTGCGCCCGTAGCGATAACCCGAACACCTTGCACGTTTGCAGAGATGTTGACCGTAGCGCCTGAGTCATTGGTGATGTACACACCGTTGGAGTTGCTGTCAGAGCTAGTCGGGTAGCATTCAGTATCAGATACCGTGATTGAGGACTTGGAGTAAACGCAATACTTCACGCCAGCGCCACTTGTGACCACCGTCACATTTCTGACCTGAAGACTTGTCAAACCATCACCAGCGTAAATGCCGTAGGTCGTACCTGTACCACTGTGACCAATGTACAGATCAGTGATCCGGGCAGAGGATGCTGTGAGGGTGAACGCTGCAATGTCTGCCGTTGCCGTTGTGATCTTGGTTGCTGAGAGTCCCTGACCCTTAATCAGAATCGCCTTGTCAACCGTGATCGTTGCGGTGATCGGGTAGCTTCCCGCACCAAGGATCAGGGTATCACCGGCTGCAGCAGCGGTCACAGCAGCTTGGATATTCCCGCCAATAGGAACGTAGGTCACACGGCCTGTAGGCCACTGGAACAGGTCTGCTTGCAGAGCCTTGACGGTAGCACCACCCTGCACCAAGGGCAGGATTTCCGTACCCGCGAGAGGAAGGGTTGCAGAGGTCAGTTGTGAGATTTTCTTGTCGGCCATGATGGTTCCTAGAAATAGGTTACTTCGATTGTCGAGGTCAGCGGTGGCGCTGCGCTAAAGGTCAAAACCGCACCAGCAAGGGAGTAGGTATTTTTCTGCTGATACACACCGTTGATGTAGATATTGGTCGCGTTTTCGTTTGCTGGCGCAGATGCCAGGGTGAAATTGACTGTGGTGCCATCACCAGTGCCGTTGTATATTGTTGCAGAACCTGTAGCGATTGCCCCAATGTTGTCAAAGGTGGCAAGTGTTGTACCTACCGACGTTTTCAGCACAAACTTGTAGTTGTATCCCGCAGTCAGCCAAATCTCACCCCCAGGCACGCGCCCAGCAGCGTCAAGCACGATTGGATTGGTGTGGGCTACGTTACCCGCTGATGTGGTGTAAGTCGCGGCAGGTGTTGTTCCGCCGGCAGCGTAGGTATAGATTAGACCACCAGTAAGGATGACGCCGTTGTTGTCGAAGAACTGCCAACCGACACCACCAAATGCTGAAAGATTGACGGCCATTTTTTACTCCAACAGAATTTGACCGCCATTCTCTTGTGTGAGATTGTCGCCCGATTCAGTTAATAGGTTACCAACGGACGAGCCGCTGTCTCTCGTTCCAGAGAACAATGTTGCTAGACCGCCAAGCCCGATAGAGATTGCGTTTCTAGCACCGAATATCCAACTCATGAGTTCACCGGCTTGCAGTAAATCACACCGTCATCTGCAACACGGATCGCAGAAACAACCCAAGGGGAACCGTCCTCATTCGGGACAATAAACGGGATCGGGGTATATGCGGGGATTGGGGTTCCGTTGACAGCAGTTGCGGTTACGCCAACTCCGACGATCACATAACATGGTGTAGTAGACCAGACAACAACACCGCGAGGGCCGTTGATCCATGCTGTCGTTGTAGCGGCTGTTCCGCTGTAACTTGCCGTTTGAGCCGAAAAGCCAAGCGGAGGATTCAAGAATTCCATTTCAACTCCTTTTTACCTGTAAAAAAGGCCACCCCATTAAATGAGAGTGGCCTCTTACTAGCTGTTATTTCTTACGGAAGGAACGTGAGATCGTACCCGTAGATGAACACATCAGCCGTTGCCGCTGCGCCCTGCACAGTGGTGCAACGGATAAACAGCGGAGTCGTTGCAACTGAATCGGTAGAGGTTGCTGCGGTCACAACCACTGCGGTAGTCGAGTTGTTACCCGAAACCGCATAGGCTGATTTGACTGCCGTACCATTACCGCCAGCCAGTGTGTAAACACCGATCTGGGCAGTGGTCAAGCTGGTGCTTGCGTTTGCAACGATGATGCTCACAACACTGACGTTACCAGCACTCAAGATGGGTGCAACGGTATCGGCAACGCTGTTCAGATTCACCGCCTGGGCAGACGCAATCAAGCGCAGGGCTTGATTGGTTGCAAGGTTCGTCGGGTGCGTGGAGGCTGTAATTGCTGGGCCTGGATTAGACATGATAGTTTCCTTTCAGATTAATTTGCAGGTCAAGCGGCAACGCGACACGCAAGCTCTTGGTAGAGTGGTGCCCAACCATACAAGACATCAAGACGAGTCGGGATCGAATCGTTGTTGATTGTATATTGACGAACCACACGAATGGACAGACCAACTTCCTTGTCGCTTGCACGACCAGCAAAATGGACACCTTCAGGCAATTCAAGATCAGCACTACAAAGCGTGTACGCATTGCGGTGCATGATGATGTTCTGCGGAGAAACTGCGCCAGACGAGTTGAAGAACGACACAGCAGCAACAGCAGAGGTGGTCGGGATCGACACATTCTGGAATTGACCGCCAGTGATAACAGCAGGTGATACGTTCACAGAAAGCGTTGTACCAGTACCCGAAACGTCAGCGTTCACAACGAAGTTGCGGAGCTTGTTCGAGCCGTAGGCTGCGCGGTTCTGTGGGTTGACTGCGTACACGCCAGCGATAGTGAAAACGTCACCTTGCTTGAGTGAAACAGCGCCCGTAGCAATCACAGCGATGTTGCAGCTAGATGCCCAGCCCGTAGACAGGAAACCCGTTGCAGTGGTCGTTGCGACAACAGCAGTCCCAGCGAAAGATCCAAACGTCTGGTTCACAACGTTTTGATCCATCTTCCAGTTCATGCCGCCAGAGTCACGGCCCATCAAGCCCTTTTCATACTGCTTGGCGATGACGTTAGAGGGGACGAAAAGACCCTTCAAGCTGTCAACGATAGTAGCACTGGTGAAAGGCTCAACGATGCAAGAACGCCGACCATCGCGGGGTGCGCCTTCGCTGTCCAGATACGCACCTGCGGTCAGGTAGGTAATCAGGCCAGACGGAGGGGTTCCAGCAGTGCCGACAATGTTTGCCGTTGCGTTCTTTGCCATCAACAGACCATCACGGTCGATCTTATTGGCAATTGCAGCAATAGCGGGTTTCAGGACTCGGTTGCTGAAAGCGTCCATGCTGAGTGCCAAGTCCTGAGTGGTGAACTGGGTGTCAACGTGGAACTGGGTAGTCAGAGTGACCGGGGTGCTGGTTTCGTTGAAATCCTCAACATTCAGCGCAGGGCCAGTCGTTCCAATGAAACGACCAGGGCGACGAACGTTCAGGGTAGCACCGATCTTAGCGCCGACAACGGCAAACTGATCGTCATAGTTGCGCTCGACTTCGCTTGCGAAGGTAAGCTCATTTTCCAAAACCATCAACGCCTCTGGCGTAATCTGGCTGATTGTGAGTAGGGTGTTAGCCATTTCAATTCCTTAAAAACTGTTTACAAATCAGCGAATCTTCCCGGCCTGTCGTGCAGCTTTCCAGTCGTGATATGTGCCGTGGAAATCATTGTTTGAATCCACGCCCGTATCCTTTCCGGCGCTTCCAACTTTGATCGGGCTGATCGGCGCTGGTGCCTTTGACCTCACAGCTACAGCTTTCTCGGGAGGCTTTTCAAATCTCGCCTCTAGCTTCCCAATCTCTCTCAAGGCTGAAGGTACAGACATATTCTGTAGCCTCGTAGCAAACTCAGGGTTCTCGGCAAGGTGATACAGGATTCTTGGGCCTGTCTCACTCTCCAGGATCGCATCACGCACTTGATCGCTTACTGCGACTTCGCTTGACGCTACCATGTCCTCAAAATCAGGCAGTTCCGACTTTGTTGCTGTTAGCCGATCCGTCCAGGTCTTGATGACCTTTTCGCGCTCTAACTGCACCTTTCTCTCGGCCTCTTGCCTATCCCTATTCGCCATCGCCTTCTCGGTTGAGTATTCAGCGAGTGCCTTTGCGTATTCAAAAGCATCATTGAACTGCTCGGGTTTCGGTTCTTCGTCGGTTTTCGCTGGGGTAGCTTTGCCTTCTAGTTCCTTGATCCGAGCTTCTAAGGTTTCCCGCTTCTCGCGCTCTTGCTGGGCTTCCGCTTTTGCTTGATCGCGGTCTTTGGTGACCTTCTCAAACCGTCTTTCAATCTTAGGTTGCCGTTTCCGTTCTTCTGTCGCTGTCGCTTCGTCTTCTGCTTCAACCGGGTCACTCTGCTTATCTTCCTGGGGAGGCTCTACAGCCTCGGGTTCAGGTTTATCAGCTAAACCAAGTCTCTGTGCATTAAATTCAGCTAAGTTTTCGCTTGTTACCACATTGGCAGCAAGTCTTTCTTCAAGTGACATGAGTTACCTCAAGGATTTGCCCCGTTTACCTAGCGGGTAAGGTTTGAGTAATATTACTCCAAATCTGTTACGTGTTCAATCAATTACTTTGGGTGATAACCTTGTTCGTGAAATGAATCTGCATTTGTCGTCAGGTGTGAAGCAGGGACACGATGCTCAATAATCTTGTATTCGCCTTCAAGTGTTCCTTCTCCGTGTTGCTTTGCATAATCTTTGTTGACAGTAACCCAATCGCCTTTGTTTAGTTCTTTTTGTTCTGCTGCCTTGGGTACTGCTCGGAATGCCGAAACCATAGCGTTAGGCTTTCCCCTGACAGAATGAAGAACGGCTAATGTTTTACGGTCAAGATTCTTGTCACCAGTGCCAAAATACTGTTCTGCGTTTTTGCCGTAAATATCCTCACCAAAGGCTGAGACAAGATCGTGCAATCGTGCAGCACCACCTTCTTCAGTCACCGGCCTGTGACCACCGCCATATTCAGGCTTTTTGTCTAAATGCCCACGTTTCTTCATTTCCTTGCGGTCAAAGTCGGCCTTTGTTTCGCCGGTAACGAGTGCCATTAGATTGCCCTTTCGATTGCTTCTTGTTCAGAAGTTTTGAGTGCTTGGTTGTCAATATGCGCCAGCAGTAATGCAAGCTCACCCTTGATCTTTTCAATCCTGATGCGCGTTTCGGATTCAATCACCGTGTCATGCGCCTGAGTGTGGGTGCGTAGCTCGGTGTCATATCGCTGCTGTGCGTCCCTGGATTCGATTTCATGCGCCTTGGTGGTGTTGTCCATCAGCTTGCGCTTCGTTGCACCCTCTTCCTTGATCTGGGCCACTTGTGCGCGGTTGCGTAGCTCCATCTGCATTGCTTGGATTTGCTGTTGCATTTGCTGCATCTGGGCTTCGTTCTGCTTAAGCTGCATCTGCACTTGCGGGGGAACGTCTGACTTCTCGTTGATCTGCGCCAGCGGATTACTTGCTGCAAGTCGGTCGGCAATAGTATCAGCACCGGGGAAATCCATGTTTCTGAACACCAGATCACCGGCAATCTTGAATAGCTCAGGGCTTGCCGACAACAAGGGCATCATTGCTTCAACCGCTTGGATTCTCTTTGATGCGTAGCCTGGGCCTGTGTCCATTACTACGTCATATTGACCAACGGTAATATCGTTTAGCACTTCACCGACCGCTGTTTTCTCATTGATCGTGACCATATCGGGCTGACCGTCTGAGCCGATAATCCGCATTACCCGTTGTTCAGAGTAGATGATCGGAATCAGGTCGAGAATGATCTTGCCAACGTGCTTGATTGAGCGTGTCAGGTTGTCGTAGAAGTGGAAGTTAGACATATCCACTTGCTGCTGCTGACCGTTCAGGGCTTTTCCAGAAACATTCCCCTGAATCTGTTGGCTAGGGTCGAATATCCCCAGAACCGTCTGAAGGTCGTTGTTAATCGCCTCTGCTGCAACCATCACTCCAGCGGGAGGTGGTTCCGGCTGAATTCTTTGCGGTACAGGCGCAGCGCGGCCTTCAATGTCAGTTTGTTTGTAGCGTAGAACTGGCGCGGACTTGATGTTAGCCTGCGCCCATTCGTTTTCGTGGCCTTCGTCCTGGCCTTCTGCAAGCAGCCACTTAGCCTTTGGAGCCAATGCAATGCTTTCGGTCATGCTGGTGCGCCAGAAGTTGTACATCCTCTGCGGGTCTTTGGCAAACCTTACAAGACCATACTTCTTGCGCTTGTCCTCAATGATGACTTGCGCTCCGTAAACAGGAACAACGGGGATATATTTACCGGCCCAATCCTGTTCTTCGAGCACTTCCATTGCTGTCAGCTTGCACCACTTCACCTTTTTGCGGTAGCTCGGACGCTTGTCAACAACAGTAATTCCCGCAAGCATCAGGGTTTCGTCGCTCGGCAGTTGGTCTTTGAATACCTTAGTACCGTCTGACAACAGAATAAGCTCGACCTTCTCGCGCTCGACGTAGAAGTATTCTGCTACGCGAATATCCTCCTTCATCACCCATTCTGCGTTGTCATCACCTGTTGATCGACCGAGGAAGTTAGCGCCATCATCTGCGCCTGGGTACATTTTCCTGAATTGGGACTTGGGGATAACGCTGGTGATAAGACACTTTTCTGCGTCTGAACCGTCTGGAAGCGTTGAATTAGGGTCAAAGTAAACAGAAAACGGGTTGTCGATCTGCTGGATAAAGATTTCTTGATCGAATGAATCTTCTCGGGTGTAGTCTGTGACGATACGGATATAACCCCATCCCATGCGCACAGCATAATCAAAAGCCGTGTCGTATGCTGTATCAGCAGAGGAATTGACCTCGATGTGCCGGGTGATGCCTTCAATGACTTGCGCAATCTTTAGATCGCCTTCATTGTTGACAGGGTGAACCTTGATTCTGGGTCTTTGCTGGCGCTGCTGGTTTGTTACTTGTCGGACGTAGCTGTCAATCTTGTTGATTGTCAAGCAGGGACGGGCTTCTAGGTTTCTGCTGTTCTGAATCTCGACAGGCCATTGATCCCCGGCTGCGAACTTCACATCAGACAGCGCCTCGGCCCGGTTAGTTGATTCAGCATCATTAACCAGTTTCAGGAACTTCTTGGCGTCATCTATGCGTTTTTCCATATCATCCCATCCAGTTTCCAGCGTGTTCAAGCTGTCTTGCTTTGCGTTTGACCGGCTCCTTAATCATCAGGGCAATGTATCGAAACGCATCTGCTCCGTGACTGTAGTGGTCATGTAACGGCATTCTACTGAAGTTCCCTGTATCTGGGTCAGTTTCAAATCTGTAGTGCCTCAGACAAGTAATACCGTCTGATGCGTGTTCCCTGTCAAACCAGCAGTTCGGGAAGATCGTTCTTGCAGCGTTGATACTATCCACAATCGGGACTTTGGGCAATATCTGGGTTTTATATCCTGCTGCTCGGACAATTTCCTCAATACTTTTACCAGCCGCAGCCAGTGTTTTGTTCTCGGCATCGTGCGGGAGCCACAGCTTGTCATAGACATAACCAAACGTCTGAAGTGTCGCCAAGTAGTGCGTCATGGTTTTCTGGCTGTCTTCAAGGTAGCGGATTAGCCGGGTTTCCATGCCTACAAACTGCAAGAACCATATTGCTGTGCTATCAGACCAACCTAAGTCAAAGACAGCGTGTACAGGCTTTGATGGGTCATACGATACCCTTGTGATGCGCCCATCTAGTTCTGCTTGCTGGACTTCCTTGGCGAAGATCGCGCCATCTACTGTCTGCCTGCAAAGACCTTCCCAGACTTGGTTGTAGGCTTCAATGTCCCTGCTTTTCAGTGAATCCTTCTCAAGTCTCAGTGTGTCAGGAAACCAGGGGTTATCTGACCAGTTCACTTTGACCTGAATACAATCCTGCGGTGGTTTAAGAATGAACCGCTGGTAAGTCTCGTCTGTTTCCAGCTCAGGGTTGAAGCTAACCCATATCTCGCTGTCTTGCTTTCTTATCGTTGGAATCAGGACGTTCCAGCTTAACCGGCTGACGGTCTGGGCTTCTTCTACCCAGCAAATGTCAATTCCTTCTATACTTTTTATGTTGCTGATGTTGTTCTTCAGTCCTGCGAAGAAGAACTCTGTGCCGTTCTTTCCCTTGATGCTGGCCTGGGTGATTTCGTAGAACTCTAGCAGCTTGAGTGCGAGGATTTGGTCACACAATAGCTTGTGGACTGAATCCTTCATTGAGGCCATGTACTCTCTTGCACAAAGTACTCGAAGCGGGTTGCTTGCGCCTTTGATTAGCAAGGCTCGGGCTATTCCCCAACTCTTTGCACCGCCCCGGCCACCGTACAGAACCCGATAGCGCATCTTCCCTGGGTTGAACAAACATTCCAGTTTGTCGGGGAAGTCTGCGTTTACATCAGTCATTGGGCTTTACGAATGTGACCTGTATTCCTTGGAGCGGCTCACCATCTGCGCCTGTTACTTCTTGTTTGATCGTTTCTGACCACTTCATCTGTGTCTTTGTCCACCAGATCAGTGCAGTCGTGTCGCCACCTGTTGCTTTGTTGTACAGCGTTTTGGCAATTTGCCCGTTTGCCTTTGCTTTGCCCGTATCCAGCTCATGCCGGTAATACTTGCGAAGCGTCTTGTCATCAATCCCTACAAGCACGCCAATAGACTCATGCGGCAGTCCTAACCCGCTGGTATTTTCAACCAGTTTACGGGTTTCTTCTGTCGGTAAATGGTCGGGCATCATTTTATAAAGGGGATTTTGCAGTTAGTGTTTCTTAAAATTACCACTTACTATCTCAGGAACAGCGTTTTTCCATTTCACCATGTGGTGTAAGCGTTTACTTGTTACTCCCATTTCTGTGATTTTCACTTTTTGGCTTTTTTCATTGCTTCGCGTTTTACTGAATAGGCGATTGCGACTGCTTGTTTGGCCGGTTTACCGGCTTTCACTTCAGCTTTAAGGTTCGCTTGGAATGCTTTGGGAGTTGTTGATTTCTTCAGGGGCATCTTCTTCTCCTAATTTGGTAATCAGCATCTTGTAAGCCGAGATAGTGGCCTGGGCTTGGATGATGAAGGTTTGCGCCTTCACTACCTCTTGCTCCATGTCCGCTATCTCGGATTCCAGAAACTCTCTGGTTATCATGCGCCGCCAGTGCGGTTTGCTGCGCTGGTTGTCAGCATGATGTACCGGACGTTACCGTCTGCCATCTTGACGCGAATGGAGTCGGTCATCACCTGGGTGGTGTGCGGTGCAATCATCAGGCCAGAGCCGGTTGTGGGTGTGAAGGCAAGGTAGTCAACTGCGCCAGATCCGGAGTTGGTGAAGCGCATGAAAGCTGCATTGCTCCATGTTCCGCCTGTAGCGAAGTCCGAATCTGCCTGAATTGCCGCCAGAGTACCACCAGGGTTTGTCGAAGATCCGCCAACAGTCGCACGAAGGGCGTTACCTGCGCCTGAGACCGTTCCAGAACCATTGACTGATAGGGTAACGTGACTTCCGTTTACCGTTCCTCCTGTGGCTGCGCCAACACCTGTTACTTGGGTCAGACTGCGCGAAGTCTCGCCCGATCCGGTGCTGGTGAAGACCAGCCTTTGATATGTGAGCCTGGTGTCGCCGCTTGCTGCTGCGGTTGTGGCATAGCTGCCGTTCAGGACGCCAGATGCGGTCAGGGTGATCGGGACTGTCGTAGTGCCGACCTGAACTGAATCAAATAGTGGATCGGCAAATGCGACCCCGAGTGCTTTGGTGTTAGCCATGATGTTTCCTTTATCAATTCCAAAAGTTTGCCAAACGGCAGTTAATTCTAATCAGTTTCGACAACGAAGCAAATATCTGCCTCTTGGATGATTTGGTAGTCCTGGCCATCTTCTTTGTGGATGGGCCATTTCAGATAATCACCATTGCCGTACTTGATGAAGTCGCCGGGTGAAACATCTGTCACCAGAGGGCCGACTGCCACTATCGTTCCTTCGTTGAAGGATTCCTTGTTATTGACAAAGATAATGTCCGACAGGCTTCTGACCTGCGGCTTGACAACAACACGATCACGCAGCGGCTTGAGCATCTTCAATCCTTACTATTTTAGGGCGACCGAGTTTTTTCTTGGGTTCTGTCATCACATCAATGACCGGCAGAACAATCGCCTCACCCCTTGCGGTTAAGGGATAGTGTTCGCCGCACCAATTGGTTTTGTGCTTGGGCTGGACAGCGGGAAATCGTCGGCAGTTGCCCATCGTGTCCTGAGATTGGAAGAATTTGCAGGTTTCGCAGTTCATTTAAGGTACTTGAGTTTGAAAAGAGTGGAGTTAATTAGATCAGCGATTTCGTCAACGATGTTCTGAAGCTCTGTGTCTTGCGGGATAAGAACACGGCTTTCGGCAACAAAGCCCTTCATTGCTTCCAGGTACTTGACCGGCTCGGCAAAGGTGTGGAAGTCGCTCGGGAACTCCTTGATCTGCTGATAGCGCCCCATGTACGCCTCTGCGAACTGGTCTACCAATTCAATGATTTCAGCGTAATACTCGCCAAGAGCAACGTGCTTTGCATAGCTGTCCGTAGACAAATGCATGAAATGCGTCACCGTACCGCTGTGCAGCAGGGTAGAGATAAATTCGGCAGCTTCTTTCATTCTGGCTCCAAAAATACGGGGAACTTAGTCCCCGAAAAGTGCAACTGCCATTAAATTATATGACTTAACACCCAATTTAATAAATCATTTTGACTTATTTTGTAATACTTCTCGAATTGTTTTGTCCCAAGACCGTGAACGCCAGTATTCCCTCGGTGGTGCTCATAGCACAGCCCCATCACTGTTTTGTAGTCCCCTCGGCCCCATCCACCAGCTCGCAAGTGGTGGAGTTCAACCAGCCCCGGATCGTGTTCGCCGTGTAAGTAGTTGCACAAACAACAACCCAATGCAGCCACTTTGTTATAGTGCTTACGATGCAAACTCGATACCATTCTCTGCCCCCCATGCGTAAAGCCACTCAATAAACTCTGCACCGTCTGCGATTGAGAACTTGCGGCTTTGCAGTCCGACCTCGACCACTCCGTTCTTGTCCAGATTGGGGATGACCTTGCCAGATACCCGGTCTGTTTCCCTTGCGAACTTGTCCAGCAACAGACGTTTCCAATCCTCTGCGCCCCAAGTTGACCCCAAGTGGCTGGCTTGCTTGGAGATTTCCCCGATCATTGCATGGTACTTTTCTTCCTGTTCGCGGCTTTTTGTCTCTGTTCTGATCGACAGGGTTAGCTTGTGTCCTGCCATCAGCATTGATTTTGACCACTCCCATGCTTTTTTAAGCTCTTGGTATCCCTGTTGTGGATTCCAAAGAGTTAGTTGTATCTTGTCCATGTTTATGCTTTCTGGTGAATTCTTGAGCAAAGCAAGCCCTTACCGTAAGTAAATACAGTTCGCTCTTGCTTCATGCTTTCCGGAGCCATTCCGTCGCATCGCATTGCCCAGACTTGTTATAGTAAAAATCCACGCTCTTGCATGAAGTCGATGGGGTGTTTCGCGTGTTTTTGCAGGTTGCACACACTTCTAAGCAACTGCATATTGGAATCAACATTTGGACCGCCTAGGTCGATGGGTATGATGTGGTCGAGGTGGTAGCTATCGCCTAGCGGTTGCTTGCAGCACGGGCACAAACCGCGCTGTAGTTTGAAGAGCCTTTGCGACAGGCCTCTGGACAGTATGCCGCCGTTTCTACGCTTGCGGGCTTCTCTGTTTTGGTCGTTGATGCGACGGGCTTCGGAGTTATCTACGCTGTACGCCTTCTTGCGCTCAGTATTCGCTGCGTACCATGCCGCGCTGGTTGCATTTGCGACCGCTCGATTGGCTGCGCGGTAGGCTGCGTGGTTTGCTTTATCGCGCTCAGGATTTGCCGCCTGCCATGCAGCGGTAATTGCCTTTCTGCATGGCTTACATTTACCGCTCGCGTGACGCTCTGTTTCAGCTTGACACTTTGGACAAAATCTCATTTGATACCCTCATCGGTAGTTGATATTGTGGGTAATCGCTCTGGATGAGCAGAGGAAACGGTTGCAACCGCTGTCCCCACAATTCCAATTATAGCTAGACTTAGCCCACCGTCCCCGCTCTGGCTTGCCCGTGTTACAGGGTTCTTTAAGAAACAACCACCGACGTACCGCATTGCTTCCGAGTCTAGAAAGCAAAAAACCTCTTAAGGTTACGGCTCTCTGGTGCTGCAACACCCCGGTTTCCCAGTTCGAAAGCCCACCCTTAAGAGGTCGGTTTATCATGTGTTGCAGCACTTGACGGTTAAATAATATCATAAATTCAATTCATGTCAAACTTCTTTTACAAGAACATCGACACCAGCATCATCTGCGTACACTTTGGTAACGTGCGCGTCAACGATCTGAGCGTCATCTTTGAAGATTATTCCGTTCATGCCATCAAAAAATGACTTTGCCACATTGTCGGCGTCAGGCTTCTTCGTCGGACGTTCCTCTTGCTCAATACAGGCCAGCTTGCGTTTATTTGAGTACGAAGCTGGGATAGGGCATCTGATGTAGATAAAAACGCTCACAGCCGTTTCTAGTGGCTCTGATGACCCCATTGCCTGCAAAGCATAGAACCTGATCTGATCTTCGTAGCTTGCTGTCTTGGCATCGGTGTAAGTTTTGACAAAGTTGCCACGCCGAGCAAACCTCGGTCTGCCTTTGCCCCTGGGTGAGCCGGGAACGGTGAAGTTGACCATCATCATTTTTTTACTCCTGCGAACAAGTCGATTTCGGAAAAGTCTTTCATCAGATCAGCGTACCAGTTCAGTGCGTACCGCGCATACTCGACTTGATCCGTCTGGTAGCGCATGAATAGCAAATGCTTTATCAAGACTGGCTGCAAGGTCGCCGGTAGCGTACAGGGCTTCGTTGATAACGCTGTCGGGGTAGTGTTTTGCACCGGATTTCCAAAGGTCGAGGATTTCATTTGCTTGGCAAGGAGTCATTTAGAGTCCTCCGAGGAGTCTGTAGGCCGCTGCTGCTTGGAGCGGGACTTGGGCGTTGCCGTAGCCTTTGAGTTGGCCCACCCGATTGGGAACCCCATTAGCCACCCTACCCAATTCGGGTTCAAGTTGCCACCAGCCAAATCTCCGAGTTGCACTGTGTTCCTGGTCAACTGAGATGGACTCCCTTTTTCCTTTGCGTTGTGCGCTGTTGGCGTAGGAAACATCTTCTGAGGGTTGAAAACAGCAGCAGTCAGATTGTTCTGAAAATCCTCTCTCCATTTCTTCGTAGCCTTGTTGCTGTCCTGTACTGTCGGTGTAGGCCACAACTTCACATCGTTGCAAATGTTCTTGTTGAATCCTTGTGGATGCTTGTTCGTTATCGTGTGACCTTTCCAATCCCGAGATGTTGGAGTTGCCCATGAGAAACCATCTGTCTCTGTGATGCGTCGCTCCGACATCGGATGCGCGAATGCAGAGCCACCTACAGTCATACCCCATCGAGGCCAGGTCTCCGAGTACGGTTCCGAGTCCGTTAGAAAGGATTGCTGATACGTTCTCCAAGAACAACTGCTTTGGTCGTACCACGCCAGCGATTCGCAGGACTTCACGGTAAAGACCTGATCTGGTTCCCTCAGATACGCCTGCCTGCTTTCCAGCGACGCTAATGTCTTGGCAAGGGAATCCCGCATGAATGCAGTCCACGATTCCGGTGTACTCGGATGGATCGAACAGTCGAACATCCCCCTCCCACACTCGCAAGTCGGGGAACCATCCATCAACAGCGCGTTCTCTGAGGACTCGGCAGGCGTAAGGCTCCCACTCAACAGCGACAACTGGTCGGTGGCCGAGAATGAGGTCGGCAAGCAGCCCCCCCCCAATTCCAGCAAATAAGTGCATTGTTCGCATATCATTTTCTCCTCATTTCTTCTGATAATTGTTTCAATCGTTCCATTGCGTTTGCTTTGGCTTCTTGTAAAACGGCCTGTTCTTCTTCTGTTAGCTGCTTCGTAATCAAGGTCAGCGGTTTGACAGGAATGGCAGGGCCATCAATCAGCAACTTTGCAAACGCAAGGGCTGAAGGCGGTCTATCGGGGTTCATGTGCTGTAGTGCGTAATCCATCTTTGGGCGATACGTCAGGCCAATCCAGCAGTTTTGTTTCCAAGTGTCCCGAATAATGTCTGGGTCGATTTCTCGCCAGTGGTTAGCAAAAGTCGCCCCATAAATCGCGTTCATCTTTGTGAAGATGTAATCAAACCCGTCATCAGCATTACAGAAGTCTTGTTCGTCCCACATCGGAAACCTCCACTGTTTGATCTTTTGCCCAGAAATCAGACTTTGGAGTTGCCTTGCCCCTGGTCAACGCAGACATTTGGGATTTTCTGGCATCTGATGCCGAAAGATGTTGTTCAACCCACTGAGCTTTGAAACTTTGCCATCCTCGGGTGCAACACATCTCCAAAGCAGCTTGTAGACCCATACCGGCCTTTTGAGCCTCTTTCTGTATGCCAGCCAATGCTGTGTGCGTCATCGGTGCTTTTTTGGCTGACCTGATTTTCAGGAAGTCTTGCCAAACAGAAATAGACACGCCTTCAGGCGTTGCGTTCTTTGTCTCTTTCTCTCTCTCTCTCTCTGTCTCTGTCTCTGTCTCTAGTGCATCATTTTGATATCGCTCTGATATCACTGTGATATCTGATATCGGGTTGATATCATCTTGTATCAACCAGTGCGATAGCCTTGAGACAGTTGATTTTATTGATTTTTGTGTAGTTCGCAGTCTAAAGGCAAGCTCATGGAACTCAGGTAGTATCCCATCATTTTCAGATGCGATTAACCATAGCATTACGAGCGTTTTTGCATCTTCGCCCGAAATTTGATGCCATACTATGTCATCAAGTAGGTCACGATAGAGTTTTATCCACGGTGGCTTACGGTCTTTGAAGTGCTGGAACTGGTGCCAGTTCTTGATTTTCAGTGTCATATATTTACCCGCGTTTCCCCATTTACAAAGGAACTACGGCAGGTGGGGGTTCACTTTTCGATCTGCTCATGACTTCAGACCTAGCCGGGGTTCAAACGTAGTCTCTCACAACATCAGCAAACAGTAAAGCCAAATCATCCAACCCCACCAGGGGGTTGTCATAGAGCCAAGTATTCCAAATCCAACAACGCCAAAGATGATCTTTGCGGTAATTTTTAGTGCGATGTTCATAGTGTTTCTTCTAAAATTTCTTCAGGCGAATTGTCCTGAAAAATGCTTTCCTGCTTGAAAAAAGCTCCTTCAACAAATCGTTTTGACGCAAGCTCAAGGTTTATCTTGGCTTGTTTGAAGTAGCTATCTTTCAACTCAATTCCGATAGCCTTTCGGCCCATAGAAACAGGGCTGTAGACCTCAGAACCAACACCCATGAATGGAGTCAGCACAACCTCGCCTTCGTTGCTGTAAAGCTCGACCAGTCGGTCAATCACATCAAGCTGGAGAGCATGGACGTGCTTTTCGTCGTCCTCTTCGCGTGAATCACGAAACGGCAGCACGTTGTCAATCCGAATGTCATCCCAAACGCTTGATGCGTAGCGCTGCCAGATGTAGTGCGACAGTTTGTTTGACTTCGGGTCGGCGTGATCTTTGAAGTTGCTTTTCAGGTATTCCCAAAGCTCGACTTCATTGAACTTTGTCTCGTTCGCATTGTTGAATGCGCGCAGGATGTTCGGCAGGATAGGAGTGTCGCCAAAGTACCTCTTTAACCCGCTTGGATGCGTCACAGGGACAGCGTTATCGCCTTTCTTGGTGAACACCAGCACATAGTCCGGCATAGCCGTAAAACACTGCGTAGAATCCTCGACAATGAGTTTGTGCATAAGGCTCTTAACCATCGTCCGCATCCGTACCTTCAATGGCTCTTTCCAGATGGTGATTCTGTTTCGGTATTGGAACCCGTACTTTTCATGAATCCGGATGATTTCGTGCGGGAAATCCCACAGCCTGCAGGAGTTGTCGAAAACGTCAGTACAGTGAACCGCCGTCACCCGGCCTGGCTTGGTAACTCGAGCAATTTCAGCGATCAAGTAATCGTATTGCTCCAAAAACTGTTCTTTGTTTTCGCAGTTGGAAAAGTCGCGCTCAGAACTTGAATAGTTATACAACCCCGCGAACGGAGGCGAGTAAACGGACATGTCGATTGATTCCGTCGGAATGGTCGGCATGACCTCCATGCAATCTGAGCAATAAATTGCATAGTCAGGCGTAATGATTTGGTCTTTTGTGTTCATTTGAGGAAATCCGGTAGTTTTGCGGTTTGGTTAAATTCTCTTGCTGAATAATTGAAATCACGGTTTGCTGCAGCGACCAGACTCCCGTAAAGTTCGATAGCTTTTTGCGTCTTTTGCTCGATAGCCTCAATCACCCGGCCTTGCCCCTCTGAAATCACCATGTCGCAGGTTACTTCTGACTTCTGTCCAAAGCGCCAGAATCTGCGGATTGCTTGGTAATATTGTTCATAGCTCCATGTTGGGAAAAACACGGTATGCGTGCAGTGTTGCCAGTTCAATCCAAGGGAAGTCATCCTGGCCTTGGTTATGAGTCTTTTAATCTCTCCCTTGGCAAACGAAACCAAAATATCTTCTTTGCGGTCGATAGACATACCGCCGATAATTTCAACAGCATCAGGGTCAAGTGTTGACAACAAAGAACTCTCTTCGTTCAAGTTGCACCAGTAAACGGATGTCTTACCCTTAGCTAGTTCTATCGCGTGTTCGCAACGTTCTTTAACCGTCAGCTTTTGCTCTTCGCGTACCTCTGTCATTGTCATTGCAGGTGTCGCAAACAATCCAGTCTGTCCATCGATGCACCACGTATTGCTATTCTGTACTGTGTGCTTGTGAACGTGTAGCGAAGGTAGGTCGTATCCAGCATCATCAAAACCTAGATCAGAAGGCTTTTTGACCATTGCCGACCATTGGTTAACCCATGCGAAGAAGTCGCGCTCTGCATGAGGTTTGAGGTAGAACTTTTCACCGATGTTGCGATTGTTGCTGTCAGCGCTTCCTTGGTTCGACTTAAAAAACTTGGTTAGCATATCCATATAGCCCATGTATCCCAGGGCTTCGGAGCTATTGCCAAGCTCGATAAAGTCGTTCGGGCTGGGTGTTGCTGTACTCAGGAAACGGTAGGGCACTTTCTTGATAAACGCAATGATCTGATCCCGTGTTTTACCTGCAAAGTTTTTTAAGATGCTCGATTCATCCAACATCACACAAATGAAGTCATCAGGGTTTAACAGGTGCAGCCGTTCATAGTTGCAGACCGTTATCATCTTCGTAAGTGTTCCGTCTTTGCTGTGCGATATGTCATCAACCCCGATGCGTTCTGCCTCGTCAATGAACTGGAAAGCAACCGCCAAAGGAGTAAGAATCAGGACGCGCTTGTTAGTCTTGCGGATCACGTTTTCCGCAATGGCGATCTGAATCAGCGTCTTACCTAGACCGGTGTCGGCAAAAATTCCAATACGCCCCTTCTTGATTGCCTTTGTGATGATGAACTTTTGAAAGTCAAAAGCACAATCAGGCATCCATACGGGATCAAAACCAAAATTTCCGGTGCTGTGCGTTTTTTGCCTAATAAATTCACTGTAGTTCATGGCTTTGTCCCAAAGTAGCGGTGATAGTTCTTGCCGTCAACCTTGCGCTTGGTGATCGTCCAGCCGCGCTCCTTGAGTTCAGACAGCCGCTTGTGTGGCGAGACTGTCCCAACCCCCATGATGATCTCAAAGCTCGTAGCGCCCCGGCTGCGGGTCAGCATGGTCGTTAGCTTGTCCAGTTGCGTTTTCATTTCAGGCTCCTTATGTTTAATTTCACCACCGAAAGCATTGCTATGTTCAGACAGCCCCATCTTGCTCCAACTCATTGCTTAATCTTTCTGAACCACTCGGGCCGCAAAATCTGTAGCTGCCAGAGTCGTGATTCGGGTAGTTCTTTCCACTGAGAGACTGCCGAGGGTGACACCCCTAACAGGGTAGCTAGGGCTTTAACAGACCCCATCAGTTCGATTGCTTGTTGTTTCGTCATGGTGCTGAGTATAAATAAGAAGGCTTAAGTGTACCATTAATAATTTCTATCGGATTAGGGAAAACGATAGACATAAATGCTACAAATTAAATTTAGATCGCTTATAGTCCACCCATGCCCTGAACACCTCGGGGTCTTTTAAGAAAGTAGGAAATGAAACATCACATCAACAACTTCGTTGACAACAACCCGATAGAAGTTGAATCAGCAGACTACAGCGGCCCTGACGGTGGTGACAAGCTGGTTCGCATCATTCAGTGGGGTGGCTCCATGCACTTCCAGCACGACATGACCATCACACAGGCTCGGGCATTGGCAGATGCTCTCCTGGCTTGCTGCGAGGAACTGGAATGAACGCTAACCTCAAAACCCAACTAAAGACCGTTGTCAACGAGGAACTTCTCTTGCAGGTCATCCAGGCAATGCAGGAGAACTTCCCAAAAGGCTCTTACGCCAGCAAATCGCTTGATGACTTTGCCCTTGATCTTGAGGGATACATTTACTACGGGAACGAAGATGGAAGCTCAAATTAAACGCTGGCTCCGCAGGCTGACCCCGCTTGAACTGGCAGCAAAGGAGCTTGGAGAGATTGAACGCTCCAAGTTGTCAGTCACCGCTGAAATCCTCTGGGCACAGAAACGGTTTGATTACTACTGCGAGCGCAGCACATATCTTAAAAACTACATCAAGAAGGAAACATCGTGAAAATTTTGGACTATCTGACAGCAATCGTAATCGGGATTGTTTTTGCAACTTTACTTTTCTTGGGGATCAAATGAAACTTATCGCATCAGCCTTTGTTAAGGCACAGAAAGCCTTTGGGCCAGCCCTGAAGACCGCTTCAAACCCGCATTTCAAGAGCCGCTATGCTGACCTTGCCGCTTGCGTTGAGGCCGTTATAGACGGTTTGAACGATAACGGCATTGCTTTGGTGCAGCGCAACTTCTTAGATGACACTGGGGTCACAGTGGAAACAGTCTTTGTCCATGAATCAGGCGAAATGCTTGAGTGCGGCAAGCTGCACGTTCCCGCCAGCAAGCAAGACCCGCAAGGCTACGGATCAGCACTTACCTACGCTCGTCGGTATTCCTTGATGGCAGCGTGTGGTATCGCTCCAGTTGACGATGACGCAAACGCTGCATCAGTCAACAAATATGCAATGCACCCAAAAGTCTTAGCCGATTTCCTAGCGGCTATTGAATCGACAACGACAGCAGATGAATTGAAGAAAATTTACTTTGAGGCAATCAAGTCTGCGGGTGATGACCAGGAAGCAAGCAAGAAACTTATCGCAGCAAAAGACAAACAGAAAGGTAAAGTATGAAGATCGAATTCAGCAAAGAGGAAATCGTAGCTATGTTGCTTGCCAAGGCTAGTGACATGGTTAAGGGTTCAGCAGTGTTCAACGAAGTAAAGTTTGATGCCCGTTATTCAGACCTTAACTCGGCAACCGTGTCTTTCAAAGAGGAGGTGCAAGATGGAACAGAAATCGCCTGAATGGTTTGCGGCCCGTCTTGGCAAAGCAACTGGATCGCGGATTGCAGAGATTGTTGCCAAGACAAAGTCTGGTGACAGCACCAGCCGGGGTAACTACATGGCACAGCTTGTCATTGAACGGCTGACCAACAAACAAGAAGAATCCTACTCCAATGATTTTATGGACTGGGGAAATTTGCAGGAGCCATTCGCCAGGGCAGCATACGAAGCTGCTACAAACGTTTTAGTTGACGAGGTGGGCATGATTACCCATCCACGCATTGAAATGTCTGGCGCGTCCCCTGATGGGCTTGTTGGGGATGATGGGCTTGTCGAGATTAAATGCCCAAAGACTGCAACGCACATTGAGACACTGTTGTCAAAAACAGTGCCGGGAAAGTACAACATTCAGATGCAGTGGCAGATGGCTTGTACTGATCGCTCCTGGTGCGACTTTGTTTCCTTTGATCCACGGATGCCAGAGGGACTACAAATGTTCCTGAAGCGTGTTCATCGAGATGATGCGCTTATCAAGACTTTGGAGGGCGAAGTTATTAAGTTCCTCAAAGAAGTCGATTCCAAACTTGAACAACTTATTAACCAACTGAAAGAAGCAAATGTCCAGACTTATTAAAGAAATCAGCGTCATCAGCGGCAAGTACACCAACAAAGACGGTCAAGAGAAGAACCGTTATCAGCGGATTGGCTCGATCATCGACACAAAGAACGGAGATATGCTCAAGCTCGACGTGATACCGCTGGTTGATGGTGGCTGGAACGGGTGGGCATACCTTAATGACCCGCAGCAAAAAGATGACGTTGCATTTTAGGAGTGAAAATGAAATACCTAGTCAACGGAAACGGCGCCCATATGTGCCTGTACAAAGGTTTCGAGGGTTTGAAACGTGGATCAGTTATCAAGCAATCCTGTACCGTTGCAGGTCCAAGGGACAGGAAAATGAAGCTGATTGAAGTGCAAAAATACTTTGATACGCCAACCAGATACGAACCAATGGGCAAGTTC
>SERZ01000421.1_pt1 | contig 28909 bp, 14 predicted proteins | sample 3171461 | NCBI WGS metagenome assembly SERZ01 (sample SAMN06051861, study PRJNA518727) | freshwater metagenome | biome: subpolar coniferous forest; feature: holomictic lake; material: water; isolation source: holomictic Lake 227, 6 m depth | place: Canada: near Kenora, Ontario | collected... | reverse complement strand
CTCCCCATTCCCGATCGGCATGGAACCGTTGTAGTCCTTGCTGGGCGAGGTCCACACCACATTGAATTTGTCCAACGGATGCCTCTCTTCCGCCAACAGCGTGCACATTGGATGGAAGCCAGCGATGGAGACTATGATTGATAAAACTTTTTTCATACTACGATTTTCTTTTTGATCCAGCCCACATTAAATGTGGCTCATGTGTGGTTTCGGGAACATCACTTGCGTTCAAGCACCAGCACCTCAAATGGCTTCAGCTTAAAGGTGTGAATCTTGCCTGCCGTAAGCGTGACAGCGGGTTTATCCGCTTCGTCCGCACACGGGCTTTTCAGGGTGAACGTGCGATCCATGACATACGCCGGCAGTTCAAAGACCTTTTCGGGTTCAATGTCGATCGACTGAGATTGGTCCGAAGGATTGCGCAGCATGAGGGTCGCCTTCGTCGGACTCCAGGAAGCCACGCCATAAATCCGGCCATACCCAGGATCGCCGCCCACCCAATGGGCATCGACCAACACGTCTTCGTTGGCTCGGGCCCATCTAGCGCCTTCGGCCACGATGTTCCACAATTCATCGGTCATAAGGGCTTTGCCGGTGTCCGGATTGTCAGGCGCGATATAAAGCTCTTGCAGATTCACACCGATGCCAAAATAGGAACGGACTTCATGCTTCCACTCCTTGACCGTCGCGGTATCAAATCCCTGATGATGAACATAAGGTGCCAGCACGGGCCCCATCACCATGACCGATGAGATCGGGAACAACGGACTTTGAAAGACGACCTTCATGTAGGTTGTCCAGTCCCGGTAAGTCAGCGCTTGCTCGCGAACAGACCCGACGCCTTTCATCTCAATGTCGCCTCCGCCACGCCAGATCGAATCGGAATTCATCAGGAAAAACGGGCTGGGCCAACTGCCGCAGGTGGTGTTGATGAAAACGTCCGCCTTCTCCTTGCGCATGTCCTCGATCAGTTTCACCAGTGCCTCGCGCTCAGATTCATTTTTCGGTTGCTCGTTGAACCCGTCGAACTTGAACATGTTGACACCCTGGTTGCGGAGGAAGTCAAAGCACACCGCGCGGAAACGGGCAAGGTAGGCGGGATCGGACAAACTGAAGGCCTTATCTTTGATCGCATAAGGCAACTTGTTCTGCTGAGCCGTTGCAAGGCGGACATTACGCCCTCCCCACCCGCCTTGCGGAGACATCCAGACACCCAACGCGCTACCGTGCTTCTGGGCGACCTCTTTCATGACTTTCCATTCATTCGGATTACGCTTGGGATCGAACTGCCATACGTCTGTAGCAGTGCCGGAAACATTGTCCCACGGATCATCAAACATAAACGACTCGACGGGTACACCGCGCTTGACCGTCAGTTCTTTCGTGATAATCTCGATCCGTTGCAGTGCTTCGGCCTCATCTGCCTTCTTCGTACGAGCGGTATGCAAAATATCGTACCAGGCATTATAATGAAGAACTTGGTGATAGGCCTGCGACCGCTCCCGCTCCAGATAGTAGTTAAACGCTCGGCGAAGTTGATCTTTGGGGTAGATGCCGATTACAGCGCGCTGGTGAACCGACTCACCTTTTTTTACCGCCATGTTTGAGCGGTCCCAGTAAAAGGTAAGATGGTCGCCCGCGATGAGAGACCTTGTGGTCGGGTGGTGATACCCGAAGAAGAAGCGATCATTCACCACTGGACTTCCAGCAGGAGTGCCCATCTGCTTCATATTTTTGGCAGTCACATCCAGTAGGGCCAGGCGGTTTAAGCCCAAATCCCCTCGCAACGGCGTGACCATCACGTCGAACAAAATATAGTTGGCCTCGTCCCGTAAGATCGATTTCCAAACAATGCGATAAGAATCGTCAGGAGCAGTAAAGGTCAGGGCAAAAGCTTTGGCAGAAGAATGATCGCCCAGTCGGGGCGAAGCCGAGTCCGCAGGAATCGTTTCTTCCCGAATGACAGCATCGCGTTTCATCGCCGACGCGTTGACCGGCTTGTTGTCCACAATCAGAGCAAACAGTTCATTGATGGCCACCGTGGATTCCGGTTCGCCTTTGATCTCAAAGCGAACATCTTTCACCTGTCCGTCCGTCACATCAAATCGGAATGACACCTGATCGTTTTGCAGCGTTCGTGTATTTCCCTGAACGATGGCTTTCGCCATTCCAGGAAGCCGTTGATCTGGATAACCGAATTTTCGGATCGCGCCTGAACCTTTAGCGGACAGCGCACCCATTGAACACAGGTACAAACCCATGAACCCGAGCAGTGGTATTTGTTTTAATGACATAAGATTACTTGCCCGCAGGGCCAGGCTTTGTGACGATGTCAACCGTAGCCGCCTTGAGTCCTTCTGCAGATCCTGTTAACTGGATAGTGCCTGCCTTTTTTGTGGACTTGATAACGACCCGGCATAAGCCGCGATAGGTGTGAACACTGTTTCCCTTAAACGATTCCATGCTTGCGGCATCCCCATTGCCGATACCCAGTATTGTTCCAGCCCCTTCTATCTTGAATTTTAACAGCATATCCGAGTTCGGACAAACAGTCCCATTCGCATCCACAATCCGTGCCTCCACATAACTGAGATCCCAACCGTCCGCAGTGATCTCCGCCCTGTCCGAAGCCAAGACCACTTTGTTCGGTGCACCAGCGGTTTGGACGATGTTGGAGCAAATTTCCTTTCCAGCATTCCTGCCCACCGCCTTCAAAATTCCAGGAGCCCATGGAACTAACCATTCGAAATGGAGGATCTTATCCCGATCAATTTTCTTACTTCCCAGTGATTTGCCATTGAGAAAAAGTTCCACCTCTTCACAGTTACTATAGACCCAGACCGGTACTTTCCGCCCTGGATACTGCGACCAGTTCCAGTTCTGCGGCACAAGATGAACCATAGGTTTTTCGGTCCAGCAACTTTGGTAAAGGTAATACACATCCTTAGGAAAACCAACCAAATCAATGATGCCGAACTGGCCATTATGGGCCGGCCAATTAAAGGGAAAGCATTCACCCAGGTAATCAAATCCCGTCCAGGCAAACTGCCCTGCAACCCACGGCGATTTCTTCAGCGCCATCAACGTCTCCTCGCTCCGATTCCCTCCCCAGAAGAGACCGTAACTGGAACATTCCACGTTATTATTCACATCCAGTATTTTCAGCGTCATCGTGCTGTCGAAGGTATAAGGATAACAGCCGCGCGCACTAAAACTGGTCGCGTTCTCCGAACCAATCAGAGGTTTCTTCCCTTTAAACTTCTCGTACTTATCCAGATTATAGTTGAAGCCAAATACGTCCAACGGCTTCTCGAACCCCGTATTCACTGCCGGTTCCGGCGAGTTGCACCCAGCCGTTACCGGACGGCTCAGATCGTGTTTCTTCACAATATCGACCAACCGTGTGGACATTGCGCAAGCATTGGTGACGTACTGTTCGTTAATCTCATTGCCGATGCTCCATAAAATCACGCTGGGATGGTTGCGATCACGGCGCACCATGCTACTCAAATCCTTCTCGCTCCAGTCGTCAAAGAACCGTCCATATCCATTGCCCAATTTGTTCTTTTTCCATTCGTCAAATGCTTCGTCCATGACCAAGAATCCCATCCGATCACAGATGGTGTAAAACTCTGGATCCTGAGGATTATGACTGGTGCGAATGGCATTGCATCCCATGTCTCGCAATATTTCCAGTTGATGTTCGAGTGCACGCGGATAGAAAGCGGTGCCCGTGCATCCGAAGTCATGATGCAGGCATACGCCCTTGATATCTGTGCGCTTGCCATTGAGGATGAACCCCCGGTCCTTAGTAAACTCGATTGAGCGAATTCCAAGTGGCGTCACAACATCATCCACGGTGCGACCGCCGACATCCACTTTGGAAACCACTTGGTAGAGCTGTGGCGAATCCACCGACCACAGACGCGGTTCCCGGATGACCACCTGCTGATCAAATTCATACTCCCCTCCCGCCGTGACAGCATGGGGTGAACTGGTTTCAGCAACGACCTTACCCGTCTGATCTAAGATGATTGATTTCAATGTGACTGAGACGGGCTGAGCACGCTGATTCGCCACCTGGGTGCGCACGCGCACAACAGCCTGGGAACTTGATATTTCAGGCGTGGTCACATACGTGCCCCATTGGCCGATATGAACCGGATCCATTGTGGTCAGCCACACGCGGCGGTAGATGCCGGCTCCGGGATACCAGCGCGCGGTCGAATGAATGACGTTCACGCGTACGGCTATGACGTTTTTCTCGCCGCCAAATTTTAGGTAAGGTGTCAACTCGAACTGAAAACTCGTGTAGCCATACGGTTGCCCGCCGAGTAAGTGTCCATTGATCCAGACCGTGGAATCCATATACACGCCATCAAAATCCACGAACACCTGCTTCCCCCTACTCGTTTCCGGAATAGCAAAGGTTTTTCGATACCACCCGAGGCCGCCTGGCAGATAACCCACCGAGCTACCGCCGGGCATCTTCGAGTCAAAAGGCAGTTCAATACTCCAGTCATGCGGCAGATCAAGCGTTCGCCACTTGGAATCATCAAAGCTTGTCTTATCCGCGCCTTCCGCATCACCCAGGTGAAAGGTCCACGCATCGCAGAGCGCTTCTGTTGTCCGCGTGGCATTTACACCTGATACGCAAAGACCTGTTTCAGTAGATACCAAAAACAGAAGCAATCCCGTTACGATACAGCCAAAGCTCATTTTCGCATTCCCCTTTTTTGAAACCCTAGAAATATATTAACATCATACCACAACAGGTCGGTATGAAAATATCCTCATTTTAGAGGATAGGAATGAGGAAGCCTTGTCTGTCCCCCTGTTCCTATGGGGCACTGGGAATAAATGAAAGAGTAATACCACTGGCGAAAAGTATTTATGCTAAAAGGACTATTCCACACTCTGGGAGGGACGAGCGTCTGCTCGTCCTAGGCACGCAGACGCGTGCCCCTCCCATGTGTCTGGTGTCCTTAATAGGGTCTAAATACTTTTCGACAGTGGTATAACTTCTTAAATTAAGAGTTAAACGTTAAACGTTGAGAGTTAAAAAACTGACACGCGCTAAACGTGCTGATGTTTCCTACACGTACCCGAATTCCCAGCCCTTGCGCGTTTCACGCTTCAACATCGAATTAGCCTTATCGTTGTTGGTGAACCGGCCGGTGCGGAAATCATAAGAGAGTTTCTCGCGTACCCGCGTGGCGATATTGCCGATGAGCATGATCTCGGTGAGCCGCGCTGAATAGTCGAAGTCAGCCGACGAGCGCGCACCCGTGCGGATGGCGTTCAGAAAATCTTTTTCATGTCCACCCTTCACGCGCGGAATCATCTCCTTGGGCTTGCCCACCTCTTTCATGAACGTCTCCGGGAAGAGCCGGGCACTGCCCATCCACCAGCCAGAAACAGCCGTGCCCTTGGTTCCGTAGTAGGAACTCGGATTCGAAGAGGTCGCCGCGATGAGCTTAGGATCAATCGTCAGAGGCATCGGTTTGGCCACATAGTCATTGTAGATCCCTGAGCTCCAACGCATGATGCAGGGTACCATATTGCCACGTTTCGGGAAGGACCATGACACGCGGCACTCATGTGCCCAGTTGGTTGCGCTGGTCAGCTCGCCTTCGCAATCCACCTCGCATGTCTCCGCCTCATAAAGCTTAAGCCCCCAGACTGCGCCGTCAGCATTGTGACAGAACCAGTCGCCCAGTAATCCGGTACCATAATCAAGCCAGCCGCGCCACTTGGCCGGATGAATACCGCTTCGGAACTCCCGTTCCTTGACAAGCCCCTGCCAGAGATCCCAGTCGAGGCTCGCCGGTGGCTGCGCCGGCTGTCCCGCTTCTGTGGACCCGAAATCCATTTGCTTGTAAGGAGGCCGGATATGCGCTTCCGTGACATCGCCCAGCGCCCCCTGCCATATCCACTCGCACAGCAGACGGATATGCTCGCCGGAATGTCCCTGATGGCCCATCTGGGTCACCACCTTCTTTACCTTGGCCAGTTCGCGGAGTTTGCGTACCTCGTACACATCGTGACAGAGCGGCTTTTCGCAGTAGACGTTCAGCCCGGCCTCTAAAGCGCGGACCGTAGCCGGAAAGTGATGATGATCCGGCGTCGCCACCCACACGGCATCGAGGTGCTTCTGCTCATCAAACAGCTTTCTGTAATCCGTATAAAACTTTGCGTCCGGGCAACCGTCCTTGATTCTCTCGACCGACTTGGCCGCGTGTCTCATGTCCACATCGGCTGCCGCTATAACCTGTTCCCCCAAGCCAATGCCAACGCCCTTGCTGCCCATGCCTCCAATACCGATGAGTGCGAAGCGTATCTTCTCATTGGCGGTATACGTGAAAGCTGTCTTGGGCGAACAGATCAGGAACGTTCCTGCTGTCCCAGCCTTAATGAACTGTCGACGCGAAAAATTTGTTTTCATAGTCTTCATCCCTCTTTCTATTATTTATTACCGTGCATATATCTTCGCATATTTTATCGAAAGTTGCTACATCATTTCAGCAGCGGCATGACGAGTTCTACAAGCGCTTCGTTGATCTCCTGATATTTGAAAATAAAACCACTATCCATAAGGCGCTTGGGAATCACGCGTTGCCCGTTCAGAAGCACCGAACCAAACTCACCCAGCACCCATCTGACCATGAAGCCAGGAGCTGGCATGAAGGAGGGACGATGGAGAGCTTTCCCGAGCGCCTTTGAGAGGTCGCTATTCCTGACGGGCTTGGGTGAACAGACGTTGAAGGCACCGGACAGTTCTGGATGTTGGAGTAGAAACGAAAAAGTCTCGGCCAAATCAGCCGCGTGAACCCACGAGAACCACTGTTTGCCGCTACCGATAGGCCCACCCACACATTTCTTAAAAAGCGGGATCATTTGACTGAGGGCGCCGCCGTTCTTGCCCAGCACGATGCCGAAACGCGTGATGCAGACCCTTGCCCCTTTCTGACGCGCCTTCAAAGCTTCTTCCTCCCACTCCCGTGCAACCGTAGCCAAAAAGTCCTCCCCGGGCGGCGCCTCCTCCGTCAGCTCTTCGTCTCCGTGAAATCCATAGTAGCCGACTGCTGAGGCACTCAGCAGCGTGACGGACTGACTCGGACGTGCTTCTAGTGCCTCCACGATGTTCCGCGTCGTACACACCCTGCTCTCTCGTATGGCCCGCTTCTGCTGAGGTGTCCACCGACTAAATATTGAGGCTCCTGCCAGATTGATGATCACGTCATAATTTCTGATCATCTGCTGCCAAGGTCCCGGAACCGTAGGCTCGCCCTGAATCAATGAGGCACCCCTCATGACCGTACGTGCATCATGTTCGTTTCGGATCAAGAGAGAGACCTCATGTGCGTCCTGGAGAAGCCGGTCCGTTAAAATCGAACCGACAAACCCTGTGCCCCCTATTATCAATACATTCATGATGACGAAATGTTACCTGTTTCCGGCTTTGGAAGCCTTGTCTGTCCCCCTATTCCACAAAAAAAGACGCGGACAAACATGTCCGCGCCTTTTATACTTAATGAGGATCAGTCGTCTTATACTGCACGCTTACGCCGTAACAGCAACGCTGACACGCCCATCGCCAACAACGCCATCGCTGTGGGCTCTGGAACAGCATTCCATGCCGTAGCGGGTATATCAGGCGTGTTTCCCGATACCAACGAACCTTCAGCCACTAACGTACTCCAAGACTTCAGAGCGCTATAACCCCCTGCCACCTCGCTTCCTCCAAGATACAATCGAACGTAGAAGTTATTCGCGGAACCAGCGGTCACCGCACTCTCGTAAGTTACAAGACCATAAGTATTGTCAAACTTGTTGATCGGACCACTAATTACAGTTCCTGTAAGCTCGTAACCAGCGCCACTCTCGGACGTAGCAAACAGTTTTGCTGTATCAAACGTAGTATTCGCACCACCCAGATCAACCCGCCAAGCAAGTATTTCTGCTTGAACCATCGATGCGACCATTAAAATTCCGGCCACTAAAATTGTTTTTTTCATAATCAATACTCCTTATTTCAAAATCAAGTTTCGGGTAGTTCCAATGCGCTTAAACCACACGCCTGTACCTGCTGGTATGATTGCTGCATCATTCGTAAAGACCGCACCCGTCGAAGGATACTCCACCTGCTTCCACCGGCTGTTAATGTACACATTCTTCACGTAATTAGTACCCACGACAGCATGAATCTCATCGCCAAATCCTGGGGGACCCGCGGTAAACCAGGGATTCGCATTTGTAAACGAACTGTCGTTCAATTGAAGAGGCGTCGGCAACGCATTACCAATCAGTGAGAAACCACTAGCAACCGCAACCGATGCATTCGTGTTCACAGCACCTTGTAGATAGACCGTTGTTGTTGCGCTTTGGGTCTTCAACCAGAAGGCATACCCCTGAGCCTTGGTAAAGCCTGAGAGTGGTAAAGCGTTGACAACTCTGTTTGTCGTATCAGGTGCTACGTCCGTAACCTGCAATGGGTTCCAGTTTGTTGACGTCAACGAATAATAGGAGTAATTCTGAGACGTTTCATCAAACGCAATCAACCGATCGCCAATGGATAATCCATTGGTCAAAATAAGAGCATTCAACGAGAGGTTCGTGAAGGTAAAACTGTTCGTATCAAATCCGCTGAACGGAACAGCCACAATCGAAAACCCTTGGGATACGGTGTTTGTCGTATATCCGGCAAACCCGGTACCGTCCAGTTCAGCAGCCTTCATACTACAACAGGCCAAGGCGAGCACACTTAATACTGTATATTTTTTCATGTTCAATCTCCTTACTTAACAGGTATGACAACCTTAAATAGCTTTGAGCCGTCAGCAACTGGATATTCCAGCTCCATCGTTCCAGATGAAGCGCCACGTTGAGCCTTGAAGCTCCTCGCCCACTGCGATTTATCCTTCTTGACGTCATCCGTTGCATTCAGCTCATAATTGGCCTTTGGAGAAACCTTCTTCACGGTGACAACAACCTTGTCTCCCTTCACCTCAATGCCCGAAATGAGCGGCGCGCCGACATCCACAGGAAGTTGAGCATTCCCACTGACTTGTGCCGCTTGCTGCACAGCGACTTCACCGAGCACCGTCGTGGCTGATGAAACACCGGATGCCTCTCCGGCAACACCCCAGCCCATGACGAGTTCGCCAAGCGTCCGCGTCGTTTCAGTACTGGGTAAACGTGTATCCAGCATAACGACGACAAACTTACCCCCTGCTGCCTTTGTAATCAGGCTGGGATAGAACTGAACCTGTTGTTCCGTGCACTTACCATTCAATGCTGCTGGAAGCTTACACACCAACTGATTATTCGTCGTATTGATGAGCGAGCCATCCGTGTAAAAGCCACCGACGGACTGTCCGGGAGTCACATACACGAGCGCATACTGCTCATTATCCAACACTTGCGTACCATCCGCATACCGATCAATGCCCTGCGTCCAGAAGGTCAACGTCTTTTTACTGATCGTCTCCGCAAACGCAGAACCTGTCAGCGCCACAAAAACCAATGTCCATAGAATATTTTTCATAGTGATTCTCCTGTCTTCCTTTATTGCGATACGATGATTGGGAGGAAAAACTTGTTCGTGTTCGCATCGCCTATGAGTTTGAACGTGTAGGTTGCAGACCCATTGACGAAATCGTTCGTAAGAATCGCCGTATCCCCAAGAGAACTAGACCATCCACCGCTCTTTGCCGCGTTATAATCGCCTGCGCCCTTTAACTGGAGCTTGCCATTGATCTTGCCCGTCTTCTTTGATGTCGCATCTGTTTTCAACGTGACGACAACCGTCACATTCGACGTGCTTGGGTTATAGCTAAAGGAACCGATGCCCAGTGCGCCAACAAATGTCTCACTCGTCGGTGCTGCATCTATCAGGAAGAACTTGTCAGCATTCGCTTTTGTAAAGGTACCGGTTGCGACCTTGTTCGCAAGCCAGTTTCTAACAACCTGCTCCGCCGCGTCAGGAGTCGAAGACCAACCACCTTCAGGCGTCGTAGGCAGCGCGACTACCGAATTGGTTGTCGTCCGTAATGGATCACCATAGCTGATATAGAGGTCATCTATTTCGCCCGCGCCGGAAATGACCATTTTCGATATGACATTCGTAGTCGCCAAGAGAGATACAGTAGGAGCGTTTGTGGTGTCAAAGAAAACATCGAACTTATCCGTGGCAAAACGAATCATAATAGGATAATAGCGTGCCGGATCAATCTTGGTATTATTCGTTATGCATTGGCTTGATGAGGCCACCACCAAATTGCTCGTTTCGTTCGCGTAGAAACAAAGGAGCGTATTGGCCTCAATTTGTGGAGGAGTAGTGTCAAACGGATTCATTTTGCAACGCATATCGATAAAAATCGGCGCGCCCGTTTGAATGATTGCGCCACTGATGGTATTGGTGATACCGAGTGTTGCAAAAACCATTGCGTTTCCAACAGGAACCGAACTCGCCCAAAAGCGATAATAATCGCGAGCTGGTATGTTACTTAATGTTATCGATTGATTGAGGTCATTAGTTGCCCACGAGGGAACAGATTCAAAGGCCTTAAATGCAGACCCCACGTTCCACGGCGTGACATTCCAGTTATTAGTAACCACAGTATTTTGTGCCTGTGCCACTAATGTAAACACACTTGCTAAGCCAATCCAGCTTGCGCACGTAAGTTTTTTTATACTCATCACACAATCTCCTCTATTTAACTATTACCAATCATTCCGAAAACCTACTTTCCGTAAGTTTTGTTATATTTTGCCAAACACATGTTTTCATGTCAAGTGAGTAAATTATTTATTTCAAACTTTTTTTGTGATTATTTTGGCCCTATTTTTAGACTCTTCACGGTTTGTCGCATGACTCTACCGCAAAAGCCGTTCCCTTGTCCACGGTTCGAGGCAACAGGCCAGGATGGGTTTCCATCGGCTTCAGTATTCCGCGATACTGCACCTGCGTATCTGCAAAAATAGCGGGGGCATCGTCATTTTCATATAAGTTGTGTACTACTTTCTATCGCAAGAACCGATCGCAATCAATCCTCGCCTCGAAGGGGGCCCTGCTTCATCCTTCAAAACTTCGTGTTCTTCGTGCTCTTCGGGGTAAAATCCTGACTGGTAACTTCACTGGAATGGAGGAGAGAGAATTACGTTATTGTTGAACAGACTTCGATTTCATTATTTCTGCCTCAGCCACTCTTGAGGGATGGTTTTTTTGTGGGTGCCGGGCCCGCTGATTTCAAGCACAGGCGACTCGCCTTTCCAGACCACCCACGGGCTGGGATAGCCAGCCCACAGACCGCTGGTGTGCACTGTGCGATCACGATGGCGCGCGTCCGCAAAGGTGACCAGCAGCCGGTGCGGCCCCTTGGCCAGCGGCACGCTCCAGAGGCCGCGGCCGTGATAGCGCTGACCGATGTCCCACTCCTCGCCGTCGACCCACACCCGCAGGTCGTACCCCGGTTCGCAACTCGCGCCCACATATTCTTCGGGCGCATGAAAGGTCCAGACGCCGTCGGCGGGAATGTCGAGGAAGCCAGAATAGCGGACGCCGAAGGGGCCATCGCCCTGGCGCATCGAGACATCCAATAGTCTCTCGGTTTGGCCGCGGGCCACAGCCGGCAGGACATCGGGCAGGTTTAAATGACTGAAAAGTTGCCGCCAACTGCCTGCAACCCGTTCCCAGCACAGGCCGGGTTTCAAGTCGGACGCTTGGACAACCGCAGGCTTGAGTGCGCGGCGAACGTAGCGGGCCTCGCTGACCACGGTGGCTTCGGTGCCAGCGGACGTGAAGGGCATTTCGCGACAGCCAGGCCGGAAAGCCCGGGCGCGTATATAGGTGCTGTCTGCGAGGGTGACAGGTCCCGTGTAAAGGGGCGAACCCAAGTCCGGCTCGCGGCCGTCAAGCGTGTAACGGATCTGCACGCCGGGCGTGGCGCTGGCCAGGGTGACTGCCGTGGAACCGGTGAAGACCGCCACCTGGGGCGAAAACGTGACGGGGTCGATGGGCCGGTGAATGGGCGTGGCCTTCAATGACGGCCCCGTTCCGAAGAGGCCGCTTTTCGCGATCCCGGTGACTTCACAATCCGGACTCTCCAGCGTGACGCGGCGACCGTCAATCCGCAGCGCCTGACCGCCAAGGATCAGGCCCGAAAGCACTTCGCCTCTCTGATACAACAGCAGCGCTTCGCCTTCGAGCTCCCAAGAGCCGGCCTGAAGCTTGCGGCGGCCGCCATCGGTGGCCAGCCAGATGAGCGTGGCACCGTCGGCGAGGGTGGCGGCAAACCCAGTGACGTTCTCAGAACTGAGATCCTTCGTCGCCATGACGATTGTCTCCCCGGGGATCCGATGCGGCTCGAGCAGGGCACTCATCAGCAGTAGCCCGTTGCTCTTGGCCCGCAGGATGCCGCCGCGCTTTTCCTGCACACCGGTGTGATCCATCATCGCGGCTCCGCCTTGGCCGCCCGTTTCCTTGCCGGTCCAAGAATCGGGTGTCTTCCGGGGATCCCACGACAACTCGGCGGAGGTGAAACGGTGGACGGTGACGCCAGGCACGTTATCGTTCACCAGCGTCAGCCGGCGCGCGTCGCCTTTGAATGTACCAACAGGTGGCGTCTCCTTGCCGACCTGATTAGGCGTGGCGAAGCGTTGCCGGATCTCATAGTGGCGCGGCGTGTCACGAGCAGAGGTGTGGACAGCATCGGTGACAATCAGCAGCCGGGCCGGACGGAACAGGATTACGCGGCGGTCAGCGCGGGCCTCCGCGACCGGAGACTCGCCCAACGCCGGGGCGGCAGGAGCGAAAGTTGTCCCTCGCGCTTCGCGATGGGTTTGATAGGTGCCCTCGTAAAACGACTCCGCGTAGTCCATCATGGGCGACGTATGCCAGCGGGACGGGATCGGCCGCTCGCTGGCGGTTGTCAGGCATTCGGTCTTGCTGCCGGGTTTGTACGTCTGGGTTCCGGCCTCGTTGAATGGCGGCTGCCCGTCGATCCAGACCGGACCCAGGGCCAGCAGCGGCGAGCCATAATCGAAATAGTGCAGCTCGGTGTTCCAGGCGGAGCCGTTGGACCCCGGATGCCCCTTGGGCTGGCAGAGCATGTGGACGTAGGTGGCGTCCGGCGCCCAGTCGCGGCGCAGGTACCAAAGCCCGGCGTATGGCATCCAGTCGCTGACGGTTCGGGGCGGCGTGTACGCACGCCCGTAAAAGCCGGTGACCTTGTCCCAGTATTCCTGACGATCCGGCTGCAGCGAGGTACGCTCATGCCCCGCTCCGAAAACCGCCTGCAGGATGGCGGCAAACTCCGGAGCGCGTACGATGGCCGTGTTGTCGAGCGTGTCGCTCGAACCCAGCTCCAGTACCCCGGCCCGCGGATCGAGCAGCCACCAGAGACGATTGAAATAGTTGTAATCGCGGTGGCCAAGCCGGTGCCCGTAACCGTCAGGTGCGAGGTGGCGCAGCGGATAGAGGACGGTCTGACGCCAGATGGTTTCGAACTCGGCCAGAAAATCGGGTGTCAGCCAGGGCGGTGGTGTCCGCTTCATATGGTCGACGAAGGCCGCCATGCGCCACTGCATGAACAGGTGACCCTCGTCGCCGATCTCCTGCATCGAACCGTCGCGGGTCATCATCATGCTGCCAACCCTCTGCCAATGCTGCCTGTTTTCCCGGTCGAGGCGCTCGCCAGCATGGAAGTCATCAAGAATCCGCGCGGTCACCGTGGCGGCGTTCATGGCATTGAAGGTATGGTTGAAGACCGCACGGCGGCAGACCCACCAGTAGGGCGGCAGATAGTCCTCGAGCACCGGGATCAGCAAGCGCGCAAGGGTAGCGCCGGAAAGTTGGCCGGCTTCTTTCGCACGCTGGCCGGCGGCGTACGCCAGACTGGCGGCAAAACCGTTGAAGTTCTGCAAGGTGTCCTTGACGAAATAGTTGCGCAGAACGCGCCCGTCGGCGGCGGCCCGGTCCAGTGTCCCGACCAGGTTCATGCCCCAGTCATCGGTGATGGCGCTCCACGCCGCGAGATAGCGCAGGTCGCCGGTCTTGACAAACGCGAAAAGCAGCGGTTGCTGGATCTCGCCGACCGACCTTCCGGTGTTCTCCCAGTCGATCATTCCCGGGGAGAACGCCTGAGCCGAAACCTCGAAGCGCTCGAACGTGACGGCGACACCGCGCAGGAGATCCGCCGCGCCGCCAAGATCCCGAAGCGCCTCGAACTCCAGCGGATGCCCGCCTTCATCCATCATGGCCACGGTTTGCAACTTCTTCAGAAAATGGTCGCGATAGGCGTCGAGTGCAGCAGCGTACGCGCCCGCTTGGAATTTGGCCCTGACCCCGGCCAGTTCCGGCTTGTCCAAGTCCATGCAGGCGAAGAAGGCCTTGGCGAGTTGCTCGATGGCGGCCGGGGAATTGCGTTGGGCAAAGCGGACGGCCCGCGCCTCTTGTCCGGGTGTCGTCGGCGCCGGGGCGACCTCGAGCACATCGGCCAGGGGCGCCCAGCTTCCGGCGCCGGCCGGCACCGTGCGGCCGATCAGCGGCCCCTTGCCGGCGGCGAGTTCAAAGGCGGCCGTGCCCTTGTCAAACGGGGCTTTTCGAATGTCGTAGACGGCCGACCACAGGACCCGGCGCTCGCCATCGAGCACCGTCACCAGCCGTTTGGCGCGGTCGTCGTAGATCGGTTTCAGCGTCGATTTGACGACGACTTTGTCAAGTGTCCGCTCGGCGCCGAAATCCATCTCCAGCCACACATTCATCGCACCGGCGGTGCTGTATTCGGTGCTTCGCGCCTCAAAGTTCGCCACCCCGTCAATGACCGCCCAGCCGCGGTTGCGCTCGTTGATGTCGCCCCCCTGCCAGCCGATCCCGGCGAATTTTAGCGCCTTGTTCTTGAGTGCGATGTTCGCGTTTTGGCTCCAGACCTCGAGCTCATGGATGCCCATGCGCGAGGAGGCCGGCGCCTCGAAGCGGACATAGCGTCCGTTCACGGCCGCGGACGTTGCGGTCGCCGCAACACAAACCAACCCCAACATAGTCATCACTTTCATTCGCATTATTTTTGCCTCCCCGTGCATCCTTCTCCCTTTAAAACCAGCCATCCCCTCTTCTTGTATCTTGCATGACTAAAAGATAGAAAAATCGCGAAGCGAATACGCTGATTCTTTATTATCGGACTACGCGGTTCACCGAGACTTTAACACGCGTAACAGTGCTTCGAGATAGTAGTAGTCTGCGTAGTTGAGCGGAACATCTATTTCATATTTTTGTGGCAGATTACCCACGTTGTGCATCAACAAAAAATAGTTGTTGAAACCGGGTGCGGCACGATAATGTGAGGAACTCAGGGAGCATAATTGCTGGATCGCCATCGCCCGATAGCACTTCGCCTTTGCATTATCGACGTAGCCAGACAACTCAAGCAACGCGCTAGCCATGATCGCGCCTGCAGAAGCATCCCTGCAAGCATTGGGCATATTGGAAGCTTCGTAGTCCCAATACGGAATGCCGTCTGCTGGCATATTTTTATGGTTGCTCAAATAATCTGCAACAGCCACTGCTTTATCTAGATATCGCTTGTCCTTGGTCGTCCGATACATCATCGTAAATCCATAGAGCCCCCACGATTGTCCACGTGCCCAAGGTCCGTCTTTCGATTGGCCTTGCCCTGAGTAATACCCTGCTATCTTCCCTGTCTCGGGATTGTAGTCAAGGATATGATAGGCGCTCCCGTCCGGCCGATAGTGGTTCTTCAACGTCACATCCGCATGGCTTCGCGCAATGGCTTCGCACCGCGCCCCACCGCTGTTACGTGACGCCCACATGAGCAGTTCGAGGTTCATCATGTTGTCAATGATGACCGGGAAGGTGTAGTTATTCCAGGAGCGGATCAACCCCAGCTTTTCGTTGTAACGCGTGCTCAACGCTTTTGCGCCATCCAGCAGCACCTCCTTGTAACCGGGTACATCAGCAAGCCTCAGCCCGTTACCGTAACTGCAATAGAGCATGAACCCCACATCATGGTTGCCTGTGTAGTGACGAATCTTTTCCAGACGTGCGGTGTAGTCCTTTGCAGCAACCTTCCACTCGTCAGCTTTCGTGTACTCGTAAAGATACCAGAGCGCGCCCGGAAAAAATCCGCTGGTCCAATCATCAGCCTTTATTGCGATGAACTTTCCGTTGTCTACGGTTCGGGGCAACAGGCCGGGATACGCCTCCATCTGTTTCAGCATCCCACGATACTGCACCTGCGCCTCCGCAAAGATCGCTGGAACCATCTTCCGCAAATCCTCTTCAGAGGCAGCGGCATTCGCAGCATTGACCACCCAACAGATTAACACAATCGCTATTCGTATAAGCGTCATTTTCATATAAGTTGTGTGCTACTTTCTAACGCCAGAGCCGTCCGCAATCCAAAATCCTCACCTCGAAGGCCACGAAGAAGTAATTCCTTCATCCAACTTCGTGCTCCTCGTGTTATTTGAGTGACTTCGACTCTTGCTTTTTATTACTGGACACTTGGGCCTCGTAGAGCGATTCGGGAACAACGCCTGGCCGATTCAGTCCTTGAATCGTAAGCCATTCATCTGCCCGATCTGCATCCTGACCGTTCACCGTGATTTTGGAACCTTTCCGGTGAACCCCGATGAGAAAAGACTTGGGCCAGTGTTCATGGGCGGAAAGCGGTTTTCGGCTGGAGGTTAGCGCATAGGTGCGGAAAAACTCCCCGTTATTCCCGCCCCGCAACATTTGGGGGGGAGCAATGATATTCCAAAATACGTTTCTCACACCCGCATGAGGCAAATAGCCTAGCGCCCCGCCAGGGTATACATAGGCATTTTCTATGGTATCGTAAAGATTTTCATAGGGGGCGTATCCATGGAAATCGAGACAGGTATCACATCCGGATTCCTTATCGAAGGGACCATACAAAAACTTGGACCGGATAAATACGTTTCCCGAGGAAAAGCCGGCGACAAAGAAGGTGTGTACGCGAGGCGCCGTAATCGTCACGTCGCGAATCAGGTTGTCGAATGACCGCGATACCGTGATGCCGGTGTGCCCCTTCTGCCCCGTGATTTGAATATGTTCAAACGTCATGAACTTGCATTGATTAAGCCCGATGTCCTGAGTGTAATTGTAAGTGCTCAGGTCACGCCCCCAACCGTCGGATACATAGGAGAAACTCAGTGCACTCCAGGCGTAATTCTGTTCTTGCGCAGAACGGAGAATGCCAGGCCCCCCTTTGACATAGTCGCCGCCTGTGGCATCGATCGGGAAAGGCTTGTGATGAGAGTAGCCTCCCTTCCAATCAGATTCAAAACGAATGCCCTCGATTCCCACTTCGCTGAGGGTCTCGAAAGTGCAAAGTGTAGGTTGCCAACGGGTAAACAAATCGATGCGCAACGGTTGCGTCAAGCGGATTCGCGTGGGAGAAACGATCGCTTCGATTTCGAGCAGAGCCATGATCCCCCCGCGGGCCCCTGTCCGAAGATAATCAACAAGTGCATCGTGTAAAATAAACGGCTCGACCAACGCACGTGTCAGGTCGGCTTTTTCAGGGCTAGGTTTGGCAGCGTCAACAGCAGGATCAACAAGGGTTAATTTCACAATCTGACCGGCCTTGAACAGAGCGCTGTTTTCCACCGTTAAGAGGCATTCGCCTCGCTTGACATCCGCCGTGATCGGCACACGTTTACCCGTTTTGCCGGAACCCATAAATCGAACCAGAGCCATTCCCTCGCCACCCCCGCTAGGGGTCATCAGCAATGTGTTGTGTTGGCGGAGCACCGTTCCCATTGGACCCGAGCCGGCTCCCCGCAAAACGACTCCGGATCGCGTCACGACCAGCCCGTATTGTTTCCGGTCAAATGAGAGATCGGAGGAGAAAGGAGTGAAATTTAAATCGTAAACCCCCGGCGGGAAATAAACGATGCCACCCCCTTTCTTCTCAACCGCATGGATGGCCGCTTGGATGGCCGCAACATCATCTTTGCCATCATCGGGAATGGCTCCAGAATCAGCGACAGACACATTGGTAACAGAATGATTGGAAATAGGGTTTTTGGATGAGTGATAACCCGCTTTGGAAAAATCCGGCAGGTTTTGACCGGTTGGGCCATTGCGCACATAGTCATCCCACACCGGAGCCCTCCATGGCGTGAGCGGTGCGAGAGACGGATGACTTGTGGCTGTTTCCGCACCAAGCAATCCGGCCAATGGCGCAAGCAGCAGGGCGGTAAAGGTGAAAAATGAAATACGTTTCATGGTTTTTATTTGGGTCGTTTTGCAAGGGTTTCGGTCAGACGTTTGGCAATGAGTTCGGCCATCAACGGCGAAGCTTCGGCTTTCGGGTGAATGAGATCGGTGCTGATGAGTTCTTTGATGCGCGGCTGAATAAGGCCGTGAATGTCGGTGACGGGAACGTTGAGTTCTTTCATCACAGCTTCGGCGGCGGCGTTGAAGGCGAGGCAATTCGAGAGGTAACGCGGACTGCGAGGGATGGTGTTGTCGGCGACGGTGCCGGTGGAGTTGGCGAACAGGCAGATCGCCCCCGAAGCGCGAATGGTGGCGACAACCTTGCGGAGCTGTTCGGCGTAGGGTTTCTCGTCGCCAGGGTTGGCATGGGAAAAGTTGTGGATGCCATTATTGAAATGCACGATGTCGAACGGGCCTTGCTCGGCAAGGAACTTCTTCAAGTCATCGTCCTTCGATGCCGCGTCACTGCGGTAGAAATGCGGGCCGAGCTTTGACCAGCGATACTTCTCCATGGGATAACGCGAGGAAGCGCTGGATTCGCCAATGACGTTGGCCTTGCCTCGCATCAGCTCTCGTAACTCGTAGAGATAATGGCCCGAGATGCTGTCGCCGATGATGAGCACGCGCGGCAAGCGCGGGTCTTCCATGCCGAAGTCGGTGCGCGGCGTGTAGCGCAGCACGTCGGCGCTCGGGTCGAGATTGAGATCGGTGAGGGCAAAATGAGTGTCGGTTCGGAACGGTGCCGCAGGATGGCCGGCGCCATCACAGAGCGTCGCGCCTTGCGAAGGCAGGTCTTCGTAGGCGTAACGCACGCCTTGCGGCTTGGGCACAGTTGGCGCCGAGACAATGATGCTGTCGCCCTCAATCTTCGCATCCGCCCATACCCAGCGATAGATGGAAGAGGCGATGGCGAACCCTTTCAGCGTGCCGCCTTTCGCCGTCAACCCGCCGCGTGTATCGGAGAAGCGCAGGATAATTTTGTCGCCTTTGATTTCCGAACCAGCCAGTTGCGGCCTGCCGACTTTACCCAGAATCGCATTCGCGATGCGCGGTGCGACCGCGTCCGGCTTCGGATCAGCCCCAAGATCAATCGTGCCAACAAACGCTGCTTTCGCCGCAATCGCTGCGCGCTGTTGCGAGTCGCGCAACTCCGCCGCCATTCGCCCATCAATGCCGAACGGCATGGCGTAACGATGCGGACGTAGCTGGACGATCACAAAGGGCAAGGTTGGATGATTGAATGCTTGCCGCCAATGGGCAATCATCGCCGGCAGAAGTTGGCCTTGCTGAAAAGCCCGACTTTGGCTACCCCAGTCCTCGCCGCCATCCCACACCACGCCGCACATCGCCAATGGAGCAAGCGGCCCAATCATCGCGTTCCACACACCGGCAGGTTCCTGTTGGGCGAGCGTGTCCACATCGCTGGGCTTAGGTTTGGGAGGCGGATTCAACGGCAACTTCTGGCAATACTCGGTCCACGCTTGAAGCCGTTCCTCATACGTGCCGAACGCGCGCATCTTCCAGACATTGCTTGCGTAGTAAGCAAGGATCGGCGCGGCCTCGGGTGTCGCGGCAAGTGCTTCCAGACTCATCCAGGATTCAACCGGGTAACCACAGGACGCGCTGACAATACCAATGGGAACGTTCAGTTCCGTCGCGAGCGCGCGGCCGAGCAGCACCGCTTCCGCAGGCAGCGTCTTCAGCGTCGCGGCGGTTACGGCAGACCAGCGGCCTTTTACCTGCTGCAAAGCCTCGCGTGCCGTGCCAGGGGCAATCTGGAAGACGCGCACCTTCTCCACGGGTTCCAGATCGGTCGCCCGTTTCCCGACTTCGCTGCCGCCCGCAATAAACCAGACGTCTCCGACGAGCAGGTTGCGAAGGACAACCTTGCCGACTCGTAACTCGCGCGGCTCAGCACTGGCGGGCATGGGGTCGAGTTTCACCAGCCATTTGCCCGCACCATCGGCGGTGGCGGTTTTCTTCTGACCCGCGAACTCGATTGTGACAGACTTCCCGGGGGCAGCTTGCCCCCAGATGGGCACTGCGCGGTCGCGCTGAAGCACCGCATAGTCTGCGAAGATGCCTGCAACCTTCACCTCATCAGCATAAATCGCAACCAGTGGCATCATCAAAAGCACTGACAGAGCAACACCATTTTTTTTCATTGAAATCTCCTATTTTACAAAACAGAACCAGTCAACAGGGATTGGACTGGGCAAGAGCCCTGGACCAGACACCAGAACCTGCGGCTTGGCGCCGTCCCACATCACGTTTAGTTTCAAGCCGGGATGGTTCAGGCGTTCGACGGCATCTGTCCGATAATCCACATAGATCACCTTGAACGGATGAAGCCCTTTCTTCAACGCGATGCTCCACGTCCCATACGCGTGCCGAGTGCTCGCAGGATACCACTCATTGAGATTACCCGTCGCACGTGCGATGCCATTCATCTCTTGTCCGACAAAGAGCCGCAGCGCATACCCCGGCTCCTGCCGCGAGGTCACCAGCTCCTGCGGCGCGTGGAAGGTATAAACCCCATCCTCGGGAATGGCCAAGTAACCAGAATAGGTCCAGCCAACGACCTTTTCAACATTGGGTACACAACGGTCGAAAAGATTCTTTACACCGGTCGTCTGTTTCGGGATTACCCGCTCCGGGAAGAAGATCAAATCTTTCCAATCGCCTTCGCAATACGCTGCCTTGAGCCCTGGCTGCGTTCGCCCGGTGACCGGCTCCAATGGCTTCTGGAGCTTGTAGTTCGCCACGGCGATCACCGTGGCATGTGTGCCGGCCAGACTGCCGGGCATCTGTACCAACCCCGGGCGAAACGCCCGAGCCTGAACAGTGACGGTGTTATTAATCGTGAACGGCCCGTTGTAGCGTGGTGATTGCAAGGTGGGTTCGCTGCCGTCCAAGGTGTATCGGATTTCCACATTCGCTGTCGCGCTCGTCAATGTCACGGCCTCCGGCCCGGCGATGACATCGCGTGCCGGCGCGATTTTGACTGGGGCGATTGGACAATAGATCGGGATTCGTTTGTCGCCTTGGAATTCGTAGCTCTCCTCGCCGAGCATCAACCCACGGTCACCCAGTTTCAACTCGTCACGCCCGTCTTGCGTCGCCGTGAAACGAAGTGTTTCGCCCGACAACGTGCGAGCCCGGAACCCACCAGCAACCTTTTCAATCTCTGCCATCCGCGATTTCTGTCCGTCAGGAATGACCTCCACCAACGAGATCATCACATCGTTGCCCGTGCTTTTCCAACTGCCGCTGGTGCGCCAGAAGTCATAGAGCTTATAGCCGATCGTGTAGTCGTCCTTGACCGCTTCGCCATCAATGCGTAACGTGCCGAAGGTCTGTCGCGGACCGAAATGGCGAATCACCACGTTCGGCATCCCGTCCCCAGCGGCAGTCAACATTTGTTGGGCATCGTCGAAAACGACCTTGTCCGGAGCGAAGGTCTTGCCGGAGTAGCGCCCCTTGCGTTTACCCTCGAACTCACGCACTGGCGCGACCGGCATAAACCAGTCGAGCGAATAGTCATGGGGCTGTGTACTCTGTAGACGGTCTACGACAATCCACACGCCGGGATCTTTGACAAAGATCACCTGCCGGTGATGACGAATACCGACGAGAACAGACCGAGCGCGATCCGCGAGAAACGCAACGGTGAATACGCCGTCATCGTGATGATCGTCCCCTGACTCGCCATAAGGCCCTTCATAAATTCCTTCCGCCAGATCGATCCAGGTACTCGAATGAGCGCGCCACGCCGGGGGCTGCGGGTCGAGGTAACCCACTGTGAACCCCTTATGTGATTTTCCGACACCGCCGTGACCCAGTCCTGCCTGTGCGAACTGCTCAAGGCCATCCACACGCAACGGCGATCGGCAATAGGAATAGTTTCCAAAACCACCGTTGACCAACAGATCCTGTCCGGCGAGGGAGAGGTAGAAGCTGTTATTACTCTTCATGCCCGGCAAGCCGTGGCCGCCAGTAGGATATGGCGAGCAGAAGAAATGACCGTAGCCAGCATCTTTTCCCCACCCTGTACGCATCAACCAACTGCCACTGTACGGAAACGCCGACATCGTGAACGACGGCACACCGGCGGCGGTGTTACCGAGCAAGGTGTCCATCAACACGCGCAGGTCTGGCGCGCGCTCATACAAATCAAACTCATCGTCTTTCGTGACGCCCTTGATTAACCGTTGATCATTCCGATTGCCAATGGGATTCTGGCTTTGCGGCGTGAGCATCTGCAACAGATATCGGGCCCGGTCGGTCGCGGCGCGAATACGGTCCTGCTCCCATGCCAGACTGGAAATTGCACTCTCCCATGTCGGGCGTTGATAGATCGGGACGTTCCGCCGGGCGGTAGCAAATTCCACCGCCTCCACGTTGCTTCCATAGAAAGCGCGATTATACCATACCGCATGTTCCGTCTCCGAACCATCTGGCAAGCCTTCATTCGTTCCGTAGTTTTCCAGCCGACGACGCGCGCGGTTAAAGAATTGCTCGGTTGCCTTGAACTCATCCATCCATGCCGCCGAAGCCATCAGGAGGGGCATGGTATGCGGTGTCCAGTTCTGCGGGTTGCTTTCGAAATAGACGAGCGCCGGCAGCGGATAAACGCGGATCAACTTGCTCAGAATCCGCGCCAGCGTGTCGGCGGGAAAAACCGTCTGCCGTGTCGGCTGCATCCGAACAATACCGGCCAGGGTGCGATACACCGTCGCGATTTGCCCGGAAAAACTGTTAGTGAGATCCGGCAAGTCAGTCGGACGCGCATTGTCATCGGCCAACTCGAACATCGCCCAGTCGTCCATATACGCAATCCACTGGTCGAGGAAACGGCGTTCGCCAGTCAAGAGGTAGGCCTCCGCCAGCGGCTGGAAGGTCGCTGGCCGCCACGGATTGGCAGATCCATAAGCGCCTCCTGCGGGAGGGGGCAACCAGACGGTTCCCGGCAGCATAGGCGCGGCGTCATGTGCGGAAGTCGCAGGCATCCCCGGCATCACCGGCTTTGCGTCGGGTACAAACTTTCCCTGCATCAATTCCTCCGCTCGGGCAATCGTCTGAGTGGCGACGGAGGGATTCAGCAATCCCTTGTAGGGATCAACGGATTCCATCGGCAAACCATAAGCCGTCGGATTACGTAGCTTCTCAAAGAAATAGTCGCGCCAGGCATTGAGCGCTTCGACCGGCTTGTTCGCCTTGGCCAAGTCGGCGACCGTCTGGAATCCTTTGCGCAACCGCAGATTGGATCTCATCAATCCTGGGCTGTCAAGGATCAGCAGGTCTAAAAACGCTTTGGCTGTTTTCTCCACCTGCTCGGGCGAATGGCGGGCTGCAAAAGCGGCCTGACGCTGCTCCACGGGAATCGGATGACGCACAGGACGCAGGCAATAGCGATGCGGCACCGGCTTGTTGAGTTTATAAAGTTCCTCTTCCATTGCCGCGCTGGTAGCGGCAAGCGCGGCCTCTTTCTCCAACGTCTTGGAATAATTCTTCGCCATGGTTTGCGCGAAACCGCCTGCACCCAGACTGGGATTGTTGGTGGCATTGGAGTCATTGATGAGCCGGTCGAGCACAGCCTGCACCGCCGCTTTGTCGTTCATGTTTACATGCGCCGGCTCCAGCGTATAGAGACGCGTGAAGGCAAGTCCGCGATTTCCTCCAGCCTGGCCGTGACGTTGGGTATGGATTTTACTCACCTGCAAAGCCTGCCGGTATTGAGGGGTGCTCCGCACGCCCGCCAGATTGACGCCCTTGGTCAATGCGTCCTGCGACCAGCAGCCCACCAGCGTATCATCAATCACCAGTTCGTATTCGCCCGCCGACAGGTTCGTGACACAGAGCATTTGGCGGTTGAGTGTCTCTTGAATCGGCAGGCAACTCCAGCCTGGATACCGGTGCGCTTCGTTCGGATTCTTCAGCGTCTTTAGCGCTTTCTCCAATTCGTTGTCCGGCGAGAGATGCAACGCTTCCCGCGCCTTGCCTTCGAACGGCATCGGTAACGCCTTTTCGGAAACAGTGACAGCACTGGCAATGATTGTTGCGCCATCCAACACTGTCTCGGACACTACGCCCGTGACCCCCTGCGCCTTCAAGAATAAATACCCCATGACGGTACAACCTATTTCGCCGGGGTGGACGCGGTCGTTACCGATGAGTGTGAACGATGGATTTGTTTTTTGAAAATCAGCGGCAATTCTGTCCATCGGCCCGTGGAAATCCACCAACGCCAGATTGAACCGGTCTGCAATTTCGCGTGCCGCTTGTGAGCAACGAGACAAGCCGGCGTTGATTTCCGGTTTTGCTTCAGTCACTAATTTAGCTGTGCCTTCCGAGGGACTCGGCGTGCACAGCACCACGTTCATGTTGGCCTTTTTCAGTTTTCCGACCAGTGCAATCATGTTGTCCCGATAAAGTGCGACGCGTTCATCGCTGCCCAGCTTACCCGGCAAGTCAGTCCGTCCGCACTCGTTCATGCCAAACATGATGACCACCGTGGTCGGCTTGCGATCAAGGACATCCCACTGCAACCGCTGCACTGCGCCGGCGGCGATGTCCCCGCTGATGCCCGCATTCAGCCACGTAATCCGACGATCGGGAAAGCGCGTCTCATAAAAGAGGCTGATCATAGAATACCAGCCGCCACCGCGGGTGATGCTGTCACCTAGAAACAGAACCCGTTCGCCGTCAACGAAGGGCTTCGGCGCAGGGGCGCAAAAAGCCATTGGTGCGAGGAATGCAAGAAGCAGGCTTGCCGCAAGCAGGGCGGGAATAAACGAGCGAGTAACTTTTTCCGGATGTCTAGTCGTAAGCCTGGGCGTATAGGCGTCCTCGCCTGTACCCGACCAGTCCGCCGTAGCTTTGGCGGAAGCCAGCTGCTTATGCTGGCCCGGCAGTTGCCGGACCAGTGAACAGGCGGGGACGCCTATTCGCCCAGCAAGGCACTCAACCCCATTATTCCAATATTCCCACCTGTCCGCCGTAGGCATAGCGAAGGCGGATATTCCAATATTCCAATTTGAAACTATCTCCAAACCCAGGCGTTTTATTTTTCTTCGTGTCTTCATGGTAAAAATGCTTTCTGTTTTCATTCGCCTCATCCGACTTACTTGCCGCTCACCAACCATGCGGTCGGAATCGGCTGCTTTTCAAGACCAGGACCTGAGATGCGCACATCTGGGGTGACGCCGCTCCAGACATAGTCGTTCAGCCCTTTTTGATTCAAGCGCGCTGGTGCATCTGTACGATAATCTACATACGTGATGCGAATCGGGTGCGTGCCTTTTTCCAAAGCTACGCTCCAGTTTCCTTGGGCATGCAAGCGCGTGGAGGGATACCATTCGTTCAACCCTATGGCCTGCGTACGGTATGCGTAGGGCACAATGCGCTGACCAAGGAAGATACGCAGTTCATACCCCTGATCGATATCCGGCATCACATATTCGCGCGGCGCATGCAGCGTATAAACTCCTGTCGTTGGAACCGTGAGATATCCCGTGTATTCGACGGCGAAGAATTTTGCGCGCGGAGCTTGTGCCTTGCCGAGCGACGGATTGCTCTCCGGCACCACGCTCAGATCAAACACGCCAACGCCAGCCTTCTCAGCTTGTGGCGTGAGGGAGTCTAACCGAAGCCACAGTTTGCGCCAGTCGTCCTCGAAATAGCGCGCCTTCAAGCCGGGTTGCGGGGTTTTTACGATCACGGGCTTAATGGCGAACGCCTTGTCGAAGACTGCACGGCTAACCGCCGTCGCGAGTGTACCGCTGTTTTGCGGCGGATTCTTTGTGACACCCGGACGATACGCCCGTGCCTTGACGATCGCCTTCCGGTCCAGCGTAAACGGCTTTACATAAAGCGTCGAAGCCGGAGTCGGTTCACTGCCATCCAGCGTGTAACGAATTTCTACGCCCGAAGTTTTGCTGGTCATCGTCACCTCGATTGAATCGATAAAGACGTTTCGTGCAGGTCCGATTTCCACTGGTGCAATCGGCCGATAGATGGGAGTGAAAAGAGGGTTCAGGCTGGAGAACTCAAAGTCGGGATGCGCGACCGGGACGGTCTTACCGTTGCGTGCGAAACTACGACATCCCATGGCCACGCCACCCTTGTCCGTGACCAGTAGCGACTCGCCTTCAATACGCACGCCTCCCAGTTCGAGCATCACAGGCACATCGCCCGGCGCGGCCAGATATTGCGCTTTGCCGCCCTTTGGCAATGCCACTTCAAAACCAAGCGCGCCGTTCGGTCCTTCAAGTTGCTTGGGCTGGATATCCGCCTCAATACCGAGTCCCGGCGCGCGCGGATAGATCGCGGTGACCATGAGCGAGTCACCTGTGCCCTTCCAGCCCAACGCCACGTGGTACTGACCAAAGGGCGTGTGGTCGTTCTTACCCTGGGGTTTTGCTTTCCCAAGATAGTTGACTGCAGACTTGCAGAAGCTGTGCAGCGAGACATTGGCCTGTGCTACCTTGACCCCACGCACGTCGGTCGCGTTCGTGCTTGCGGTACGGATGCGACGGGCTTCAGGATTGACCTCGATCTCCTCTTGGGTGAACGCATGATCGCTGCCCGGCTTCAGCGGCAGGTACCAATTCTGCGAATAGGTATGCTCGCCTTCGCCACGCAGACGGTCGGTGACAATCCAGAGCTGCGCCTCGCGCACAAAATGAACCCAGCGCTGATGGCGCATGCCACGCAAGGTTTGATCCAGTGGCACGCTGCCACGTTGCATCGTCACCGGCACATTCGGCGCATTGTATTGGGTGCTGTCGGTCTTGGCATAAGGTCCCGTGTAGACGCCTTCCATCAGGTTGAAGCGATCAGAGGCATGCCAGCGCCAATAGGCTGGATCTGTCCACGCCACGGCGGGCGTCATCTTGTGCCCGGCAATCGCAGGCACGCGGGTCAGACCTGCATGGAAATCCTGCGAGAGTCCGTCCACCGTGATCGGGGTTCCCATCAACTGATAAGCACCGAAGGCATCCTCCACCACCAAGTCCTGTCCGAAGGCCGACAGTCCGAAAAAGTTGTTGTTGCTGCGGCTACGACGTCCACCATACGCTCCCGGCGCAGGGGAACAGAACAACGCGCCATAGCCGCTCTGAGCTTCCCAGCCCTCGCGCACGATATTGTAACCGCCGTAGGGGAACCACTCGGAGTGATAGGTCGGCCGCATCCCGCTGTCGGGCGTGAGCGACCGCTCGTTGGCTGGCCGCGTGGCATCTTCGACTGCCGCAACCAAGCGTCTATTCTCGGGATCAGCAAAGGCCTCCGGCACCAACAGGAACTGGTCAGAGCCGCCTCTGCGCTTGTCGCGGCCGCGCACACCCACCGGCCAGCAGCCCTGTGGACTCAGCAGGCGCAATTGATAGCCGACCCGCTCGACCAAATGCTCCCGGATCTCCTGGAACCAGTCGGCATCTTCTCTCACCTCAAGGACCCACGGCGGATCACCCCACGTCGGCAGGCGGCGACGCGCCTCGAAGAGTGGGGGAAGCTGTCCAACACCGTGTTCATAATTGTGGTTGTACCAAGGGCACTGCTGATTCTCGCTACCATCGCGCAGATTCTGGGTCACCGCGTTGTCCTCGATGCAACGGCGGCGGCTCTCGCGAAAGATCAACGGCGCGGCCTTGAACTCGTCAAAGATCATACTGACCAGCAGACCGCTGGATGAGGGTGTCCAATTGTGGGTATTGGTGCGCAAGTAAAGCGCATGATAGAGTACCATCTCGTTCCAGTACTTGGCGAGGATGCGGGCTAAGGTGGCCGGCGGCAACAATTCAGCTTGACGCTGTTGCGGCATACTCTGCGCCAGGCCAGACAACAGTCGGACCATCACCGTCAAGTCTCCCCAAAAGCCGACGGGGACCAAACACGGATGAGGAAAGGTGCGGGTTACACTGGAGTTCAGGGCCCAATCATCCATATACGCAACCCAAGCTTTGAGATATTTCTGATCTCCGGTCGCCATATACGCCTTGACCAGCGCGTTGAACGCCGTGCCATTGAGCAATGCGGTAGCTGGCAGGCCCTTGGGTTCTGCAGGATTGAGCTCCTCCAAGGTCTTGAAGGGATAGAGCCAGTTAACCGACCCCGGCCGCCCGATTGCCTGTCCGTCCAAGATTCCCTCCAACAAATCATTCGCCTTCTTCATCTCCGGTTCAGGACCGAACGGACGCACTGGAAATAAACCAAATCCAGCGACTCCCTCTCCGGCGGGGTTCAGATCCGCAGGGCTCAGCCCATAGCGCTGGGGATCGCGAAGCTTGCCAAAGAAGTAAGCTTCGAAAGCGGCCAGCGCCTCAGCATATTTTTTCGCTTTGACTAAGCCGTCGATTTGAATCAGACTGGTGCGGGAGAAGAGGTTGTTGGCGCGGAGTTGCCCATTGTCCAGAATCACCAGATCAAGAAAATCTTTTGCCACAGCCTCGATTGCCTGCGGCGAATTGCGCTTCTCCCAGATTTGCTGACGCTCAGCGGAATCGCTTTCCTTAGCCGCCAGCGTTGCTGGCAAAAGACAACTCATCGCAAGTCCCAACAAGAGCTGTTTGGCAAAGCATTGTGTACGTGGTTTATTTTGTTTCTGCATCATTCCCCCCCTATTTTTATTCTTGAGCGTTAAGA
>SERZ01000420.1_pt1 | contig 28918 bp, 27 predicted proteins | sample 3171461 | NCBI WGS metagenome assembly SERZ01 (sample SAMN06051861, study PRJNA518727) | freshwater metagenome | biome: subpolar coniferous forest; feature: holomictic lake; material: water; isolation source: holomictic Lake 227, 6 m depth | place: Canada: near Kenora, Ontario | collected... | reverse complement strand
TTGGCGGGCGAATTCTGCTGATCACGGTTGCCGCCGTGATCGGAATGGCTGTTGTTGCCGGACTTGGGCTCAACCATCTGCACGAGACTTTGCTTCAGGATCGCACGGACAAAACCCGCAATCTGGTCGAAGTCGGGTATGGTGTGATTGCCCTTTTTGATGCTCAGGCCAAGGCCGGTAAGATAACGGTTGAGGAAGCGAAGCGCCGAGCGCTTGAGACCTTGGAACCATTGCGCTATGGTAGCAATGATTATTTCTGGGTTAATGATATGCAACCGATGATGCTGATGCATCCGATTAAAAAACTGGTCGGTCAAGATTTAAGCAAACACGATAATCCGGCTATTCGGATACTGTTTAACGAATTTATCAAGATTGTTAATGCCGAAGGCGCAGGTTTTTGGGGTTACCAGTGGCCGAAACCGGGCCATGAAAAGCCGGTTGCTAAAATTTCTTATGTCAAAGGGTATAAGGATTGGGGCTGGATTATCGGAACCGGCATTTACCTTGACGATGTTGACACAATTTTCCGAGAGCGGGTGACGCTGTTGTTGGAAATCGTGATCGGGGTAATGGTCGCGGTCGTCTTGCTTTGTCTGTTGGTGTCACGCGGTATTACCGGACCGATTCACGGCATGACCGCAGCCATGAGGCGTCTGGCGGACGGCGATTTGGAGATTGAGATTCCGGCCCGGAATCGGACCGATGAAATCGGTGAAATGAGCGCTGCCCTGGAAATCTTCAAGCAGAATGCCGGCGCAATGCGCCGGATGGCGGCGGAACAGGAAGAAATAAAGCGCAAAGCCTCGGACGAGCGGCGCCAGGAAAGGCACCGGCTGGCCGATAGTTTCGACGCCAATGCGCGAACGATCATTGATCAGGTTCGGGACAACTCGAGCAAAATTGTGGTGACAGCGGGTAAGATGGGCAAGAAGGTCGGGTCTTCGTCGCAACAATCGATGGATGCGGCCGCAGTATCGCAGCGGACCATTGAAAACATTCAGGTGTTGACGGAAGCCACGAAGAAGCTGAGCGAGTCGTTCGCCCTGGTTTGCCAGCGGGTCGATGAATCGAACGTAATCTCACGCCACGCGGTCGGTCAGGCCGAAAACACCAATCAACAGGTTGCCGGTCTTTCCGAGTCGGCGGAACGAATCGGCAAAGTGGTCGGTCTTATTTCCAGCATCGCCAGCCAAACCAATCTGTTGGCGCTGAACGCAACCATCGAGGCGGCGCGCGCCGGTGATGCCGGCAAGGGCTTTGCCGTGGTTGCGACCGAGGTCAAGAGCTTGGCCGGACAGACCGCAAAGGCAACCGAGGAAATCTCGTCGCAAGTCGCGGCAATTCAGCAAGCAACCAAAGGGGCGGCCGAAGCGATCAGTAATATTACTAAAGTTATCACGAGCATGAGTGAGATCGCCTCCGATGTTGCCGGCTCTGTCGGTGAGCAGACCCGGTCTTCCGCCGATATCTTGTTGCGGGTTCAGGGCATTGCCAGCGATGCCGTCATTTTTAATCAGAGATTTAGCGCGGTCGCTCAAGCATCGGCCTCGTCCTATGCGTCGGCTATTCGGGTGATCTGGACCGCCAACGATCTGGGCAAGCCGACCGACAAGCTCATCAATGAGCTTGCGACCTTGATGACGGCATTGAGAGCATAAGTTAGATCAGTCGCGCTTGAACAGGAATTCGCGTCCGAGTTTGACCCGTTTCTCGCCGTTATAGTCGATGATATCGGCGGTGGCGTAGGTTTCGCCCCAATGGTCGGGCAGGTAGGAACCGGTGCCGATGATATCGATCGGCGCGGCCGCTTCGGCCATCAACCGGCACTTGGCCGGGCCGAAGCCGCTGGAGCAGACGATCTTGACGCGGGGAAAGCCGGCGCCGTCGAGAGCGTCCCGGACATGGAACACGGCGGCGGCCGATACGCCGGCGCCGATCAGGTAGCGTAACTGCGTCTCGTCCCGATAGCCGCGAATCGCTTCGGGTGCGTGGCGTTCGAGCACGGCATAGGAAGCGCCGTGGTCGAGTCCTTCGACAAAGCGGCTGCCGGCGGTATCCAGTCGCAGCGCCAGTCGTCCGGTCGCCGCCAACTCGGGAAAGCGGCGGGCGACCGCGATGCTGTCGGTGACCTCGCGGCCGAAATAATCGACCAGCACGGTCAGCGGCAACTCGGGATAGGTCTCGTGGAACATCTCGGCCGCGCGCACGGTCGAGCCGGCATAGCCGATCAAAGCATGCGGCATGGTGCCGCGTCCCGCGTCCGCACCGAAATAATGACAAGTGGCGTCGGTCGCGTTGCCGATGAAGCCGACGGCGCCGACTTTGCGCTTGGCCCGGGCCGAGCCGACCGAGCAGGCATAGGCCATCTGTTCAGCCATTTCGGTGCCGGCGCAATGGCGGGCGTCCATGGCGAGGAAGGCCACTTTCGGCAGGTCCGAGCACATCGTGTGCGCGTTATAGGCCGCGACACAGGCCGGACCCAGCTTCATCAACAGAATGGTTTCCAGGTCGACAAGATGGAAAAACGAGCCGGTGATGTAGAGAATCGGCTCGCCCGCTCCGACCCATTTGCCTTCGGGATAATTGATGTCGATTTCGAAGACGGTGCCGCGCTCGCGCGCGACATTTTCCAGCCATTCGATCGCCAACCGGGGCGCCGACAGCACCGGCCGGCGCATGAACACTGCATAGGTTACCCGGCAATCACCGAACCGGCCGATCGCACCCTTGGTTCGCTTGAAATAGACATCGGTCCAATCGGCGATCGCCTCGCCCGCGGGATGGCCGGTATTCAAGGCTTTGCGGGACGTGTCCATGGGTAAGATCATGCCTCTCCGGCGCGGCGCTTCTTCTCCGTCCGTAATTCCTCGGCAATCTGGAAGGCCAGTTCAAGCGACTGGCTGGCATTCAGCCGGGGGTCGCAAGCGGTGTCGTAGCAATCGGCCAAACCGATATCGGTGAGACCTTCGGCACCGCCGGTGCATTCGGTGACGTTGCGTCCGGTCATCTCGAAATGGACGCCGCCGGCATGGACGCCTTCGGCTCGGCACACCGAGAAAAAGCCGCGCAGTTCAGCGCTGACCAGATCGAACGGCCGGGTTTTGTAGCCGGTCGAGGTCTTGACCGTGTTGCCGTGCATCGGATCGCTGATCCAAACCACGCTGCGCCCGGCGGCTTTGGCCGCGCGCATCAGCGGCGCCAGCTTGGATTCGATTTTATCGTGCCCCATGCGTGCGATCAGCACCATCCGGCCCGGCTCGTCGGCAGGGTTGAGAATATCTATAAGGCGGAGCAGATCATCGGTGGTCAGGCTCGGCCCGCATTTGACCCCGATCGGGTTGGGCACGCCGCGCAGGAACTCGACATGAGCCCCGTCGGGCTGGCGGGTGCGATCCCCGATCCACAGCATATGCGCCGAAGTGGCAACCCACGGATGGGTTTCCGAGGTGCTGTCCTGCCGGGTCAGGGCTTGCTCATACTCCAGCAGCAAGGCTTCATGCGAGGTGAAGAACTCGACTTCGCGAATTTGCGGCGCGGTTTCGCCGTTAATCCCGCAGGCGGCCATGAATTCCAGGGCTTCGGTCAGGCGGTCGGCCAATTGCTGGAATTTTTCGCCCGATGCGCTGTGTCCGACGAAATCGAGCGTCCATTTATGGACCCGGTTCAAATCGGCGTAGCCGCCCTGGGCAAAGGCGCGCAGCAGGTTCATGGTCGCGGCGGCCTGGTAATAAGCCCGGGTCATGCGCTCGGGATCGGGAACCCGCGCCGCCTCGGTGAACTCGATACCGTTGATCATGTCGCCGCGGTAAGAGGGCAACTCGACGCCGTCGATCACCTCGGTATCGGCCGAGCGCGGCTTGGCGAACTGCCCCGCCATCCGGCCGATCCGAATCACCGGCATGCCGCAGCCGAAGGTCAGCACCGCCGCCATTTGCAACAGCACCCGGAAGGTGTCGCGAATATTGTTGGTCTCGAACTCGGCGAAACTTTCGGCGCAGTCGCCGCCCTGGAGCACGAATGCCTCGCCCGCCGCAGCCCGGGCCAGCAAGTCTTTCAGCCGGCGTGCTTCGCCCGCGAAGACCAGCGGCGGCAGCCGGTTCAGTTGTTCGGTTACCGCGGTCAGCTTGGCCTCGTCCCGATAACGCGGCATCTGGCGGACCGGCTTGCTGCGCCAACTATAAGGGCTCCATTGCTCGACCATGATCTCGCCTCATCACTTTATCTGCCGTCGGGATGGCGTTGTCATAAACCCTCGGATCGCGAGATACCAGAGTATTGATGTTATTCGTCATCGCGCTGAGACCGGTTGAGGCTTATAAGAGTCGAGTGCCGGGAGCGACAGGTTTCCGGATTTTCGATGGGGTGAGACATGGTGCTGGCCTATCCGTTTCGACTGTTCTTTTTGGCGGGCGGTGTCTATGCGGTTGTCTCGATGGCGGGCTGGCTCGGGTTCTTGGCCGGTCATGTCGGCCGGGTCGGGCCGGGCGCGGGTATGCTGTGGCACGGTCATGAAATGGTGTTCGGCTACACCCTTGCCGTGGTCGCGGGATTTATTTTGACCGCGGTCAGTAATTGGACCGGCTCGGCGCCTTGGAAGGGGCGGCCCTTGGCGGCGCTGGGACTGTTATGGCTGGCGGGACGACTGGCCTTTACGTTCGCGCCATGGCTGCCGTCGGCCTTGGTCGCCTCGGTCGATCTGGCGTTCCTGCCGGCGCTGACATACATGCTGGCGGTGCCGCTGGTGGCTGCGGGCAATCGGCGGCAATTCATAATTCTCGGGGTGCTGGCCGCATTGTTCTTCGCCGATTTGGCGGTTCATATGGAAATTTCGGGCTTGTGGCTTGGCGGCGGGCATCTTGGTGTGGTGGTCGGCGTCGACCTGCTGATCATGCTGATCACGATGCTGGGCGGGCGCATTATTCCGGCGTTCACCGGGAATGCCTTGCGGGCGCGCGGCATAACGGCGTTGCCGGTAACCCGGGATTGGCTGGAACGGGCGGCGCTGCTGTCGTTGGTCGCGGTCGTGGTGTTGGATACCGTCGCGGAATTGAGCCCGCTCGCCGGGGTGGCGGCGTTGGCGGCGGCGGCTTTGCACGGCTTTCGACTGGCGGGTTGGCAAGGCCACCGGGTGTTACGCCAGCCGATTTTGTGGGTGCTGCATCTGGGCTATGGCTGGCTGGTGCTCGGGTTGGCGCTCAAGGGGCTGGCGGTGCTCTCTCCGGCTCTGCCGACAGCCGCCGCTCTGCATGCGTTGACGGTCGGGGCGGTCGGCACGCTCACGATCGGCATCATGTCGCGGGTGGCGTTGGGTCACACCGGCCGACCGTTGACCGTGGCGCCGATAACCATCGCGGCGTATCTGGTCATTACCGCGGCGGCGGTGGTGCGCGTCGTGGTGCCGGCGGCCTTGCCCGGACTTACCGAGCCGGCGATGACCGTTTCCGGTATGCTCTGGATAGCGGCCTTCATTCTGTTTTTGATCGGCCATGCCGGCATTCTAACCAAGCCCCGGGCCGACGGACGCCCCGGCTGATTGCCCGGCTGAATGTGAGAACGAGTCTGACCATGTATTCTTCCGCCCTGGCGGTTTATCTCGACCGCCGCATGCTGACGATTCTGCTGCTGGGTTTTGCCAGCGGGTTGCCGCTGGCGCTGACCGGCGCGACCATGACGGTTTGGCTGGCCGAGTCCGGCATCAGCAAGGCCAGCATCGGCGTGTTTCTGCTGGCCGGACTGCCTTATACGCTCAAATTTTTGTGGGCACCGTTGATCGACCGGGGGCGCCTGCCCTGGCTGACCCGACGATTCGGGCGGCGGCGCGGCTGGCTGCTGGCCTGCCAGAGCGCGCTGATGCTGTCCTTGCTATTGTTGACCGGAGAGAATCCGGCGACCGCGCCCTGGAGCATGGGCCTGACCGCACTGCTGGTCGCGTTCTGCTCGGCCAGTCAGGATATCGTGGTCGATGCCTATCGCGTCGAGTCACTGGACCGGCCGCAATACGGGGCGGGGGCGGCGACCTATGTGCTTGGTTACCGCTTCGGCATGCTGGCGTCCGGGGCGGGCGCGCTTTATCTGGCCAGTATTCTGAGCTGGCCGCAGGTCTATGCGGTGATGGCGGGAATGGTGGCGATCGGCATGATTACGGTGCTGTCGGCGCCCGAGCCGGCCGCCGTCGATGCCGGGCGCATGCTGGCGCGCGAGCATGCCGAAGCGGCGACGCTGGTGCGGCACTATGGCCTCACCGGCCGGTTCGCCAAACTCGCGGCTTGGCTTTATGGCGCGGTGATCTCACCGTTTCGCGACTTCGTGCATAAGCCGGACTGGTGGGCGGTGTTGCTGTTCATCACCCTGTTTAAGCTGGGCGAAGTGTTCGCGGCGGCGCTGGTGCTGCCTTTTTACCTGGAGCTGGGCTTCGACAAGGTCGAGATCGCCACCGTGACCAAGGTCTTCGGCTTGATCGCCACCATTGCCGGCGGGCTGATCGGCGGCGGGCTGGTCGGTCGGCTCGGTATCATGCGCGGCCTGCTGGTGACCGGCGTGCTTCAGGCGCTCTCCAACTTCGCCTATATCGCGTTGAACGCCGCCGGTCACGATCTCGGCATGCTGATGGTGACGGTGGCCCTCGAAAATGTCTGTGCCGGCATGGCGACCGCCGCGTTCGTCGCCTATCTGTCGAGCCTGTGCTCGCTGGCTTACACCGCGACCCAGTACGCGCTGCTGACCTCATTGGCTAAGCTGGCGAGCGATTTGTTGAAATCAAGCAGCGGCTGGTTCGCCGAGCAGCTCGGCTGGGTCAGCTATTTCCTGTTGTCGATAGGGCTATGCCTGCCGGCGCTCGTGCTGCTGCTATGGCTGACGACGCGGCCGGAGCAGGCAACGGCGGCGGCGGGAAAAACAGACTGAAGGTGGAGCCCCGGCCGATCTGGCTTTCGATGGCAAGGCGGCCGTTATGAAGCTCGATCAAGCCCTTGACCAGCGACAACCCCAGGCCGGTCCCTTTCGACGCCGAGGAGAATCGGTTGTCAGCCTGTTCGAACGGGCGTAATAGCCGGGACAGCGTTTCGTGCGACATGCCGGGCCCGGTGTCGGTCACCGACAATACGGTTCCGCCATCGGGTAAGGCCGCCGCGCTGACCGTGATGCCGCCCCCCTTGGGCGTGAATTTAAGGGCGTTCGACAACAAATTAAGCATCATCTGCTTGGTTGCGCGCACATCGGCATGGAGTTGAAGCACGCCCGGCTCCTCGGCCTGAAGCGTAAGCCCCTTCTGTTCAGCGCGGTGTGCGGTCATGTCGAGCAGAAACTCGAACAGGGTGCCGACGTCCAGTTGCTCGGCATCAATTTCCATCCGGCCGGCTTCGATCTTGGCAATGTCCAGTACATCATTGATCAGCGTCAGCATATGCTCGCCGCTCTCATGAATATGTCCAGCATATTCGACATAACGGCGGCTACCGAGCGGCCCCAGCATTTCACTTTTAAGAATCTCGGAAAAACCGAGAATTCCGGTCAAGGGCGCGCGCAGTTCATGGCTCATGCTGGCCAGAAACCGGGACTTGGCCAGCGAGGCCAATTCGTTCACCTCCAGCGATTTAATCAGGGCCGCTTCGGTCGTGGTCCGGTAATGGATGAAGCCGGCACTCAGCCAAAGCGCCAGCACCGCTATGGCGCGATTAATTAAGAACACCGGAGCATCCGCAGCACTCGGCATCGGGAAAAAACAGCCGATTATCACGAGAACCGTAGCCACCGAAGCATAAGAAAAATACAAGCGGCGGTAGCGCACGAAGAAGCTCAATAAGATAACGGTACAATAATAGAATCCGACCGAGATATTATCCTCGGGTGTAATCAGATCAAAGCAGAATATCCCGAAGGTCAGGACTGTACACAGACCGATTACGGCATTGTCACGCACATTGCTCTGAAATCCGACCCACAACGGCATCCCTAAGCCCTCTGCCGCATTTCCGCCAACCCGCCCGGCATCTGAAGCCGCTAAAGGAGTAGCAGATCCGCCGGGAGCGGGGTATGGAAAGATCGGGACGGAGAGATACTTATTGTTGAGATCGAAGGAGTGGGACATGGGTAGCGATGGCAAGCTTCCGGTGGGCGGCTCCGCCGGAGTGGATATTCAAGAGTTCCTGCGCCGGGTGGCGGAGATTCCATCGCCTTTGGTGGCGCGCGGCACGCGCGGCCGCTTGATCTTTGCCATGGATGCCACCGCCAGCCGTCAGCCGACTTGGGACCGGGCCTGCGGAATTCAGGCCGAGATGTTCGAGGCGACCGCGGGGCTGGGCGGGCTCGAGATCCAACTGGTCTATTTTCGCGGTTACGGCGAATGCAAAGCGTCGTCGTGGCAGTCCAGTGCACCCGAGTTGCTGCGCCGGATGAGTTCGGTTGAATGCCTGGCCGGGCATACACAATGGTGCCGAGTGTTTACCCATGCGCTTTCCGAAACCCGGCGGCAAAAGGTCGGTGCGCTGGTGTGCGTCGGTGACAGCATGGAAGAGGATGCCGATCGGCTGGGCAAGCTTGCCGGGGAACTCGGACTGTTGGGTGTGCCTGCTTTCATGTTTCAGGAGGGCGGCGACTCCGTGACCGAGCGGGTGTTTCGACAGTTGGCGCAGTTGACCGGCGGCGTCTGTTGCCGCTTCGACGCCGGCAGCGCGCGCCAACTGAAAGAGCTGTTGTCGGCGGTTGCCGTCTATGCTGCGGGTGGCTTGGTCGCGCTCGAAGATTTAAGCCGCAACCGCGGCGGCATGGTCCGGCTGCTGACCGACCGAATGACCCGGCTCGGTGTATAATACCGGAGTGGATAATATCCTGTAAGGAGGCGCATGCGTGCCGCTGATCGCTCTCGTTCTGGTCTTTTGCTTTGGCGTCGCGCTGTTGCTGCGCGGGTTCCTGATGATGGAGCCGCGAATGTTGGCTGTGACCTTGCGGCGGGCCGGCATAGCGGCGGGGTTGCTTGTAGCCTTGTTCCTGGTGCTCAGCGGGCGCGCGGGCTTGTTGGTTGCGCTGGCGGTCATGGCCGGACCGATGCTGTGGCGTGCCCGCAAGCGGCTCTGCGGCTCCGCGTCCGGTCGGACCTCCCGGGTCGAGACACGGTTGCTGCGCATGATCCTTTACCACGATACCGGAATTCTGGCGGGCGAGATCATCGGCGGCGGTTTCGCCGGGCGCCCGCTCGACAGCCTGTCATTCGACGAAACGATGGAATTGATGGCGGAATGCCGGCGTTTGGACCCGCAATCGATCACGGTGCTGGAGACTTGGCTCGACCGGACTCGGGGGCCGCAATGGCGGGAGCGCCAAGGCGCTGGCGCGCGGACCGAAACCGCTCCCGAAACCGGCTCCGGTGCCCTGAGCCGTGCGGAAGCCCTGGAGATTCTCGGCCTGTCGCCGGGGGCGACGCCCGAGGCGATCAAGGAGGCGCACCGGCATTTGATGGCCGGGGTCCATCCCGATCGCGGCGGCTCGACCTGGCTGGCGGCAAAGCTCAATCAGGCCCGGGATGCTTTGTTGCACTCGTGATTATCGTCGAGTGCTTTGGAATAGAACCGAGTGCGGGCTGTTCTTTGAGAGGGGTTGCGCAGACCTCGCCGGTTGTGGCAAAACGCTCGGATATCGGGCCGTTCCGCGGTGGCGAATGCCGGTCCCGTCCATTTTTCCGAGCTTTACCCTGGCGAGACCTCCCATGAAAAAACCCGTACGCAAGGCGGTGTTTCCGGTAGCCGGACTTGGCACCCGCTTTCTGCCGGCGACCAAGGCTATTCCAAAGGAAATGATGCCGCTGGTTGACAAACCGTTGCTTCAGCACGCGGTCGAAGAGGCGCGCGAGGCAGGCATCGAGGAATTCGTGTTTGTCACCGGCGGCGGTAAGCGGGCGATCGAAGATCATTTCGATGCCGATATCGAGCTTAACCGATTTCTGGAGGCTAAGAACAATACCGAAGGTTTGGAGGCGGTTCGTCAAACCGAAATCGCGCCCGGCAAACTGTTTTACACTCGGCAGCAACAGCCGCTCGGTCTCGGTCATGCGGTGTGGTGCGCGCGGGCCGTCATCGGCGACGATCCCTTTGCGATTATCCTGCCCGACGATTATGTCCTGGCCGACCGCCCTTGCCTTAAACAGATGGTCGATGCCTACAACGAGGTCGGCGGCAATATCGTGGCGATCGAGGATGTCCCGCGCGAGCACACCAGCCGCTACGGCATTCTTAAGGTCGGACATGATGACGGCCGGCTGGTCAGTGTCGAGGGACTGGTGGAAAAGCCGAAGCCCGAGCTGGCGCCGTCAACCCTGTCGATTATCGGCCGTTATATTCTTCAGCCCGAAGTGATGGGACATCTCAGCCGCCATGAACGCGGAGCCGGCAATGAAATTCAGCTGACCGACGCCATGGCCAAGCTGATCGGCCATCAGCCGTTTCACGGGCTGCGCTTCGAAGGTACGCGCTTCGACTGCGGCGGCAAGGTCGGCTTCCTTGAGGCGACGATCGCCCATGCGCTGACCCGCCCCGACATGGCCGATAAGGTCATGCAGGTTCTGAAAAAATACGTATCCTGATATCAACACGGTCGATCCCAGTAACGAGGAAATGACATGCGCATTGCGATGATTGGAACCGGCTATGTCGGACTGGTGTCCGGCGCCTGCTTTTCGGAATTCGGCGTGACTACGGTCTGTGTCGATAAGGATGCCGGCAAGATCGAACGCTTGCGCAAGGGCGAAATGCCGATTTACGAGCCGGGGCTTGACGCTCTGGTGGCTAAGAACGTGCAGGCCGAACGTCTGTCGTTCTCCCTTGACCTCAGCTCGGCGGTGGCCGGGGCGGATGCCGTGTTCATCGCGGTCGGCACACCGCCCTCGCGTCGGGGCGACGGCCACGCCGACCTCAGCTATGTCTATGCTGCGGCTGAGGAATTGGCGCGGGGCCTTGATGGCTACACCGTGGTGGTGACCAAATCGACGGTGCCGGTCGGGACCGGTCGTCAAGTCGAAGACATTATCCGCCGCACCAATCCCGACGCCGACTTCGACGTTGCCTCCAATCCCGAGTTCCTGCGTGAAGGCTCGGCCATCGGTGACTTCATGCGGCCGGATCGGGTCGTGATCGGCACCGGCTCCGAACGCGCCCGCGAGATCATGCGCCGCCTGTACCGGCCGCTCTATCTGATCGAAACCCCGATCGTGATGACTGCGCTGGAGACCGCGGAACTGACCAAATATGCGGCCAATGCCTTTCTTGCCACCAAGATCACCTTCATCAACGAGATGGCGGATCTGTGCGAGAAGGTCGGGGCCGATGTTCACGATGTTGCGCGCGGGATCGGTCTTGACGGGCGCATCGGTAAAAAATTTCTCCATGCGGGTCCCGGTTACGGCGGCTCGTGCTTTCCCAAGGATACGCAGGCGCTGGTTCAGACCGCGCGCGCGGCCGGTGCGCCGTCGCGCCTGGTCGAGGCGGTGGTGGAGGTTAACGATCGCCGTAAAAAGCATATGGCCGAACGAATCATCGCGGCCTGCGGCGGCTCGGTTCAAGGCAAAACCCTGGCCGTGCTGGGCGTGACCTTCAAACCGAACACCGACGATATGCGCGACAGCCCGTCGCTTGATATTCTGCCGGCGTTGCAGGCGGCCGGGGCGACTGTCCGCGCCTATGATCCCGAGGGCATGAAGGAAGCGGCCAAGCTGTTGCCGGGGGTGGTGTGGTGCCAGGACGCCTATGACGCGCTACGCGGTGCCGACTCCATGACGCTGCTGACTGAATGGAACGAGTTCCGTTCGCTTGATCTCAACCGGGTGCGCGAGCTGATGAACGGCCATGTCGTGGTCGATCTGCGCAATGTTTATAATCCGGACGAGATGACCGGGGCCGGCTTTTTCTATTCGTCGATCGGTCGCCCGCGTAAACCTTCCTTGGAGTCCGACCGGTAATGAGCGAAGCCCGAGCCTTACATTCAACCATCCTGCGCGAATACGATATCCGCGGTGTCGTCGGCGAGACCTTGACCGAAGCCGATGTCCGGGCGGTCGGCCGGGCCTTCGGCTCGCGGGTGGTGCGGGGCGGCGGTAGCCGGGTGTGCATCGGCTATGACGGCCGGGTCAGTTCACCCGTGCTGGAAGCGGCCCTGGTCGACGGCCTGACCGCCTGCGGTCTGAGTGTCGAGCGCATCGGGCTGGGTCCGACTCCCATGCTCTATTATGCCACGCGCGAGCACGGCGCGGACGGCGGGGTGATGATCACCGGGTCGCATAATCCGCCCGAATACAACGGCATCAAGATGATGCTGGGCAAGGGGCCGTTTTATGGCGAGGCGATTCAAGAGCTGGGCCGGACCGCCGCCGCCGGGGATTTCGTCAACGGCAGCGGAAGCTCAACCGTAATCGACGTTCGCGACGCCTATATTAACCGGCTGCTGCGGGATTTTGAGGCGCCGCGTCCGCTCAAGGTGGCTTGGGATGCCGGCAACGGCGCGACCGCCGAAATCATGCGCGCTTTGACCGCGCGGTTGCCGGGAACGCATGTCTTACTGTTCGATACCATCGACGGCACCTTTCCCAACCATCACCCCGACCCGACCGTTGAAAAAAATCTGGTCGATCTGCAAAAGGCGGTCGCGGAAAATGGCTGTGATCTGGGCATCGGCTTTGATGGCGACGGTGATCGCATCGGGGCGATCGACCATCTCGGCCGCGTTGTTTGGGGCGATCAGTTGTTGGCGCTTTATGCCGCGGTCGTGCTGAAGGATCATCCCGGTGCGACCGTCATCGCCGACGTCAAGGCCAGCCAAACCCTGTTCGACGAGGTGGCGCGGCTGGGCGGCAAACCCTTGATGTACAAGACCGGTCATTCTCTGATCAAGGCGAAGATGGCCGAGACCGGTTCGCCGCTGGCCGGCGAAATGAGCGGCCATATTTTCTTTGCCGACAAATGGTATGGCTTTGACGACGCGCTTTATTGTGCGCTTCGATTGATTGAGCTGGTCTCGAAGGCCGGAGTGAGCTTGGCCGAGCTGCGCGACCGTCTGCCCGCCGTGATCAACACGCCGGAAATCCGGTTTCAGGTTAGCGAAGAACGCAAATTCACCGTTATCACCGAGGTCAAAGCGCGGCTGGCCGCCGCCGGCGCCCGGGTCAACGCTATCGACGGGGTTCGTGTGACCACTGATGACGGCTGGTGGTTGCTGCGCGCCTCCAATACTCAGGATGTGCTGGTTGCGCGGGCCGAGGCGTTTGACGAAGCCGGGCTTTGCCGACTCAAGGCGCTGTTGGTTGATCAACTGGGCCGCAGCGGTATTGTCGCCCCGGCCGACTTCTGAGCAGTTGGTTTTTTGTCGCGGCCCGGTGTAAGATTGAAGGTGCGTGTATAACTGCATTCCCCTTCAAAATCATGTTCACGGGAGCAAACGACAATGGCTAAGGGTGAGCAAAAAGGAAACCGCGAGGCGAAAAAGCCGAAGGCGGTAAAGCCGAAGACCATCGCAGCCGCTCCCTCGCAGAAGGGCTCAGCTGCGCCCGCGAAGGGCAAATGATAACGGGCTTGGCGCTGCGATGAGCCGTTCCCGGCCTTGGTCGGGTTTCGCCCTGATCTGTTCCGGACTGCTTGCGGCACTTCCCGTGTTCGCAGGCAGTCCGGAGTTATCATCTGTCGACTCTGCCAATTTTGCAGAGCGAGTCACGCTGAAAACTTGGCTTGCCTATGTTGTGACCGGGGATGCCGGTGTCGACTCGGTCAGCCGCGCCGGGCTCGAGGGCTTGGCCCGGGTGCTCAATCGCCGGACCGCAGTCGAGGCGGGCGGTGTTGCCGCGGTTAATATCGAAACCGACGAACTGGCGTTTTTTCCGCTCCTGTATTGGGCCGTGAGTGCGGCCGCACCTCCTCTATCGGAGGCGGCTCGGCAGCGGGTAAATGATTATCTCCGCCAAGGCGGCACTATTCTTTATGACACCCGTAACCCGGGTGGCGGTCTTTATGACACCCGTAACCCGGGTGGCGGTCTTTATGACACCCGTAAACCGGGTGGGGGCGACTCGTCCGCAGCGGCGGTATTGCGCGCGCTGACCGAGGGCATCGATATACCGGAATTAGCCCCGGTCTCGCCCGATCATGTGCTGACCCGGTCTTTTTACTTGCTGCATGAGTTTCCCGGCCGTTCCGATAGCGGTGAGGTTTGGGTGGAGGCGCGCGAGGATCGCCGTCTCGATGGCGTTTCTCCGGTGGTTGTCGGCAACAACGATTGGGCCGGAGCCTGGGCGATCGACCCGACGACCGACACCCCTTTGAATACGGTGAGTCCCGGTGGCGAGCGGCAACGGGAAATGGCTTATCGCTTCGGCGTCAATCTGGTGATGTATGCCTTGACCGGCAACTATAAGGCGGATCAGGTCCATGTCCCGGCGATTCTGCAAAGGATCGGCCAATGACCGGCGGGGCCGGAATTACCTTCGCACCGCTGGTGCCGGGGTCTTTGTTGGCGCTCTTGTTCGTGCTGGCGGCGGGGCTGGTGGTTTTTGCACTGGTGCGGCGGGCCCGGGGGGCCGGATGGCGGGCGCTGGCCTTTGCGACTCTGGCCGCGGCCGTGCTCAATCCGTCGCTGGTAACCGAGCAGCGCGAGCCGGTTAAAGATGTCGCCGTAGTGGTGGTTGATCGCTCGCCGTCGCAAAAGCTTGGTGTCCGCATGGAGCGAACCGAACGGGCGCTGGTCGGACTGGAGGCGAAACTTGCCGCATTGCCCGACCTGGAGGTGCGCGTTGTGCAAGCCGGGGCCGGGCCGGTCGGCGAGACTCGCCTGTTCGAAGCACTCGATCGCGCGGTTGCCGATCTCCCGCGGACCCGACGCGCCGGTGCGATTCTGCTGACCGACGGCCAGGTCCACGACGTTCCAACCGAGGCCAAGGCGCTTGATTACGGGCCGGTTCATGCCCTGTTGACCGGCGAACATGACGAGGCCGACCGCCGCATTGAAATCGTGGAGGCGCCATCGTTCGGGCTGGTCGGTAAGTCGGTGGCGCTGAGGTTTCGGGTGGTCGATCTGCCGCAGCCGCCCCGGCCGCAAAGCAGTCTTGCGCTGGTGACGATCCGTCAGGACGGCGGCTCGGTACGGCGGTTGCCGGTCACGGTCGGGCGCGAGGTTACGCTGGATATCCCGCTCGGTCATGCCGGCCACAATGTGGTCGAGTTGACGGTCGAGCCGGCCGCTCACGAGTTAAGCCTGGCCAACAACCGGACCGGCGCGGTGATCAATGCCGTGCGTGACCGGCTGCGGGTGTTGCTGGTTTCGGGCGAGCCTTATGCCGGTGAGCGCACCTGGCGCAATGTACTGAAGGCGGATCCGGCGGTTGATTTGATTCATTTCACGATTTTGCGGCCGCCGGAAAAGCAGGATGGCACGCCGGTGCGTGAATTATCGCTGATCGCTTTCCCGATCCGCGAGCTTTTCGAAGATAAATTGCACGAGTTCGAGCTGGTTATCTTCGACCGCTATCGTCAGCGCGGCATATTGCCGGGCCTATATCTTGATAATATTGCTCGTTATGTTCGCAATGGCGGAGCATTTCTTGAGGTCGGTGGTGCTACACTCGGCGATCCGGCCAGCCTGCAAGGCAGTCCGCTGGGCGTGGTGCTGCCCGGCGAGCCGACCGGATCGATCATTGATCGGGCTTTCACCCCGGTGGTTACCCCGCTCGGCCGGCGGCATCCGGTGACCGCGGGGCTTGCCACGGACAAGCCTTGGGGGCGCTGGCTCCATCAAACCGAAGTGAGTGCCGGGCGCGGTGCCGTCGTCATGGCCGGGGCCGATGACCGGCCGTTGCTGATTCTCGATCGGGTCGAGCAAGGACGGGTGGCGCAGCTGACCTCCGATCAAATCTGGTTGTGGTCGCGCGGCTTCGAGGGCGGCGGGCCGCAAACGGAATTGCTCCGCCGTTTGGCTCACTGGCTGATGAAGGAGCCGGAGCTGGAGGAAAACGATCTGCGGGCGCGTGTTGAAGGGAACCGCATGAGTATCGAGCGGCGCAGCCTTCAACCCGATACTCGACCGGTCCAAGTGACGGCGCCCGGGGAAACGGTGCAAACCATACCGTTGGTTGAAACCGAGCCCGGCTTGGCGCGGGCTTCGCTTGAGGTGTCCGAACCCGGGCTTTACCGTCTTTCCGATGGCGAGCACAACACGGTGGCGCTGGTCGGGGCGGTCAATATGCCCGAATTGGCTGATATGCGGACCTCGCCCGAGCGGTTGAAGGGCATCGCTGCAACCAGCGGCGGTGGTATTCTGTGGCTGGCCGATCTTGAGGCCGGCGCCGGACCCGTGCTGCGCCGAACCCGCCCGGAGCGCGACCAGTCCGGCCCCGGTTGGCTCGGTCTGCGCGCCAACGGGGCTTATCTGGTGACGGGGGCTACCGACACGCCGCTGCTGCCGGTTGCGCTGTTGATCGTGACCCTGCTGGTCGGCATCATTGCGGCATGGCGGCGCGAAGGAAAGTAGAGTGAAGGAAAATAGAGCGGCTTCGGTTTGTCGCAAAGCCGCGCTTGCACCATGACTTGAAATTATGAATTGCGGAGACCGTGGCCCAACGGAGGAGGCGGAACAGTCATGAATTTCAAGGGGATTCACTGGTGCTGCTGGACAGGATTGAACTGTCGACCTCTCCCTTACCAAGGGAGTGCTCTACCACTGAGCTACAGCAGCGTACCGGTGCGGGCGGGTTTATGACACGCCGGACGCGGCAGCGCAAGCCCTGTTGTCGGGGGTGGTCGGAATTTTATATTCGGGGACGATGCTTTGCAAAAGACCGGCTATCGTCTGCGGGTCATTCGCGGCCGCGGCGGCCTTCAGCTCCTCCAGAGTCCGGCTGATCAGGACGTGGTCGAGCAAGCGGGGCGAGGCCAGAAACACCCCGTCTGATTCGGTGCGCGAGGGTTGCTCGGCGGCATCGAGGATTTCCTCGAACAACTTTTCGCCGGGGCGCAGGCCGACGAACTCGATTTTAATGTCGGTGTCGGGCTTGTGACCGGACAGACGAATCATTTGCCGCGCCAGATCGACGATACGCACCGGCTCGCCCATGTCGAGCACCAGAATCCGTCCGCGCTCGTCGGGATGGGCGACGCCGTGGGCGGAGGCTTGCAGCACCAGCTCGACCGCCTCGCGCACCGTCATGAAATAGCGGCGCATGTCGGGGTGAGTAATGGTGAGCGGCCCGCCGCGCGCCAGCTGGCGTTGGAACAGGGGGACCACCGAGCCGCTGGAGCCGAGCACATTGCCGAAGCGTACGGTGACGAAGCGGGTGCACACCGCGTCTTCATCGGCTCCGGCCGTGTCGAGCGATTGGCAATAGGCCTCTGCGGTGCGCTTGGTTGCGCCCATGACGCTGGAGGGCCGTACGGCCTTGTCGGTCGAGATCAGCACCATGGCGCGCACGCCGACCGCCTGGGCCGCATCGGCAACATTGCGGGTGCCGAGCACGTTGGTCAGGACACCTTCGGCCGGGCACGACTCGACCAGCGGTACATGCTTGAGCGCGGCGGCATGGAAAACGAGTTCCGGCTGATGCTCCCGGAACAGCGCGGTGATTCGGTCGCGGTCGCGCACATCGGCCAGCACGGTGCGGATGTCCAGCGCCGGGTGTTGTTCGCGCAGAGCCATGTCGATGGTGTAAAGGTTGAACTCGCCATTATCGATCAGGATCAGCATGGACGGCTTGAGCACCGCGATCTGGCGCGACAATTCACTGCCGATGGTGCCGCCGGCCCCGGTGACGATAATCCGCCGGCCCGAAATCAGGCCCTCGATGGCCGAACGGTTGAGTGCGGTTTGCGGACGTCCCAGCAAATCTTCGATCGCGATCGGGCGCAACTCGATCTTGCCCTCGCCCAACGCTTCCTTGAATTCGGTCAGGCTGGGCAGTCGGGTCAGCGGCAGGGCCAGCGCGTCGGCTCGGTCGAACAATGTGCGCAGAACGCTGCCGGATAGCTCGCTTTGCGGTCTGGCCAAAATCAAGCGCTGAGGCCGGCGGTCGAGCCGGTCGAGCCGTTCGATCACCTCTTCAAGCTGGTCGATCGAACCGAGCACCGGCACCCCCCTGATATGGCGGCCGACCCGACCGAGCTTGCTCTTTTCGTCGATCACACCAACCACGCGATAGGGCGCATTCGGCTCGTTGACCAAAGAATGGATGAAGAGCGCGGTGGCGTCGCCGATTCCGATCACCAGCACCGGAATCCCGTCATGGCCATCCGGCTGAGTGCGGCGGGCCCGGCGGCTGTCCTTGAACAGCCGATAGCCGAAGCGCGGCCCTCCCAACAGCGTGGCCAGCACGAACCACACGATCAGCGGCAGCGAACGCGGCAACGGAGCCTGATAAGGCGCCACCCAGGTCAGGGCGACAATAGCGCCGCTCACCAGGAATACGGTTATCGACACCGCCATGATTAACTGAAGCATGTCGGGTGCGGACGCGTACAGCCACATGCCCCGGTAAAGCCCGAACAGCCGATAGGTTACGGCCGCGACCGCCACCGTGATCGGGGTCATGGTCAAGAGTGCCGGCAGGTACAGGTCGAAGGCATCATCCCCGACCCGCAGATAAAGCGCCAGCACGACCGCGGCCAAGGTCATGGTCAAGTCGTGAAGATAAACGACCGTACCCCGGCCGACAGGCTGAATTCCAAGCATCATGCGTGCACTCCGTAGCGCACAGCTTTGAACGATTCGGCTGCGGCTTGCAAGCGCAGCAACTTACCGGGGGCGAGCCCCCTTTGCCGCGCCGGCCTTCTGGGCAATGGCGGCTGCCTTGGCGCGGCGCTTGGCGCGAACGAACTCGGCAAGCTGGATATCCTCGCTTTTCATATGGTCGGACAGAGCGCCCGTGATGTATTCAAGAAGCGGTTCAGCCTCGTTGGTCCGAGCAAAGTCGTCGATCATCAGGCGAAGGGTGTTTAACAGCAGGCTGTGTTCGCCGATATGGGAGTTGAGTTTATTGAAATCGGCACGGAACATGAGGTCTTCTTCATCCTCATAATGTACTTTAGTAAGCTCATAAAAATCTTCCAACATTTTTGCGGTGACAAACCGGCGTTTCTGGTCCGTATTTGCGGTTTGAATAAGCTTTATGAATTCGAACAAATGTTTATGCTCGGCGTCAATGCGCTCGATTCCGGTTTCAAGAGAGGCATTCCACTTCATAATCGGGCCGACCACCTGAAGATCGCACTTATATAGTGCGTGAACATATTATCCGGTTTGGCCGGAAAGAGGCAAGGGGTTTTACGTAGACTGCACAGCAGGATTGCGGCGGCGGCTTGACAGCGGGGGGTCGCACCGGCTTATTGACAACGGTTTTCCCGTTGCAGGTCATTCACCTCATGCCGCCCAAAAAAAATCCGCTCAATCTAAATGCCCTTCAGCTCAAGACGCTGAGCCTGGTGCAAGCGCTGGCCCGACTTGAAGAGTATGCCTCTCCCGACCCGAGCGAGCCGGGAGCGATTCGAATCAATCGCCTGCCGCAACCCCATGGCAATCATTTTCACCTCGGTAATGCGGTGGTGGCCAGTGCCGACGCGACCGGTCTCGGCAACCCGGCGGTCTGGACCGCGTTGGAGCGCAAAGGTCTGACCACGGGCAACGGTTTCGGTGGCGTCGTGATAACCGCGCTTGGTCTTTGCTATGACACCGGCTTGTCGGACCGGATGTTTCACCGTGCCGACCACTGATAAGGGCGATGAGGGGGAGCGCAAGCGCAAGTTGGCGGCGGCGCTACGCGATAACCTGATTAAGCGCAAGACTCAGGCCCGGGCGCGGCGCGATCGGCCGGAGGCGGAAACGGCGGCGACTCTTGCCCCGAAGGCTCCGGCTCGTTAAAACCCGTGCGGAGATATATCCCCCTGCGAGGACCGCCATGCCGATTATGCCCGATACCTGGATTCGCGAAATGGCGCTGACGCGCGGCATGATCGAGCCGTTCGTCGAAAGCCAAAGGGCGGACGGCGTCATTTCCTATGGCCTGTCCTCGTACGGCTATGACGCGCGCGTCTCAAGCAAGTTCAAAATATTCACCAATGTTGATAATGCGGTGGTGGATCCCAAGAATTTTTCCGAGCAGGGTTTCGTCGAGCGTAATGTCGATGTCTGTGTCATTCCGCCCAACAGTTTCGCGCTGGCTTGCTCGGTCGAATATTTCCGGGTGCCGCGCGACGTTCTGGTGATCTGTCTCGGCAAATCGACCTATGCCCGTTGCGGCTTGATCGTCAATGTGACGCCGCTGGAGCCCGAATGGGAAGGTCACGTCACGCTCGAGATTTCCAACACCACCCCGCTGCCGGCCAGGGTCTATGCGAACGAGGGGTTGTGTCAATTTTTGTTCCTGAAAGGGGAGGGGCCGTGCGAAACCTCCTATGCCGATCGTAAGGGCAAATACATGTGGCAACAGGCCGAAGTTGTTTTGCCACGCCTTAAATAGTGCGCGGCTTTTTATAAAAATAGTCCCGGAAGGACGGCGGTTAATGGATAAGATTCGCATCCGCGGCGGACGGCCGCTGAACGGCTCGATCGCGATCAGCGGAGCCAAGAATGCCGCATTGCCGCTGATGGCGGCGGCGTTGCTGACGGAAGACACCCTGACCCTGACCAACGTGCCGCGGCTGGTCGATATTCAAACCATGGCCAATCTGCTGGCTCAGCATGGGGTTGAGGTTAAGCGCGAGCGCGGAACCGGGGTCGGTGGTGACGAAATGCACCTGACCACCGCCGCGGTGACCAGCACCACGGCGCCCTATGATCTGGTGCGCAAGATGCGGGCGAGCGTGCTGGTGCTCGGGCCGCTGCTGGCGCGCTGCGGCAAGGCGCGGGTGTCGCTGCCGGGCGGCTGCGCGATCGGCACCCGGCCGGTCGATCTGCACATCGCCGGGCTGGAGCAGATGGGGGCGAAGATTGATCTGGTCAGCGGTTATATCGAGGCGGAGGCGCCGAACGGGCTGCATGGCGCCTCGATCGTGTTCCCGATGGTCTCGGTCGGTGCCAGCGAAAATCTGATGATGGCGGCGGCGCTGGCGCGCGGCGATTCCGAACTGATCAATGTCGCGCGCGAGCCTGAAGTGATCGATCTGGCGCACTGTCTGGTCGCCATGGGCGCCGAGATCGAAGGCATCGGCACCGATCGTCTGCGGATTCGCGGCCGGAACCGGCTGAACGGTACCCGCCATGCCATCGTGTGCGATCGGATCGAGTGCGGTACTTATGCGATGGCGGCGGCGATCACCGGGGGCCGGCTGGAATTGGTCAACGGACGTCTTGACTTGATTCGGGCGGTCGCCAAGATATTGGGGGGCGCCGGGGTCGAGTTCGGCGAGACGGCGAACGGGATTACGGTTTCGCGCGCCAACGGGCCGTTGTCCGGGGTCGATGTCATGACCGAGCCGTTTCCCGGCTTTCCGACCGATCTTCAGGCTCAGATGATGGCCTTGATGTGCACCGCCCGGGGGGCGGCGATGATCACCGAGACCATTTTCGAGAACCGTTTCATGCATGTGCCCGAGCTGAAGCGGATGGGAGCGAATATTACGGTGCATGGCTCTTCGGCGCTGGTGCGCGGGGTCGAGCGCTTGACCGGAGCGCCGGTGATGGCGACCGATCTGCGCGCCTCGGTGTCGCTGGTGCTGGCCGGGCTGGCGGCGGAGGGCGAAACCGAGCTGAACCGGGTTTACCATCTCGATCGCGGCTATGATCGGCTTGAGGAAAAACTGGTGGCCTGCGGGGCCGAGGTTGAACGGGTAAAGGCGAAAGAATGAAACTACGGGCGGAAGATGCCGAAGACTTGAAGGTGCTGGCGGCCTGTCTTCAGGACGCCATTCTCCCGGTGGCCGAAATCGGGTACCTGCCGGACGAGCATTGTTTCGTCATGGTGGTCAACCGCTTCAAGTGGGAAAGTGCGGGGGCGGGCGGGGCCGGTGAGCGCACCAACAGCGCGGTGACCATCACCGGTGTGCGCGCCGTGCGGCGGCGCAAGCTTGATTTATGCGACCGCTCGCTGGTGCTCGATTTGTTGACCCTGCTGCCGAACGAAGACGGGCTCGATCTGGTTTTTGCCGGCGGCAGTGCAATTCATCTGACCGCGCCGCACTGGGGGTGTTTGTTGGAGGATATCGGCGAGCCTTGGCCCGCCGCCGCCACCCCTCACCATGAGGTCGGGAGCTGATGACGGTCAAATTCGGCTCTCTCAGCCTTTGACGTCAGTGAAATGGCTTCGCCCCTGCCAATCGCGTATGACGGCCCCGTCCGGGCTGATCCAGCCGGACTCGAGCGGGCTTTTGCCGTGGCCGCCTGGGATGTCGAGCACATAAGCGGGCTGACACAGGCCGGAGACCCGGCCGCGCAAGGCCCGCACCAAAGCCTGCCCCTCGGCAATCGAGACCTTGAAGCGCGCGGTGCCGGGCGCGGCGTCGAGATGATGCAGATAATAGGGCTTGACCCGGTTTTCGACAAAACAGCGCATTAATGCCGCAAGAACCGCACCATCATCATTAACGCCGCGCAGCAATACCGACTGGCTGAGCAGTGGAATCCCGGCTCCGGCCAGCCGGCGCAGGGCGGTCCGGGCGGCGGGGGTGAATTCGCGCGGGTGATTGGCGTGGATTGCGATAAACAGAGCCTTGGTCGTGTGTAGCGCCGCCAGCAATTCGTCGGTAATTCGCTCGGGCGCCGCCATCGGCACCCGGCTATGGATGCGTAAATGACCAAGCGACGGGATGGCATCGAGCGTTTGCAGGATGGCGGCCAACCGGCGCGGCGCCAGCACCAGCGGATCGCCGCCGGTCAGAATCACTTCCCGAATATTTGGACGGGCACGGATATAGTCGAAGGCCGCGGTCAGCTCTTCGGGCGACAACGCTTGCTCGCCGCCGCCCGGCCCGACCCGCTCCCGCCGGAAGCAAAACCGGCAATAGACCGCACAGGCGAAGCCCGGGGTCAGCAACACCCGGTCCGGGTAGCGATGGACCAAACCTCGCAGCGGCGCATGGGCGGCGTCGCCGATCGGGTCCGCTTGCTCTCCGGGGACGGCGTGGAGTTCGGCCGGGTCGGGCACGGTCTGAAGCCCGATCGGGTCGGCCGGATTACCGGGCTCGATCAGCGCGGCAAAGGCGGGGGGAATGGTGACCGTATAGCGCTCGGCCACCGCCGCCAAAGCCGCCTCGTCGGTCCGGGCAATCAGGCCGGCGGCGCTCAAGTCCGCAACGGATCGCAGGGTATGCCCGCTCAATCGCGCTTCCAGACGCTGGTCTTAAGATAGCGCTGGGCCAGAAAGCGATAGGTGGTTTTAACCAAAGCTTCGGTGGCGCCCGAGCGCTCAACCTCGGCTTCCGCCCATTTCTCTAATAACTCGTCCCAGTCCATGATACGGGTGTGCAGATCGTCGCGCATCCGCCGGGTGAACGCGATTTGAGACTCGACATTGCGGAGCAAGGCCAGAATTTCGCCCGACTGCGCGTCAACCTGATCGAAAATCGCCTGAAATTCCGAAACCGGGGTTCGGAACAACTTGCGCATCTGCTCGATTTCGGCGGCAAAGGTGCGATCAAGCCGATAAATGTTGCGTAGTTTCTCGATCTTTTCCAGGATTTTACGGACCGCACCGAAGCGCTCGCGCTGAGCCTCGATATAGGCCAGCTCGTGGGCAAAGGCGCCGACCCGGGTCTCGACCTCGATCTGACGTTGCGGCGCCAAGCCGAGACGCTTGGTCAATTGAATATAGGCATCGGCGACACGCTGGCGCGTAATCGGGTCTTCGACGATCTGCTCGATCTGGTGAACGTCGTGAATGACGACCTCGTTGCCGGAGACCCACGAGGACAACTGGATCAGCAGGCGATTGCGGGCCAGGGCCCGGTGCTCTTCCGAGACCTGCCAGGACGCCGAGCCGTCAAGCAATTCCCGCGGGATTGATTCGCCCGGCCGAATGATTTTGACGAAGCGAAGCCCGGCTGCGACGGTGCCGAGCAGATGGTCATCGTGGCTATCTTCGACAATCTCGAAGGTCGAGCGCAAGGTCGGCAGCGGAACCGCACCAACCGTGCTGCCCAACGGCACGAAATAAACCGCATGGGATTTATCGCTCGACAGTGAAAAATAGCCACCCTCGATGGCGAAAACCTTATGCTCAAAGTCGAAATGCGTTGAGCGAGGCTGTGAACCCGACTCCGCGGCGGCATCCGTTTCTTCAGCCACTGTCGTTGTTCCGGTATCGTTGTTCCGGTAATCGGTTGGAGCACATGGTTCGGGGACCATCCGGTCCCGCGAATCCGGCGCTATCATAGGACAGCCCCGCCCCGGCTCGCAATCCCTATCGGCTTTTCCCCGGGGGTAGTGGTATTGTACGTATATACACTCCCGGGTATCGACTTTACGTTCGTGAAGCGTGCGTTTCCGCACGGCTCGGGTTAGAATGCCTGCGGACATAAGGGAAGGCCATGCACGAACTGACTCTCAGCCAGGGGATCGTCGATGTCGCCTGCCGACAGGCCGCAGCCGATGGCGCGGTTCGGGTCAGGCGCGTCCGCATCGCCATCGGCGCGCTGTCCCATGTCGACCCCGCCGCGATCGAGTTCAGCTTCGGTGCGGTCGCCAGAGGCACGCCGGTCGAAGACGCTATTTTGGAAATCGAGCAACCTCCCGGTCGGGCGCATTGCCTGACCTGTCAGGTCGAGGTTAGGGTGGCGGCGCGCGATCTGCCTTGCCCCCGCTGCGGCGGACATGGCTGGATACTGGTCGGCGGCGACGAGTTGCGGGTTCTTGAGCTGGAGGTCGAGTGATGTGTGGGGTGTGCGGCTGCGGCGGCGGGATCAATCCCGGAACTCATGAGCACGGGCATGACCATGGCCACCATGATCATGATCACACCACCGGTGATCACCACCATGATCACGAAGGCTTTCATGAGCATGTCGGCCCGGACGGCGCGGTGATTCGGCATAGCCACGAGCACGATCACAGCCCCGGTCATGCGCATGATCACGGGCATGACCACGATCACGGACACGGCGCGGATGAGGCGGGAAAGTCGCGCCTTTTGCGGGTTGAACAGGACATTCTGGCAAAGAACAATGCCTATGCCGCCGCCAACCGCGAGCTGTTCGCGGCGGCCGGGGTGTTTGCCGTCAATTTGATGTCAAGTCCCGGTGCCGGCAAAACGACGCTGCTGGTGCGGACGCTGACCGACCTGAAGGGGCGTCATCCCGCGACGGTGATCGAGGGGGATCAGCAGACCAGTCTTGACGCCGATCGGATTCGCGCAACCGGCGTCCCGGCGATACAGGTCAATACCGGGACCGGCTGCCATCTCGACGCGCTGATGGTGACCCGGGCGGTCGGTCGCCTGGGTTTGCCGCCGGAAAGCCTGTTGTTTATCGAGAATGTCGGCAATCTGGTGTGCCCGGCCGGGTTCGATCTTGGGGAAGCGAAGCGGGTGGTGGTGCTCTCGACCACCGAAGGCGAGGACAAGCCCCTGAAATACCCCGGCATGTTCGCCGGTGCCGACTTGCTATTGGTCAACAAGATCGATCTTTTGCCGTATGTCACCTTTGATGTCGGACGGATGATCGGCTATGCCCGCAGGATCAAGCCCGGCCTGCAAGTGTTGGAGGTCTCGGCCACCACCGGCGCCGGTCTGACCGCTTGGTATGATTGGCTGGCCGGCGGATTGGACGCGGCGCATCGGCGGCGCGGCCATCACGACCATTAAAAACTTAGAGATACGTGAATTGAACCGGGAGAATTGATGATGATTGCTTCGATTGTCGGGTTAGTCTTGATGGTTTACATGGGGATTTACTATGACGAGTTTGCGCGCTTGATTATCGATTGCATCTTTACCGGCTTGTTTCTGTTCTTGTTTAAGCGGTTCTTGAATCGCCCGCTGGAGCATTTCATGTGGGTATCGGTGGTCAGCTTGATGCCGTACTTTATCTGGTATGGCTTTGACACGGCGATGCCGATTACCCACCGCTATGACACGATCGCGCTGATGAAGACCGTGCCGATTATCACCGTGCTGATTCTCGGGCTCGATACCGTGTTCCGGTTCATGCGCAACCGCCCGTACTAGTGCCCGGGTCTTTGTATCCCGGACCGCGGCGTCTACGCATCCGGGTCTGCGGGCAGGTTCAGGGCGTCGGCTTCAGGCCTTTCGTTTACGGGCTGGCCGGGCGGCTCGGACTGGCGGGCTCGGTCCATAATGACGGCGGCGGCGTGGTGCTGGAGATCGAGGGCGCGGAGCCCGCGCTTGCGGCGTTCCACGAGGCGTTGCGGAGCGAGCCGCCGGCGCTGGCCCGCATTACCGGCATTGAAAGCACGGAGATTCCGGTCACGGGCGATGCCGGCTTCGTCATTCAAGCCAGCGAGCGCGGGGCGGCGATGCTGACCGTGATTCCGGCCGATGCTGCGGTGTGTGAAGCCTGTCTGGCCGAAATGTTCGATCCGACCGACCGGCGCTATCGCTATCCGTTTCTTAATTGTACGCAGTGCGGGCCGCGCTACACGATCACGCGCCGGCTGCCTTATGACCGGCCGCAGACCAGCATGGCCGGCTTTGCGCTGTGCCCGGCCTGCGCCGCCGAATATGCCGATCCGGCCGACCGGCGCTTTCACGCTCAGCCGACCTGTTGCCCGGTGTGCGGGCCGCGCCTGTCGCATGCGATCGAGGACATTCTCGCAGAGCTGGCCGCGGGCCGGATTGTCGGCCTGAAGGGGCTCGGCGGCTTCCATCTGGCGTGTGATGCCCGCAACGCCGAGGCGGTCGCCCGCTTGCGTGCGCTTAAACAACGCGACGGCAAACCCTTTGCGGTGATGGTTGAGACGCTCGCCGACGCGGAGCGGCTGGTGGAAATTTCCCCGGTCGAGGCGGCGTTGCTGAAGAGTGCGGCCCGGCCGGTGGTTCTGCTGAAAAAGCGGGCGGGGGCGGATCAACTCGCGGCGTCGGTCGCGCCGGACTTGGCGTGGCTTGGGGTGATGCTGCCATATACCCCTTTGCATTATTTGCTGCTTCACGAGGCAACCGGGGCGCAACCGGCGGTGCTGGTGATGACCAGCGCCAATCCCGGCGGCGAACCGCTGGCGATCGATAATGACGAGGCGGCGCGGCGGTTGGCCGGCATTGCCGACCTGATCGTCGATCACGACCGCGCCATCGTGATTCGGGCCGATGATTCGGTGATGCGGGTGATCGCCGGGGCGCCTTGCCCGATCCGGCGCGCGCGCGGTCTGGTGCCCGATCCGATTGCGCTGTCGCGGCCGGTGCCGTCGGTGCTGGCGGTCGGCGGGCATCTTAAGAATGCGGTGTGCGTGACCCGGGGCGATCAGGCGTTTTTGTCCCAGCATATCGGTGATCTCGATAACGCCGCGACGCTCGGCTTTTTCGAGGAAACCGTGCGCCATCTGCTTGATATTCTGGAGGTGCGCCCGGTCGTGATCGCCCGCGACCTGCACCCGGACTTTCTGTCGAGCCGCTTTGCCGAGACCTTGGCGGCCGAACTGGGCGTGCCCTGCCTCGCGATTCAGCATCACCACGCCCATGTCGCTGCTGTCGCCGCCGAGCATGCGTGCGAAGCCGGCGCGGCGTCTGAGCGCGGCCTGTCCGAAAGCCTTCGGACAGGCGTATCAAAGCCGACGCTCGGCCTTGCGCTCGACGGTTTCGGCTTGGGCGAATCAGGGGATGCCCGTGGCGGCGAGTTGCTGCGGCTCGAGGGGGCGGAGTATCGCCGAATCGGCCGGTTGGCGGCGTTGGCTCAACCCGGCGGCGACCTGGCCGCGCGTCAGCCCTGGCGCATGGCGGCCGCGGCGCTGCACCGCATGGGCCGGCGTGATGAAATCGCCTCCCGCCTGTCCCGCCATGGCCCGGCCGCCGCGCTGGTGCAACTGCTCGACAAGGGGCTTAACGCGCCGCCGACCTCCTCGTGCGGACGCTGGTTCGATGCCGCCTGCGGCCTGCTCGGCGTGCGCCCGAAGGCGGGGTTCGAGGGCGAGGCGCCGATGGTGCTGGAATCGCTGGTGCGGAAGGCCCGGGTCGTACCCGGCTTATGGCGCATCAGCCCGGACCACGCCGAACTTGACCTGCTGCCCTTGTTGGAGTCCTTACTGGAAGTCGAAGACGCCGCAGTTGGCGCCGAACTGTTTCATGGTACGTTGGCGGCGGCGCTGGTCGACTGGACGGTGCCGGTGGTGGCGGGTGAGGGTCTCGACCGGGTCGTGCTGGCCGGCGGCTGCCTGAATAACCGGGTGCTGGCCGAGGGCCTGGTGGCGGGCTTTGCCGGTCAGGGCATAACCGCCTTGCTTGCCCGTCAGGCTCCGCCCGGAGATGGTGGTCTGGCGCTCGGACAAGCGGTGATCGCCGCACGAACTGTATGTTAAAACCGGCGGCAACCGATATCAGGAAGGAACCAGCGCATGTGTTTAGCCATACCGGCCCGAGTCATCGAGCTGCTCGACAACGACATGGCCACCGTTGATCTTGGCGGCGTCAAGCTTGCCATCTCCCTGGCCTTGGTTGAGGAGGTTGCTCTTGACGATTATGTTGTCGTCCATGTCGGCTATGCTCTGAACAAGCTTGATCGCGAAGAAGCGGAAAAGACGCTGGCCATGCTGGCAGAGGTCGGCAACGAACGCGCGCTGGCGTTAACGGCCTGAGCCTTGTCTTTTTACAACATGATATGGGCAAATGGCGGGCAATTAACGAGGCTGTCAAAGCTTGCGCCGAATTACCCTTGACTTGGGTTGCGGTTTTTCAGAGAGTATAGCGGTCGGGCATTTCCCGGTCGGGCATTTTCCGGTCGGGCATTTCCCGGTCGGTGAATGTCTTTACCGACAGTTTGGATTAATCTTAACGGCGGGAGACAGTGTTATGACCAAGGATATGAAGCCC
>SERZ01000416.1_pt1 | contig 29008 bp, 25 predicted proteins | sample 3171461 | NCBI WGS metagenome assembly SERZ01 (sample SAMN06051861, study PRJNA518727) | freshwater metagenome | biome: subpolar coniferous forest; feature: holomictic lake; material: water; isolation source: holomictic Lake 227, 6 m depth | place: Canada: near Kenora, Ontario | collected... | reverse complement strand
CAAAGGTATCGGGATATTCGTAGTTCAGCGTAAAGGGCAGTTGGAGGGATGAAGTGACTTCAAGCACCTTGCCATTAAGTTCTTGACGAAGGCAAGTGTTGAGTAATGAACCTGCTGAAGGGACAACGCTGCAAAGGGCGGCATCAAGAAGTGCCGGGTACTTCATGAGAATGGGGGCCAGTTCGGTTGTGATACGTTCGGAAGTGGAAAGAATTATTGATGGTACTTTGCGAAGGTCAATACACTCTTCACCCTTGAATATCGCAAAGGAGGTATTGGTATTGCCTATTTCAGCAACCAGAAGAAGTTGGCCAGAAAGTGTGTGTTCTCCGGAAAAAAGCATGGCTGTATATCCTGAAAAATGCTATCGGAGCTTTGCCTCAATACCGGTTCTTTTGGACAGGTCTGCAATAAAACTGTTGTAGCCTGGAAGGTTTGTCGTTACAAAGACGGAGTCTCTGACTGGCGATTTTGCTGCTACAATAAAGATTTTCGGAGGTGGGTTATAGGTGATTTTTTCCTGATAAATAGATGTAATTTGAGCTAGTGTCAACTGTTTTTGATTGCCTTTGCGGTCAAGATAAAGCAGTTTGTCAGCGGAAATCTTTATGGCATCACCATCCTGGCCGTGTTCTCCGACAAAGCGAGTATTATAGTAATTTGGACCGCCGAGGGATATGGTTGTAAGTACCAGCAGTAACGTCGATTTCCAAAAGCATCCGAGATCTACACCGTAGGAAAATTTGCCGTATCGAAAAAATATTGCCCATCCAATACTTAGAAAGAGCATGCCTAAACACCAGGTAGCAAAAAAATAAGAATCCATCCACCATGCGGGATAGGTCATGGGATAGTGAAAAACCTCGGGCATGTCGGTATTGGTTGTTTTTAAGGGAAATCTGAAACCGGATGTTAAAAATAAGGGATAACTTAACGTTTGCAATAAAAATATTTTCATTACTTCTCCGTAGGTTCTGCTTTGAACAACTAATCACGAATAAAACAATGAAATCGTACCACAAGGAACTCTGGATGATGGTTCCTGCAAGAATGGATTTTGTCAACATCACGAGCGACGTTGAAGAGGCGCTTGCGGATAGCGGTATTCAGGAAGGATTGTGTCTTATTAATGCTATGCACATTACGGCATCAGTATTTATCAATGATGACGAGTCGGGTTTGAAGCATGACTATAAACGATGGCTTGAGCAGCTTGCCCCCCATGAGCCTGTAAGCGGGTATCGCCATAACATGACTGGAGAGGATAATGGTGATGCGCATCATAAACGGCAGATTATGGGACGGGAGGTTGTTGTGGCTGTGACGAAAGGGCGGTTGCATTTTGGACCTTGGGAACAGATCTTTTATGGAGAGTTCGATGGGATGAGAAAAAAGAGGGTGCTCATCAAGATTATCGGGGAGTGAAATACACAACACAAAAAAAGCCCCGAAAACGGGGCTTTGGAATGTTTCGTCGCTTACCTATTAGAAGTTAAACCTCACTCCAACTAATACGTTGGTGAATGAAGGAGGAAGCTTAGCAACATTTAAGAGATTAATCTTTGACGTCCTTGACGGTTTAAAGTAACGGTAGCCAAGATCAAAGGATACGATTTTAGAGGCTTTTAATGCTACACCGACACCGGCCTGCCAAGCGAATACCGTCGCGCCAGAAGAATGTCCATCATCCACCGTTAGGCTCGCTAAACCAATTCCTCCTGTCATGTAGGGCGTTAAGAGTGATTTATCTTCTATGATATCCCAGTAATAGTTTGCCATATAGGAGGTCATCGACACCCCTACCTTTGGAAATGGGACAGGTACTGACTCGAAGTTGCCGGGAACAGCATCACTGGACTGATGACCTACTGCAGCCTCAAGCCGATAATCGTCTCCTTTGATACCTATTGCACCGATAACCGGTTCTCCTGCCTTGTATTTTATCGCGTCATATATAGTATCACCAAACGCCGTAACGTTTGAATTTTCTGGTAATCCGATACCTGTCGATATGCTAACATAAGGTGATTCCGCCAATGCAGGGGAAGTAAGCAGGCATAAAGCAACGAGGGTCAATAATATATTTTTCATTTTGCTAGTGCTTAGGTTAAATGAGAGATATGGAAATGCACATGCTTAATGCTTAACACTTTACCCAATAAACATATATGGTATAAATACTCCAAAATAGCATAATTTGCAATACGAACATCCTTGTCGCACATAAAAGACTATTTTTGAGTAGTACACAAACTGTGAAGGCTTTTCAATTTGTACAACCAGGAACTAAATAACACCCATACACCCGATATAGGGTATTCTTGCAATCTACATACAATTCATCCTCTTACTTTCACCAGCATTTTTTATCAAGTTGATTTAAGGCTTCTGTGGTGTTTTGTTACGGCCAATCATGCAAACAATACACACGGGATCTATCCTCAATGCTAATTTAACGAATTGGTGCGAATTTAGATTTGTGAATACTTCGCGCTTTGCTGGGTATTGCAGGACTAAAAGAGTGACTGATAACACACGCATATCTGCAACAAAAAAGGCCCTCTTGCTGGGGCCTTTTTTGTTTGATCGTGTTGCAGGATTAATGCTCAAACAGCATTTCTGAATATGTCGGAAGCTGCCAGCGACTGCGGTCGACAACCTGTTCGAGACGGTCGGCTATAACGCGCACACTGTTCATGAACGGAAGAAGTTCGTCTGCGCAGTAGTCGGCTTTTTCAAACTCGGTTTTAAATGACTCGATTTTTTCAACGGCTTCATCGAGTTCTGCGGTCATATCAATGAGTGTTGAAAGATTTTCGGCTACCAATTTCAGGTTATCTGCCTGACTCTTGAGCGCTTTGTCGGATAGACCGATAGCATCTGCTGCAGAAAGGAGATTATTGAATGAATTGCCTAGATCGCCCTGGTATTCGGAAACATCGGGAATAACAAAGGTCTTCAACATCAACTGCAGAGTACGAGCTTCGATATCAATGCCTTTGACATAGCGTTCGAGACGAATGTTGAGGCGGGCATCGATCTCCTGGACGCTTAGTACACCATATTTGACAAATACGTCCTGTACATCCTTTTTGAGCAGTGTACGAAGTGCCTGTGGTGTGTTCTTCAAGTTTGGAAGACCTCTTTCTTTTGCTGCCTGCTGAAGGGCTTCGGCGTAGTTGTCTCCCTGATAACGGATAGGCTTGGTAGCGGTAATCTGCTCGCGAAGAGTTTCAAGAATTGCAGATTCTTTTTCCTTTCCTGCTTTGAGTCTGGCTATAATTGCTTCAGATATCTCGTCTAGTGCTTCGGCCATCAGGGTATTGAGCACCATGTTCGGTACAGATGCGGCCTGAGAAGAACCTACAGCTCTGAACTCGAACTTGTTGCCTGTGAATGCAAACGGTGAGGTACGGTTACGGTCTGTATAGTCTTTGTTAACCACTGGAACCTGGGAAAGGCCAAGGTTAAGTACCTGTTTTTCTGTTTTAAGGTCAACCTTGCCGCTTTCGATGGCATCGAGTACCCTTTCGAGCAACTCACCGAGGAATACGGTTACAACTGCCGGTGGAGCTTCGTTTGCACCAAGACGGTGGTCGTTGCCCATGCTGGCTATTGACATTCTCAAAACATCAGCTCTTTTGTAAACTCCTTTAAGGACGGCTACTAGGAAAACAAGGAACTGTACATTCTTTTCAGGTGTGTCACCTGGATCAAGAAGGTTAATACCTGTGTCAGTGCCGATGGACCAATTGTTGTGCTTGCCTGAACCGTTGATACCGGCAAAGGGTTTTTCGGCGAGAAGGAGAGCAAATCCTTTTTTGTCAGCAACTTTTCTCATCACTTCCATGACGAGCAGATTGTGGTCGACGGCGATATTTGCCTCTTCAAAAATAGGGGCAATTTCAAACTGGTGAGGTGCAACTTCATTATGACGGGTTTTCGCTGGAATCCCCAGCAGATAAAGCTCGTGTTCAACATCCTGCATGTATTCAAGTACACGGTCAGGAATCGATCCAAAATAATGGTCTTCGAGCTGCTGTCCTTTTGGTGGAAGAGCGCCAAGCAGTGTACGTCCGCACATAACAAGGTCAGGACGCTCGGTATAGAATTTTTTGTCGATAAGGAAGTATTCCTGCTCGCAGCCGGCAAAGGTTTTGACGCGTGACACTCCGGTTACTCCAAGCACTTCAAGCAGTCTGATCGCTGACTTGCTGACAGCTTCCATGGAACGTAACAGCGGTGTTTTGGCATCGAGTGCTTCTCCATGATAGGAAATAAACACGGTCGGAATACAAAGAGTCAGGTCTTTGCCGCCTTTCATGAGGAATGCAGGACTTGAGGGATCCCATGCGGTATAACCACGTGCTTCAAAGGTAGTACGCATGCCACCTGACGGGAAGCTTGAAGCGTCAGGCTCACCCTGAATAAGCTGTTCGCCTGAAAAACGCTCTATAGGAGTGCCGTCACGGTCAATTGATAAAAATGCATCGTGTTTTTCTGCTGTGGATCCAGTCATAGGCTGGAACCAGTGGGTGTAATGAGTAGCGCCTTGCTCCATTGCCCACTCTTTCATGCCGTGTGCTACCACGCCGGCAATTTCTGAAGTGATTTTTTTGCCTGCTTTGATGGTATCCTGCAATGCTGCAAATTCCTCTTTTGGAAGTTTTGCGCGCATGGCCTTGTGATCAAAAGTAAGAGAACCAAAGTAGGTTGAAACCGGAATTTTACTATCGCTCTTCAAAAGAACCTCCTTGTTGATTTGCATGATAATGCTGTGTGTTGACTCCGAAAAAATAAACTATGCTTGTTTTTTTTATTTTCTTGATTTTTTTTCATCAAACGTTATCAGTACCTGGCGGTCCTGAAGATTGGTGCGGACAATTTCTGCACTGATCTTTTTATTTTTCTTTAACTGGGATAGAACAAAGCTGGTATTAGTTGAAAGAACGCCGGGCCAACTCTGAATTCTTGACAGAAACATTTCAAGTGATGCGGTGTTGTGCGTCATTACTTTTAATATATGCGAGCCCTCACCGGTTACGGAAAAGCACTCCATAATTTCGTCCTCTTTCATTACATGTTCCATGAACGACTTGTAATGCTTTGAAGAATCGATTCGAACCCGAACAAAGGCATGGATGTCAAATCCCAACTGGCGCTCATCAACCTCCATGGAGAAGCCTTTGATAATACCGTTCTTCTGGAGTTTATCCAGCCGCTCACTGACTGAGGGTATTGAAAGACCAACAACTTCTGCAAGTTCGCTTAAACGAACTCTGCCGTTTTCTCCTAGAGACTCTATAATTTTGAGGTCGATCAGATCAAGATGGCCAGACATAACATAATTTGTTTAACTTTTAAATGGAAATTAATCAATAATAAGAAAGATACAATCGTTTTCTTTAGAATTCGTAGCTTTTTAAGTAAAATTCTTAAATAATTTAGGGCATACGACATATTTTGCGGTATTACCGATTATTATAGCAAGTTGCTCTTCGATTGAAGGAACACAATTGTCTGGTTTTTTTATGAATCCAATTCGGACGCGTTTCGATTAATACATTATCTGTGTGCTCAAGGCACCATAGACTGCTAGATCAGGAAAACCAGGGTTTAAGCGGTCTTGCGCTCTCATGAGGTACTCTGTTTGAGATTACATGCTTTGAAGTACTTTCCAAATACTTGACGATTTTCCTTATAGGATTATAATTAACTATATTAACGCCTTTATAGGCGGTAATCCACATATCTTAGTAATCACTAATCAATAGGTAACGGTGAAAATAGCAATTTTCGGCGCAGGAGTTGCAGGTCTCAGCGCAGCGATAGAACTTGTGGATAAAGGGCACTCTGTAGAGATTTATGAAAAGCGCAAAGTACTTGGCGGAAAGGTTTCGGTATGGAAAGATAGTGACGGAGATTCAATAGAGTCGGGGCTTCATATTGTTTTCGGTGGGTATGAACAATTACAGAAATACCTGAAACATGTCGGGGCTGGCGATAATTATCAATGGAAAGACCATTCCCTGATTTATGCTGAATCTGATGGAAAACAGTCGTGTTTCAAAAAAGCAAACCTTCCTAGTCCCTGGGCAGAGGTTGTTGGTGGTATTCAGACTGATTTTTTAACCTCATGGGATAAATTCTCGCTAATTAAAGGCCTCTACCCTGCCATTATCGGTAATGAGGAGTATTTTCGCAGTCAGGATCATATGACCTATGCTGAATGGCATCGGCTCAGGGGGGCTTCCGAGCATTCGCTGGAAAAACTGTGGCGTGCAATTGCGCTTGCTATGAATTTTATCGAACCTAATGTTATCAGTGCCCGCCCGATGATAACTATATTTAAGTATTTCGGTACTGATTATGCTTCGACAAAGTTTGCTTTTTTTCGCAAGAACCCTGGTGATTCGATGATTGAGCCAATGCGGCAATACATCCAGAGCAAGGGTGGACGGATATTTGTTGATGCAAAACTCAGGCGGTTTGAACTGAACAGCGATGAAACCATTCAACATGCAGTTTTGCAGGATGGTCATCACATTGAAGCTGATGCATATATTTCGGCACTGCCGGTACATAACATTAAAAACATAGTCCCTCCGGAATGGCTTGTCCATAAGTATTTCCGTAACCTTCATGAATTTGTCGGAAGTCCTGTTGCAAACTGTCAGCTTTGGTTTGACCGAAAAATTACGGACACGGATAACCTTATGTTTTCACAAGGGACTATTTTTGCGACATTTGCTGATGTTTCTATCACCTGTCCTGAGGATTTCCAGAACAACACTGGTTCGGCTAACGGCGGTAGCGTCATGAGCCTTGTTCTTGCTCCGGCCCACCAGCTTTTGACTATGCCTAATGAGGTCATTACCTGGCTTGTGATGAAAGATATTCATGACCGTTTTCCTAAATCACGTAAGGCGAAACTGCTTAAATCGACCATTGTCAAAATCCCCCAATCTGTTTATAAAGCTGTTCCTGATGTCGACCAGTACAGGCCGGACCAGATCAGTCCTGTCAAAAACTTTTTTCTAGCCGGAGATTATACCTATCAGCGTTATCTGGCTTCAATGGAGGGAGCAGCGCTGAGCGGGAAAATGGTTGCTGAGAAGCTTCTCGGCAGGTTAGGCAAGTAAACCGTAGTGTCCTGCTTACCTATTATCTATAAGTACACGCATTCGCTTAATCTTGTTATGCGATAATTAGTAATCAACTAGACCCGGGGAAACACTATGTTTGCAACAGCTGATGCTCAGGTGAAATTGCTGGAAGAGACTGATTGTGGTATTCTGCCTTTCAGGAATACTCTTGAGGAATCCGGATGCGCACCTCTCACTCCGGCGGGTATAGATGTTTTACAGATTAACATAGGTTATGTTTGCAACCTTCTTTGCCGTCATTGCCATGTGGATGCTGGACCAGACCGCAGGGAGATGATGACGCGCCAGACTATGCTGCAGTGCCTGGATGCTCTCTTTAACAGCACTATAACTACTATAGATATTACTGGTGGGGCACCTGAAATGAGCCCGGATTTTCGGTGGTTTATTGAAAGCATTAGAACCAGAGCACCGGCAGCAACAATTATTGTACGTACAAACCTGACTCTTTTTACTGCTCATGATGAATACCGGGATTTACCGGAATTTCTCAAACAGCATGGGGTAACTTTAATTGCATCACTTCCCTGCTACTCGAAAAAAAATGTCGATGATATGAGAGGAGACGGCGTTTTCGGCCGATCCATTGAAGCCTTGAAGTTTCTGAATAACCTTGGTTACGGCAAGGAACAAACCGGTCTTGAAATCAACCTTGTTTATAATTCCGGTGATGTTTCACTGCCTAAGAATCAGCACGAGCTTGAAAATGAATACCGGAACCAACTTTTTAAAGAGCATGGTATTGTGTTCAATCATCTTTATACCATCACGAATATGCCAATCAACCGTTTTCTGAATGATCTTCTTGAAAGCGGTCAATATTGCCAGTATATGTCTCTGCTTGCAAAAAGCTACAATCCTATGGCAGTGAATAACCTGATGTGCCGGACAACTCTGTCTGTGGGATGGGATGGTACGCTTTACGATTGTGACTTCAACCAGATGCTCAATTTGCCTTTGGAACAACGCGCTCCGCAGCATATCAGTTTATACAACCGGGATAAGCTTCTCGACCGTCATATAACTCTTGGTCAGCACTGTTACGGATGTACCGCAGGTGCGGGATCGAGTTGTCAAGGTTCTCTGCTGTGAGGAATGACTCGTTACTGATTATTTTCACAAAAAATCCAAGGGCGGGATTAGTAAAAACTCGCCTTGCAAGCACTATTGGTGATGAGGCGGCTCTTGCTGTCTATGAAGCGCTTCGTTCTCATACCGCCTCTATAACATCAAAGGTTGATGTAACGAGTACTGTTTTTTATTCTGACTTTATTCCTTCCGCCGATATTTTTGATGCTGCTGATTTTAAGGCGCAACTACAGGTGGGGAATGATCTTGGTGAGCGTATGCTGCATGCATTTGAATCAGGCTTTGATGGGGGTTATAGACATATAGTGCTTATAGGGACAGACTGTTATGAGCTGAATACCGCTATTATCAATGCCGCATTTGCTGCTTTGGAACATGCTGATGCCGTTGTCGGACCAGCAAGGGATGGGGGATTTTATCTTATCGGCTTGAACAGGTTTATACCGGAACTTTTTCAGGGACGGCAGTGGAGCACAAGCATTGTGCTTATTGAAAGCGTTGAAATTCTTCATCGTTTGGCTGTGCATTACGAACTCCTTACTGAACTGTCGGATATCGACACGTTTGAAGATCTAAAAAACAGTGGATTATGGCCCTCCACCCAAGCATAAGCATTATTATTCCGACCTATAACGAAGAGGCTATTATTGCTGAGTCAATTCAGGCACTGTTAAAAATAACTGAACGATCGGAAGGAATAGAAATCATTGTCAGTGATGCGAGTATTGACAGTACGCCAAAAATTCTTTCCAACTTTCCGATAACTGTTTGCTTTAGTGCAAAAGGTCGCTCAAAACAAATGAATACTGGGGCCCGGCTTGCGCATGGTGATATTCTTTACTTTCTGCATGCTGATACCCTGCCTCCAGATACCTTTATTGATACTATCCGTTCAGCAGTTGCAGACGGCAAAAAAGCAGGTTGTTTCAAGATGGGCTTCGACGACAGTAACCCGATAATGTCCCTTTACGGGTGGTTTACCCAGTTTCCGTTTATGGTATGTCGGGGAGGAGATCAGTCTCTTTTTATTGATAAATATCTCTTTAATGATATCGGGGAATTTGATGAAAGCCTTGTTGTTATGGAAGATATCGATATCATCTCTCGCATCGAACAGCGTGCGGCTTTTCACATTCTCGACGCCGAGGTTATTACTTCAGCAAGAAGGTATCATCAACACGGGATAATAAGGCTCCAGCTGATATTTGGAAGCATTCATTTTATGTATGCGCTTGGAGTTGATCAGGATACAATTATCCAGTACTACAGGGAAAATATTAGTTGAAGCTATGATGAAGGTGAAAGCACGTAACTGCAATGATCAGAACAAGTACCCTTGTTTAAAATAACTTTTTAAGAGGTGAAGAACTTAGGAAATAGATTGTTATATTTGATATTATATTTCTAATAATTTACCCTTAATATATACAACTATGGCAGCAGAAGAGCTCAACAAGCCTGCAGGCGCACCAAAACCAGCGTCTACCAATAATCAGGAATCTAACGTTGGCAATGGTGATATGGCCAGTCTGATTGGCAATGTCGGTGTCCTTATTGATTCGACAATTGAATCAGTACAAGGTATAATCAGTTCTGTAAGTTCCGCAACAGGACAACTTATAGAAGGAGTTACCTCTACTATTAACTCCGAAACTGTAACCGGGATATTAAGCAATGTCAATACCGTTTCAGGACAACTTATTGAGGGTGTTACATCAACCACCGGACAACTTATCGATGGTGTTACTGCTACTATTAATTCGGAACAGGTACAAAGTTCTTTTCAGGAGTTAGGTAAATTATGGAAAAATCTGCTTGAAAATCTTAACTCTACAGTGAGCTCAGGTCAAGTGCAGAATCTGTTCAGTAATGTCAGTTCCGGACTCGGACAACTTATGAACAATATTGTTTCACCGGGTATGCAGGGTGTACAGGATCGGCATAGAAAAGAAATCACTCAAATTCACTTTTCACCTAAAGAAAGTGTCACGGAATCGAAAAGTACCGGTGATATTCTAAAACCAAAAGCCTGAACTTCTTAATGATTATGCTCCGGTTATTTTGAATAACTTGGCAATCAATACCGAAGTTGAACTGATAACCGTCTTAGATGGTTACGTATTAATATTTGATTAAAATTATTACTTTAATTTCAAGTTTATCCGATTACCCCCTACCCCTATAGAAAAATGGCAACGGCTTCAAGAGAGGATCGCAACAAAATGAACGGGACTGGCTTTAGAACTGACGTTCCCAGGAAAAACGTTGTACTTATAGCCGACGATGACAACACGTCCAGGAGGATCCTTAGCCATTATGTCCAAAAAATGGGTTATACAGCTGTTCTGGCTGAAGATGGGGATGAATGCATTAAATGTATTACAGACCAGCCTTTGGATGTTATTCTTTTAGATATCAACATGCCGAAGAAGGATGGATTTGAAGTAATGCTGCATTTAAAAGCGCATAATATTACTACTCCCGTCATCATGGTGACCGCTTCGAATGATGTCCCGCATGCTGTAAAATGCATTAAGCTGGGAGCATTCGAATACCTGACAAAACCCTTGAACATTGAACGCCTTGAGATTGTGATGCGAAACGCACTTGCTGAGTCTTCGCTTAAAACTCAGGTACAGCTTCTTCAGAAAGAACTGAAAAGCAAGGAGCTTTTTCATCGTATCATTGGGAAAAGCAAAGCCATCAAGGATGCCATGGAACAGGCAAAGCAGGTCATGGATACTGATCTGAATGTGCTTATTCTTGGTGAAAGCGGGACTGGTAAAGAGTTGTTTGCACAGGCTATTCACTATGGCAGCAAAAGGAAAAATGGACCTTTTGTTTCGGTCAATTGTGCAGCAATTTCAAATAATCTTGCTGACAGTCTTCTTTTCGGTCATGTTAAAGGCTCTTTTACCGGAGCGATAAAAGATCATATCGGCTTTTTTGAGCAGGCAAACCAAGGAACCATTTTTCTTGATGAAATCGGAGATATGGATTCGGAAGTTCAGGCTAAGGTACTGCGTGCAATTCAGGAAAGAAAAATCAGAAGGGTTGGTGAAAAAAAGGAAATTCAAATTGATTTCCGTATAATTTCGGCCACTAACAGGGATTTTTCACAGGCATTCAAAAGCAATCAGTTCAGAGAGGATCTTTATTACCGGCTTCAGGAGTTCCCGCTTTATATACCACCCCTTCGTGAGCGATTGGAAGATGTCCCTCTTCTTGCCAATGTTTTTTTAGACGAGTTTTCAAGAGCGAACAGTATAGAAGATCTTCAATTTGATCCCGGCTCGCTTAAGAACCTTGGAAACTATCAATGGCCTGGTAATATTCGTGAGCTGAAAAATGCGGTACAACGCTCAGCGGTAACCAGAAAGGGGAACGTTATTGAAATTTTACCCTCAGTTTTGTCACCAGGGTTGACTCAAGCTGTTCCACCTGAAATTATATTACCGGAAACTTTTGTTGAGTCCATCACCCCTTCAGAAAGTAACGGTAACCCGGTGTCCTATTCACTTGAGGCGCATGAAAAGGATACAATAATTACCGCTTATAAGGCTTCTCGCGGTAATCTCACTAAAACTGCCCATATGCTCGGGATCGGTCGCGCAACACTTTACAGAAAGCTGGACAAATTCGGCCTTAAATACCTGAAAGCAGGTTGACGCCAGTTGAACAGGTATACGGATTTTTCTTTTTTAGCGGGCAGCAGTTCCTGTATGACCAAAGCCTCCTTCGCCCCTTGCTGTTGCACTTATATCATCGACTTCTTCAAAGCTGACCTTCTCCACTTTTGCCACTACCATCTGAGCTATACGATCGCCGTGACACACGGTGAATGGATCTTTGCCATAATTGATGAGAATTACCTTAACTTCGCCCCGGTAGTCGGCGTCAATTGTTGCTGGTGTATTCGGGAGTGATATCAAAAAACGCAACGCGAGGCCGCTTCTTGGTCTGAGCTGTGCCTCATAGCCTTCAGGCAACTCGATAGCAAATCCAGAGGGTATCAATGCAGTTGTGAAGGGATCGATGGTTATCGGTTCCTGAAGGCATGCTGAAATATCCATGCCGGCGGCATAAGCAGTTGCGTAGACGGGAAGTACTGCTTGTTTGTTAAGTCGAACAATCTTTACTTTGAGCATGGGTAAGAGATGAAATAATTGCCTGGATTTTAAGGGATTAAATATAAAAGGATTAATGAAAAGACAACCGGAAAGTTTATCTGAAAAAGTCTATGCTTTAGCTTTTGGAGCTCATCCTGATGACGTTGAGCTGGCATGTGGAGCAACACTTCTGCAGATCATGAATGAAGGGTTGCAAGTGGCTGTATGCGACTTGACAAAGGGAGAAATGGGTACTCTGGGGACTCCTGAAACAAGAAAGAGTGAAGCTGAAACAGCATCTGTAATTATGGGGTACCATAGTCGCATGACACTGGATCTGGGTGATGCAAAGTTATTTTATACTGAAGATAATCTTGCTGAAATTATTCGATGCATAAGACATTACAGGCCTGAAGTGGTTTTTGCAAATCCTCCTGATGAACGGCACCCTGATCACTTAAAAGCATCAAAGCTGGTGACTGATGCTTATTATTATTCTGGCTTGCAGAGGATTTCAACAATGATGAACGGAACCGCTCAGGAACCCTTTCGCCCGCAGCACTTACTCTATTATATACAGTTTAAACATCTGGAGCCAGACTTGATCGTTGATGTTTCTGATACTTTCAGTGCCTCAAGAAAAGGAATTCTGGCTTTCAGTTCGCAATTTTATCAGGAAGGAGTAACACAAGAACCAAAAACTCTTATCAAACGTAAGGAGTTTCTTACCGGGCTTGAAGCTCGAGCAAGATATTTCGGCGAGCAAATCGGGGTAATGTATGGTGAAGGGTTCTTACATCCTGGACCTATGGCTATAAAATCGTTCAGAACTGCTTTCCCGGGATTTTAAGGTAGCTGTTGAAAAACTGCCGATTATTCAGGTATGTGTGACGCTTTTGATGTTCACAAGCTTGTAGCACTCTTGTAACAATTCCTCAACACTTGGAATTGTACATTGAGGAGCGCATGAAGATATGCGAAAAAAGTCTTGATTTTCATGAAGAGATCACACAAACCAATCCCTTATTTATTATGAAAAAAGTAGCCTTATTGGTCGGTCTGGCCGCCTCACTCGGGTTTAACAATGCTCAGGCTGTTGACCTAAACTGGGCAGGCGATGTTCGCTACCGCTACCAAACTGAAAAAACTGATGACGGTAATTCTGCGACTACAGATATCAGCCGTAATCGTCACCGTGGACGTCTTCGTCTTGGTGCCTCAGCATGGATCAATGAAGAGCTATCATCCGGTGTCCAAATCGCAACTGATGACATGTCATCAACCCAGTATTGGGCAACTAATGAAACAACCTCACGCAACCAGACCTTTGGTAATACTTTTCATGCCAGTCCCGTCTTCTTGAATGAGTACTACATCGACTACCATCCGGCTATGCTCTGTGGCGACGTGAACGTCATTCTTGGAAAGAGAGCCGTTGCAAGCACTCTTACTGTTGTCAACGATCTGGTGTGGGACAGCGATCTTACCTTTGAAGGAGCAACTCTTCAGTACGGCAAGGATGCCGCTGGTAAAGAAAAAGACGGGCTAGCTGCCATTGTAGGATACTACCCGCTTAACGAGGTTAATGGTTCAGCACCATCTCCTAGCGCTGCTGGTACGGCTGGAAGATATAATGATGCGTACCTCTTTGCAACTCAGGCAAGCTATAAAGGTGAATTTAGTGATATCGGCTATCAAGTTGGTGCCGCCTATTATGACTATGTGAATTTCGATTATGATGGCATGATCTTAAAAGGAACTAACAACTATAGCGGTAAAGACTTCAACATTGTTGAGCTTTTCGGTAAAGTTGGCGGCCAGATCACTGACACGCTTCCTTGGCAGATCAATGCGCAGTATGCATTTAACACGGCTAAAAATGATGGCGTTCGTTATACCAAGATTGACGAAAACAACAGAAAAAGCTACCTTGTAGAGGCAAAAATTGGTGATGCCAAGCAGGTCGGACAGTGGTCCACTTTTGCTGACTACGTCTATATCGAAAAAGATGCAGTTACCGGTTTCACAGATTCAGACCGTAATCGCGGTGCGCAGATAGATCTTAAAGGTATCAAGCTGGGCGGTACTTACCATCTTGTGCAGAACATGACTCTTGGCTTGACGTATTTCAGGTTCAAGAATATCATCGCGAGTACTATTCCTACCACTCACCTCTTGTGGGTAGATGCTGTAGTAAAGTTCTAAACTTTGTGTGTTGTTCTTTTTGTAAGATGTTGTGTGAATGGTGTACAAGGCTGTTTATATTGCTGATGTGCAGCCTTGTATAACCTGTTTATTTGCAACTATTTCAATCGCAATACAATCTTATTAACTCAATGATCAAAATCACTATGAAACTTTTTAAGAAAATACTTTTAAGTGCAACCGTGTTTGGCGTTATGGCGTCTGGCACAGCTCATGCCGCTGGCAAAATTGTTATTGACGGTTCGACCACTGTAGGCCCTATCGCTAAAGCTTTTGCTGATCACTTTACTAAAAGCACTGGCGTTCAGGTTACTGTCAGCGAATCCGGTTCTGGTAACGGTGCTAAAAGTCTGATTAACAAAACCTGTGACATCGCCACCATGTCACGAGCAATGAAAGACAATGAATTATCTGCAGCTAAAGGCAAGGGCATCAACCCTGTTGAACACATTGTAGCTCTTGATGGTCTTTCTATTGTACTTCATCCTAGCAACCGTGTCAGCGGGCTGACGAAAGCTCAGATCCGCGGAATTTACATGGGCAAGTTCACAAACTGGAACCAGCTTGGTGGGCCGAATGCAGGTATCGTTGTTATTCAGCGTGAATCAAACAGTGGTACAGCTGATTCTTTTAAAGAACTTGTTATGGGCAAGGATAACCCGATTTCAAAAAGAGCTGAAACACAGTCAAGTAACGGCGCGATTAAAAGCCGTGTTTCCTCGACACCCGGAGCGATCGGTTATATCGGTCTTGGCTTTGTTGATAACTCTGTCAAAGCAATCCTGGTTGATGGTATAGAGTCTGATGTTAAGACTGTCAAAAACGGTACTTACCCTATACACCGCCCACTCTTTATGTACACCAATGGCCAACCAACCGGTTCTGTGAAACAGTTCATCGAACTTGCTAAAACTCCAGATGGCAAAAAAATCATTTCTGAAACAGGGTTTGTCAATTATTATTGATACTCTCTCCTGATTTTTTTTGATCTATCAGAGAACATTCAAACAAGAAAAAGCCGTCATCAAAAAGGACGGCTTTTTCTTGTTACGATTATTTGCAATATCCAATGAACATCAGTCAACTTATTTGTAGTCAACTAACCGGATTGTGTTATGGATTCAAAGGTTGTTCATTTATTTCGATCACTTCTGGTCTGTGCTGCTTTTGGTAACTTTTTTGAACCAAAGGTTTGGGCTTATAATACTTCTGATGTTAACGTGCTGCGATCCGGGGTTGCATCATGGAACAGTATGAGAGCCCTTCATAAAGAGTCCATTCCAGACCTTTCAGGAGCTGATCTTAAGGGCCGAAATCTTAGGCACATTGACCTGCATAACGCAAACCTTTCGGGTGCACTTCTCAGCCAATCGGACCTGAGTAATGCGGATTTGAAGAATTCTTCACTTGAACATGCACATTTGAACGGTTCTCTTTTGATTAAGGCAAATCTTGAAAATGCTGTTCTGCGCGGTGCTGATCTTGAGGGAGCAGTGCTTTATGGTGCTAACTTTCATAAGGCAATTCTTGAGGGTGGAATACTGAAAAAAGCAGATTGCACGAATGCTGACATGAGAGAATCGAATCTTCGTGACTGCAACTTTCGTGAAGCTTCAATGGTGAATACTGATCTTAGAGGAGCTGATTTACGAGGCATTTATCTTTGGAGGGCGAATATGAGCCGGGCAAATATAAACGGTGTCACAGTATCGGAAAAAACCATTCTTGAGAGTGGCAAGCCGGCTTCCAATATGTGGGCTGAAAATCACGGTGCATTTTTTGTTGTTGATCGTCCGCCTTCCACTTCAACCACATCTCTTACAGCAATTCAGTCTGGCAAAAAAAGTTCAGCGCCAGCCAATACTCTTGTGGATACTGCTCAATCAGTTGCAAGGCTGAGCAATGATAAACCGTTATCTGACATAGTTGTTGAAAACTCTGCAGAAACATCTGGGCCGAAAAATATATGGAGTCAGGGAACCCCTTCTAAAACAGCCTATAACATCCTCCAGTATCAACAATTAAAAAGTAATGTCTTTGCCTGGAATGACAGGCGCAAACAAAACAAAAACATGAACATTGATCTTACAGAAGCCCCTCTTGATCATAAAAATCTCAGTTATGCTGACCTCAGCAATGCAAAGCTTTCTGATGCCAACTTTCGAGGTGCCGATTTGAGTAACTGTAATTTACGGTTTGCCGATTTGAGAGGATGTGATTTTCAGGAAGCTAACATGGAGCATGCTGATCTTTATGGTGCGGACCTGAGGGGAGCAAATCTCTGGCGTGCCAATCTTGACCGCGCACAGCTTAACGGCGGAAAGGTTTCGAACAAGACCATACTCACTTCTGGAAAGAAAGCGACTGTGGAGTTATCCGTTCGTTTAGGGCTGATATTTATTTCTGAATAGAAAGTGCTCATGTCTGGAATATTTCAGGAAGTATTATGATGTATAGGACTTATCTGCTATCTTATTGTCGGTAAATCCTATTTCTCAAACATCAGTATGAATTTATGAGTACAGTAACCCGATCTATAGCAATTTTTACGCTAGTCGGGTTGTTTTTACAAACAAACTGTGTACTCGTTTGTTACGGACTTTTCTTTGTAAATCAAAAAGCAATTGCTGAATCTGCCTGTGAGAAGAAAACATTGGATTGTTGCGGACGTTGTTTTTTACATAAACAAATTGCTTCATCTACAGACACCAAGTCTGCATCAGCTGAAAAACAGTTGCCAACTAAAACGCTGGAACAAGTGCTGAGTGCAATGCCGGGTCTTGTGACTAACATGCAACATCCACTTCTGACAACAAACACTGCTCATAGCTTTACCTCTGCTCCCCCTTCGTTTATACTCGATGGTGTCTTGCGCAAGATCGACCATCCTCCAAACGCTTAACGTCATTCTTCCTACAGGTATATGCCCTGTTTATACACATAATTGCAATACTGGAATATGTAGCTCTTATAGTGCTAATTGATGCTGTATATGGTGTGGGTACCTGAAACTTCTTCAGATATAAAAAATAACGGACTTCCTTATTATCGGAATCTCTGTGCTACAGGGTGATGCCCGTTTTATGTAACTTTTTGTTTAGTAATCAATATGAAAACGTCACAAAGATTTTTTATAACGCCATTTGTGTTTTTGTTCGCTACTGCAACTCTACCGTTACCGGTTTTATGTCAGGAAGCAATAAGCCCTGAAACTGTTATTACAGGAACATCAGAAAAAAGAGAAGACCCTATGGCGTCCAATGGAGTAAAAACCAGTGATACTGCCTCGTTACTGAAAGATGTGCCGGGCGTAACACTTGCTACGGGAGGCGGGGTTTCGAGCCTGCCGATCATTCATGGACTGGGAGATGACCGTTTAACTATTTATGTTGACGGTATGTGTCTGACATCGGCCTGCGCCAACCACATGAATCCACCGTTGTCATACATTGCAACCTCAAACGTGAGCATTATCGGAGTTAAAACAGGTGTTACGCCTGTGAGTTACGGCGGTGATAACATCGGGGGTACCATCAACGTTGAATCAGATCAACCGAGTTTTGCACTGTTTGGTGGGGGTGTCAACGGGGCAGGCAGTGTTTCGACCTATTATAGAAGCGTCAATCGTAGTACCGGTGCGGCATTTTCAGGTGCAGTCGCAAACAGCAACCTCAGCTTTGGAGTCACCGGGTCGATTGATCACGCCAATGACTACAAGGATGGTCGTGGCAATACCGTAACCTCTACCTATTACGAATCGCGTAATCTTGGGGGGACTTTAGCCCTTAAAGGCGACAGCAGCCTTCTTACCCTTAAAGCCGGGCATCAATCGATTCCTGATCAGGGGTTTGTCAACCAGTGGATGGACATGGTCAACAACAATGCCTCGTTTATCAATCTTGGCTACAAGAGTAGCTTTCGTTGGGGAAAGCTTGATGCTAAGGCATTCTGGGATAATACATACCACAGGATGGATTCTGGCGATGATAAACTGGCAATCCCTGCTGTACAGACAGGAATGAAATATATGCCGATGGAAACTCGGGGTATTGATCTTGGATATTCATTGAAGACGGATATTCCATTTGCTGAAAGGAACATTCTGCGATTGGGCAATGAATACCACCGATTTACCTTGAACGACTCCTGGCCTGCAGTACCCGGTTCAGCGACTATGTCACCGAACACGTTCGTCAATATCAATGATGGCCATCGTGACCGGTACAGTGTGTTTGCCGAATGGGAATCAAAGGTGAGCAATGAGGTGACAACCATTCTCGGTGTACGGGACGAGTTGGTGCAGATGAATACCGGAAGTGTTCAGGGGTACAACTCCGGCATGATGTATGCTCCTGATGCCAAAATCTTTAATGCTCTGGACCACGGCCGCAACGATAACAATCTGGACGTAACGGCCCTTGCCAGATTTCAACCTACATCGAATGCTGACTATGAGCTCGGTTATGCCCGTAAAACCCGTTCACCAAACCTTTATGAACGCTATGCGTGGTCGAAAAGCTTTATGTGCAGCGGAATGATTAATTGGGTTGGTGACGGTAATGCTTATGTAGGCAATCTTGACCTTAAGCCCGAAGTTGCCAATACCTTCAGTCTCTCTGCAGACTGGCACGACAGTAACCGCAAAAACTGGGAATTAAAGGTTACACCTTACTACACCTATATCAATGATTACATTGATGTCAATGTGTTAAAGCCTCAAACAACCGGCAACATCCTACAGTTTGCCAATCATGATGCCAGAATCTATGGGCTGGATGTGTCTGGAAAAGTTGGTGTATGGGAGAACAGCCGCTTAGGGCACGGTCAACTTAATGGAAGTCTTGGCTACGTGCATGGCCGTAACTCTGACACAGGAAACAATCTCTACCACATAATGCCGCTTCATGGTTACCTTACGCTGGAACAGAGAGTTGCTGGATGGGCTAATGCTGTGGAACTGCAACTTGTCAGCGATAAAACAGAAGTTGATGCCCTGCGTAAAGAGCCGACAACCCCGGGTTTCGCCGTACTAAATCTTCGTACGTCATACCAATGGAAAAATCTTCGGCTGGACTTTGGCATCACGAACCTGCTTGACAGGTTTTATTACCTCCCGCTTGGTGGCATCAACTACGACCACAACCTTACAAATGGACGACTTACACCATTTGAATCGGTTGCGGGACAGGGTAGGTCTTTTAATGTTGGTTTGACACAGACCTTCTAACCCGGAATGAATCATAACGGATGGGGTAAATATTTGCCCCATCCATTTTGGATACCTTTTTAATCAACAATTAACATTGATCATGAAAGATTTTTTATGGATTCTTTTTGCAGTGATAATTGCTGTTATGCCTGCATGTCATATTGCAACTGCGAATACGACTGATGACGCAAAAAACTTTTTTTCGAGTGCTGAAATTAAATTCGGAAACAATGACGTCGAAGGGGCCTTAGTTGACTACTCTAAAGCAATTGAACTCAACCCGACATTTGCTGATGCCTATAACAATCGGGGGAGCATAAAATCGGATTTGGGAGATATTCAGGGAGCTACAGCAGATTTTGCGAAGGCAATTGAGATAAGTCCATCATTTATTCCAGCTTACCTCAACAGAGCTGCTTTAAAACTTGATCAGAGCGATAAACAAGGGGCTACAGCAGACTTATTACAAGCGGCTAAGCTTGGTAGTCCTGAGGCTCAGCAATGGCTGAAGAGTAATGGAATTTCGAAATGGTAATTATGGACAAACAATAAAAGGTATAACAGATTCATTACCGATAATTTCCTACCTTGAGTATCTGCTCATACATCTTTATACATAATGATAATTATCGTTTTGCGAAAAATACTCTTTACGGGTACAATACTTTTGCTCCTCTGCGGAATCTCCTCCTGCAAAAATAACTCTGACGAACTTCGACGCAACCGGATTATTACCGGGATCTCTGCTGATTTTGACTATCTCAATCCCCTGCTTATACAGCTTTCCATGTCGCGGGAGGTATGCTCGCTTCTTTATCCCTCTCTCGTTAAAGCGGCTTATGACGAAAAAAACGGAACCATTACCTTTGTACCAAATACTGCAAAAAGCTGGGATTTCTCTAAAGACGGTAAACACGTCACCTTTCACCTCAGAAACAAGATCGTATGGGAAGACGGGAAGAACGTTACCTCGCATGATTTTAAATACTCTTATGCATTATACAAACATCCGAAAATTGCCAGTTCAAGACAGCACTATCTTAATGATCTTTTGCTCCTTCCTGATGGAACGGCTGATATCCAGCATGCTGTAGAAACTCCTGATGATTCCACACTGGTTCTGCATTTTAACAAGCCAATGTATAAGGAGATTGTGCTTGATCATTTTAATGATCTGATGCCGGTTGCTGAACATATTTTTAAATCTTATTCACCTGAGGATATTCGGGCAAAGGCTTCTGAAATCCCAGTGGTAAGCGCTGGACCTTTTAAAGTGAAAAAATGGACACGGCAGGTAAAACTTGAGCTAGTGACAAACCCTTTGTCACAACTGCCCCATCCTGCTGTGATACAGAACATGATTTTTCTTATTGTGCCGGAATACACTACGAGGCTTTCGATGCTGAAATCGGGTCAGATTGATGCGATGATATCTGGGGGAGGAATTAATCCTAAAGATGTTAAAGAACTTGCCAGGACAACTCCTTCTCTTATTATCAAACCGGTTAAGAACCGATACTTCGATAGTGTTGTATGGCTGAATATTGATGGTGAAGCTTTCCGAAATAACGGTACAATTCTGCCGAATACCCTGTTTGGCAGTAAATTAGTTCGGCAGGCACTCACTCTAGCTATTGACCGTCAATCAATTATTGACGGATTCATGGGGCCGGAGCATGCGACTATTGTTAACACATCACTTTCGCCAGCTTATAAAGCGATTGCCAACACATCTCTTGACCCTTACAACTTCAACCCTAAGAAAGCTTTAGCGTTACTGCATGAGGATGGCTGGAATCTTGGTCAAGATGGCATTCTGCAGAAAAACGGAAAAAGATTCTCTTTTGAACTTGCTGCACCGGTCGGGAATCCTCGGCGAAACTATGCTGCAACTATTGTACAGCAGAACCTCCGCGACATTGGCATAGAGTGCCATCTGAAATTTGATGAGAGTTTGATATTTTTAAAAAACCAAAACGAGTTCCGTTATAATGCTGCCTTATCAGGAATGGCTGCTGAAACACTGCCTTTCCAACTTATTATCTGGGGTTCCGATTTCGCGAAGCATACGTTTAACTCGTCGGCATTTCAAAATAGTGAGCTTGATATAATTATTTCTGAACTCAACCATCCACTTCCTGAAGAACGTAAACTTCTTCTATGGAAAAACTATCAAAAAATTCTGCACGGGGAACAACCTAGAACGTTTCTTTATTACTATGATGAACTTGAGGGTTTTAACAGCCACATCCATAACGCTGATGTCAACCTTATATCTTCGCTCTACAACGCCTATGACTGGACTATACAATAATCGGCTGCATAGGGCTTCTTAAGCTTCACTTGTCGCCACTACCGATTTTTACTATATTCAACTACTTTTATGAAAAGTAGTTATAGATCTTCTGCTATCACCAGTGAACTCAATGTTTTATGCCTCGTTACACACCTGAACAGCTTGAACGAAGAAATGCATCGGTATGGACAAAAGTACAGGGAATCCTGGCACCCATACAGTTTTTTATGTTTCTTGTAGGCGTCACTGTTACGTATCTCTATCAATCTCATGTCTGGATTGACAACTTTTACTGGATTACCTTTTTTGTAGTACTGAAAACTCTCATGCTTGTGTTGATTTTTGTAACTGGGGGGTTTTTTGAAAAGGAAGTCTTTGGCGCTTTTGCCTTTGCACCGGAATTTTTCTGGGAGGACTTTGGCAGTGCAATAGCCATGGTTGTTCATGTCTCATACTTTATCCTGTTTTTTATGGGACTTGATGAAACTATTCTTATCCGAACAGCTCTGCTTGCTTATCTGAGTTACCTCATCAATGCTGCGCAATTCGTCATCCGTCTGCTTCTTGAAAAGCACAATGAAAAAAAGCTGAAACAACGTCAGGCGACCTGAGCAACCCCCGACAAAATATTTGTTATGAAAGCAAAAGCTATCGTCTTCCGGGGCGTAAGGCAGATTGAACTTTGTGAAGTTTCACTGAAATCTGTTTCGTCAACTGATGTGCTTGTTGAAACCTATTGGTCGTCAATTAGTACCGGTACCGAAAAAATGGCATATAATGGCTTGATACCTTCCTGGCCATTCATTTTTCCATTTATACCCGGCTATGAGACTGTTGGAAAAATTATTCAGGCTGGTGATCATGTCAACCAGAGCCTGATAGGCAAGTTTGCCTATGTTGCCGGATCTTTTGGTTATGAGGGTGTTAATGCTGCTTTTGGAGGCGCATCGGAATACATTGTATGCCCTGTCGAAAGCATTACTCTGCTTGATAATATCGACAATCCGGAGAACGGGATTGCTCTTCCCCTTGGAGCAACAGCACTTCATATTGTTGATCTCGCACAGGTTAAAAACAAAAAAGTACTGGTACTTGGGCAGGGAGCTGTTGGTATTCTTGCGACCGAACTGGCCAAGCTGATGGGAGCAAAACTCGTGGCAGCTACTGATCCACAAAAAAACAGACTTAAATACTCTACGGCTGACATGCGTGTTAACCCGGAAACTGAGGATGTCTCCGTGGCATTGGCAGGTCATGAGTTTGATGTTCTGATTGACAGTACAGGAATAATGAGCGCTATTGATACGGGTCTCAAGTTTTTAAAATTTAGAGGAGTTGTTCTTCTTGGAGGTTATTACCAACGAATAAACATTGATTACTCGCAGGCCTTTCAGAAAGAGCTCTCGTTTATTGCCGCCAAACAGTGGGCTAAAGGCGATCTTGAGCGCGTAAAAGATCTTATTGCTAACCATAAGCTAAATGCTGAAAGAATATTTACTCATCGGCACACAGTTGAGGATGATATTTCTTCTGCCTATATGCAGGCATTTAATGATCCTGACTGCCTTAAAATGATTCTTCTTTGGAAAACCGGTACACAGCATGATGGCATAACATGATATCTAACGCATTATTTATATACAGTATCTGATGGCAGCAAGAACAATAGCTATATATGGGAAAGGCGGAATAGGCAAAAGCTTTACGACAACCAATTTAAGCGCTACATTCGCTTTGATGAATAAACGGGTGCTTCAACTCGGGTGTGATCCTAAGCACGATTCAACAACTTCACTCTTTGGCGGTATTCCTCTGCCTACGGTTACTGATGTCTTTGCAGAAAGAAATGCATTGAATCAACAGGTTTTGATCAGCGATATTGTCTTTCGCAGGGAAATAGCTGATTTCCCCCAGCCAATTTATGGTATTGAGCTTGGTGGACCTCAGGTTGGGAGAGGATGCGGTGGCAGAGGAATAATATCGGGGTTCGATACCCTTGAAAAGCTGGGAATATTCAGCTGGGATATCGATTTGATTCTGATGGATTTTCTTGGAGATGTTGTCTGCGGTGGATTTGCTACACCTCTGGCCCGATCACTCAGCGAGGAAGTAATTCTTGTTACGAACAATGATCGACAGTCTATTTTTACTGCAAACAATATATGTCAGGCAAATAACTATTTCCGAACAATAGGAGGAGAATCGCGACTGCTTGGTTTGATTATTAACCGTGATGACGGCAGCGGCATTGCTGAAAAATATGCTGAAGCTGCAGGCATAAGCGTTCTTATGAAGGTGCCTTACAGTGCGGATGCCAGGGATAAGGATGACAGTTTCGACTTTGCGGTCAGACTGCCTGAAATCCGTGATAAATTTCAAAAACTGGCCCGCGAAATACTTGAAGATGCGATCACGCCCTGCGAAGCTGGCGGTCTTGACTTTATGAGTTTTGTAAGACTTTTCGGTGATGTCAGCAGTGATGCACCAGTCCCTGCGACCTCGGAGGAGCTTTTTGGACGTAAAGAGGGTTCTTTTTCCGGCGGGCAGGCTACAGAAATTTCCTCAATTGAAGGCGATAATCTGAAGATCAACAGATGTATTGAAAAATTGACGGCAGAGGAACGGGAGGTTTACCGAATGAAAGAACAGGAAAAGAAAAGCTTTACTGAGATTGCCGAACTCACTCATCGAGAAGAATCAGTGGTCCAGGAACTGTTTTCAAGCGCCCGGACACAACTGAAAAGACTTTTCTTCGAGAATTAGGCATTCGCTTTTTTGGTTGCCTTTGCCCTGAGGTTTACATCAAGAATTTTCTTTCTTAGCCGGATGCTCTGGGGAGTTACCTCGAGAAGCTCGTCATCATTGATGAACTCAAGCGCCTGCTCTAATGAAAGAATTTTTGGCGGAGTCAGGCGAAGCGATTCGTCTGTTCCGGAAGAGCGCATGTTGCTGAGTTTTTTGGTTTTGCAGACATTGATTGTTATGTCCAATCCTCTGGTCGACTCTCCGACAATCATTCCCGCATAGACCTTTGTGTTTGGTGACACAAAAAAGGTTCCGCGATCTTCAAGGGCGCTGAGTGAGTAGGCAACACAAGTTCCTGTTTCAGCGACAACAAGTGCACCACTTTCTCGTGATGGTAATTTACCCTTGAACGGCTGGTAGTTGTAGAAGACGTGTGAAAGTATTCCCTCACCTTTGGTATCGGTTGTAAACTCAAGATTGTAACCGATCAGGCCTCTTGTTGGAATTTCAAATTCAACCCTGACCATTCCGCCTCGAAGTGTCCCCATGTGGGTCATTTCAGCTTTTCTGCGACCCATTTTTTCGATAATAACACCGGTGTACTCTTCGGGAATATCAATAGTTACGTGCTCAATCGGCTCGAGAAGGGTTCCGTCTTCATCATTGTGCATGATGACTTCCGGCCTTGCGATGGCTAGTTCGTATCCTTCGCGTCTCATGGTTTCGATCAGCACTGAAAGGTGAAGTTCGCCTCGACCTGAAACTCGGAATGTATCGGCACTGTCTGTCTCTTCTACGTTAAGGGCTACATTAGTCATTTTTTCTTTCATCAGCCTTTCACGAATCTTTCGGCTGGTGACTTCCTTGCCTTCAAGACCGGCAAAGGGTGAGTCGTTTACCGAGAAAAGCATGGAGAGTGTCGGTTTGCTGATATCAAACGATGCAAGTGACTCAGGATCTTCAACTGATGCGAGTGTCATGCCTACGGTAGCGTCCGGTATACCTGCAATGGCAATAATGTCGCCGGAGGTTGCTTCCTTGGCCTCGATCTTCTGCAATTTGTCGAAAAGGAATACTTTTGTAACGGAGCCTTTGCCTACAACTCCATCCGGGCCGACCACTGCAAGCTGGCTGCCGGGGCTGACTTTGCCTCGATGTATACGGCCGATGGCTATTTTGCCAATGTAATCGCTGTAGTCAAGGGTAGTTACCAGCATCTGGAAACCTCCGTCGTCGTGGGCAACCGGTGCAGGAATCTCCTTGATAATCATGTCGAGCAGAAGGCTCATATCTCCATCTTCGTCGTCCATGCTGTACTTGGCGACACCATTTTTTGCTGATGTAAAGATATAAGGGAATTCAATCTGATGTTCTTCGGCACCAAGGGCGATAAAAAGATCCAGTACCTGATCGTGTACTTTGACCGGGTCGGACTGTGGCCGATCTATCTTATTGATGACAACAATGGGTTTTAAATGCAGTTCGAGGGCTTTGCGCAATACAAACTTCGTCTGCGGCATGGGACCTTCGAATGCATCGACAAGCAGCAACACGCCATCGACCATCTGGAGAATACGCTCGACCTCGCCTCCAAAATCGGCATGACCGGGTGTATCAACAATATTTATTTTATGATCTTTGTAAACTGCGGCAGCGTTTTTTGAAAAAATGGTAATCCCCCGCTCTCTTTCCTGAGGGTTTGAATCCAGTACTCGAACGTTTACCTGCTGATTATCCCTGAAGGCACCTGTTTTTTGAAAAATTGAATCTACCAGTGTTGTTTTTCCATGATCAACGTGAGCGATAATGGCTATATTCCTAATATTCTTTGTGGAGCTCATCTTTTATCCTTGTAAATAAGTATATTTGTATCCCAGTATTGGCCCGAATATACATTATTTCTTTGTAATTATGGCACAATCTTTGATTTGAAAAACCAGAGTAATTTGACAACGATTACTGGGTTCCTATAAATCGATATATCAGCTAATCACTACATTTATTACTTGGACAATGAACAATATATTACTCAATAATTTACCGTTACTTGTCCTCAATCAGGTCGTTTCGTTACTTTATCTGTCAACTACAGTTCTTTATGGAGCCCATTTTTTCAAGGATATTCAACTGGCAAAAACATATAAACAGCCTCTTCTTGCCTTGACCGTCCTGACTCATGTGGTTTATCTGGGGCTTCTGACCTCTCTGGAAGGGTATAAAATCAGTTATTCTACGGTAAATCTGATGACCATGGTAGCGCTTACTTTGATCATCACGTATCTGTTTATAGAGTTTACCACTAAAAGCGACAAGACAGGGTTTTTTGTTATTACCTTTGCTGCCGGGTCACAGCTTATCTCCTCAATTTTGACAGCCCAACTCCCCAATACAGGAATTGGAACATTCAGCGGCATCGGAATGGGTGTACACCTGATCGCTACCATTTTCGGGTTCAGCGCTATTGCAATTGCAGGTCTCTATAGCATTCTTTATCTCTTGCTTTTCAGGCAGATTCAGCAAAACCGTTTTGAATTACTTTTTCAGCGGCTTCCTAATCTTGAAGTGCTTGAAAAACTTACCATGCATGCTGTGGCTTTCGGGTTTCTCTTTCTTTCTATTACACTTTTTGCCGGTGTCGTAGAGCAAAGGGCTTCCGGGGAAGCTATCTCGCTTCTGGAACCAAAACTTATCACGCTGATTATTATATGGTTACTGTATGGTACCAGTATTTTTATAAAGCCAATCATCGGATGGGACATAAAACATATGGCTTATCTATTTATCTTTCTTTTTATCTTTACTGCCCTTTTGATTGTGCTTATGACGTTTTTTTCACCAACATTTCATAAGCTGCGCTTATAATATACTTAAGCACTTATGTTTGAAAATATGGGCTTTTACGATATATTTAGGGCTCATGGCTTAATTCCGGATACTGTGTTGTTATTGCATTGTGCGTAATCAGCTCACTTAAACGACTCTCTCTATGAACATCATTTCAGTTGGTGTCAACCACAAGACAGCACCTATTGAAATCCGCGAAAGAATATCTCTTACAGAAGTTCAGAACAAGGAGTTCATTTCTGGTCTTATTTCGAGCGGACTGGCCCATGAGGCCATGGTGATTTCGACTTGCAATCGTACAGAACTTTATGTAGTGCCTGCAATGCACGAAGTAACTGGTGAGTTCCTCAAGGAGTATCTCATCTCCTTTAAGGATGCACGCAAGGAGGTACGCCCGGAACACTTCTTCAATCGTTTTTATTGTGGAACAGCGCGTCATATTTTTGAGGTTGCAAGCGCAATTGATTCTCTTGTTCTTGGTGAAGGCCAAATTTTAGGGCAGGTCAAAAATGCCTACCGGATCGCTGCGGAAACACAGTCAGCAGGTATTCTTATTACTCGCCTCTGCCACACAGCATTCAGTGTTGCCAAAAAGGTTAAAACAAAAACGAAAATAATGGAAGGGGCTGTCTCGGTGAGCTATGCTGCCGTTGAACTTGCCCAGAAGATTTTTTCGAACCTGTCACTGAAGAAGGTACTGCTTGTCGGAGCCGGCGAAACAGGTGAGCTTGCAGCAAAACACATGTTTCAGAAAAACGCCCGCAATATTGTTATTACCAATAGGACGTTGACAAAAGCTGAGACTCTTGCAGAAGAACTCGGAACGAAACAGGTCCTTCCCTTTGAATCGTTCAAGGATCATCTTCACGAATTTGATATAATTATCACTGCGGTAAGTACTAAGGAGTACATTCTTAATGAGGCTGAAATGCATCAGTCCATGCTTAAACGCAAGCTGAAGCCTGTCATTATTCTTGACCTTGGATTACCAAGAAACGTTGATCCAAGTATTGCCAAGCTGCAGAATATGTTCCTCAAGGATATTGATGCTCTTAAGCATATTATTGACAAAAACCTTGAACGCCGAAGTGCTGAACTGCCTAAAGTTCATGCGATTATCGAAGAAGAACTCGTGGCTTTCGGACAATGGATCAATACTTTGAAAGTTCGTCCTACCATTGTAGATCTTCAGTCAAAGTTTATTGAAATAAAGGATAAGGAGATTGAACGTTATCGTTACAAAGTCAGTGAAGAGGAACTCGCAAGAATGGAACATCTAACGGACAGGATCCTTAAAAAAATTCTGCATCACCCTATTAAAATGCTCAAAGCTCCTATTGATACT
>SERZ01000411.1_pt1 | contig 29284 bp, 32 predicted proteins | sample 3171461 | NCBI WGS metagenome assembly SERZ01 (sample SAMN06051861, study PRJNA518727) | freshwater metagenome | biome: subpolar coniferous forest; feature: holomictic lake; material: water; isolation source: holomictic Lake 227, 6 m depth | place: Canada: near Kenora, Ontario | collected... | reverse complement strand
TGTTCTAGGCGCGCAGCGACTACTCTTTTTGCGGTATAATTATTACCTAATACAAGGGATTGACTTTTAGCGGAACCTGTAGGATATTTTCTTTAACTAAAAAAAGGAAAATCATACATGAGTAATTACCTGACGTTCTCGACAAACGGAGCAAGCGAAAGCGCGACCAAGTTTGTGGCAAATTCACGAACATTCAATTTTATAGTTGATGAACCACCGGCACTTGGTGGTAAGGATCACGGAGCGAATCCTGTAGAGTATTTGTTGGCTGGGTTTGCAGGGTGCTTAAATGTTGTAGCACATTTAGTAGCCAAAGAACAGGGTATTAATCTGAAATCACTGAAGATCAGTGTTGATGGCGATATAAATCCTGCAAGACTTCTCGGACTGTCAACTGCCGACCGTGCAGGTTTTCAGAGTCTGCGGGTGCACTTGATTCCCGATACTGATGCTACACCTGTTGCGCTTAAAAAGTGGCTTGAAACCGTAGAGGATAGATGCCCTGTAAGAGATAATCTTGCAAATCAGACACCATTGCACCTTGGGAGACAACTTGCTTCTGCGTAACCAGGACACTGTTGATACTACAACTGCATTTCTGGTTAATCCACAGTTGAGCATTGGTTAAGCAGATTATGAACGCATTCCCCAGCGATAAACTGTTTTGCGTTCAAGGGGGTGAAAAACAATGTTTTCGAAAAGAATTCCTATCAAAATAACAGTAAAGAGACCTGCAAAAACATCTGCTGTTTCAAGTTGATTTTTCCTTTCGTAAATGAACCATCCTAAGCCACCTGATCCTGAACTTACCCCAAAAACCAGTTCAGCAGCTATAAGGGTTCGCCAGGCAAAAGCCCAGCTGACTTTGAGTCCTGTTACAATACTGGGAAATGCCGCAGGAATAAGAATCAGAAAAACATAGCGCAGGCCACTTAATCCGTAGTTTCTTCCCACCAGTTTTAAGGTTGGGCTGATAGATGAAAACCCGGAGAGAGTGTTCAGTGCCATAGGCCAAAGAACTGCGTAGACAAGAACAAAGAGAATACTCGGTGTTCCCAGTCCAAACCAGAGCAGAGCCAGTGGCAGCAGGGCAATAGCAGGCAGGACGTTGAACATGGAGGTTAGTGTATCCAGCAGGTCGGCTCCGAGTCGCGAACCGATAGCTAATATCGAAAGCAAAGCTGCTGCTGCGACACCACCAATGTATCCCATCGACAGAATTTTCAGTGTCACAGCGCTTCGTGAAATGAGTTCTCCACTTTTTATACCATTGATAAAAGCATGAACGGTGACTGTAAAACTTGGGAGCACCAGAGAATTACCAAGCTTCATTGCATAAAGTTGCCATATGAAAGCCATAACAGAAAGAAGTACCAGCTTGCGAACAGCTCCGATTTCCCATATTCTTCGCCATAACGATAAAGGTCTTGCTGCTTCTATAGTGGCAACTTGATCAAAGTTATCAATCTTGAATTCCCGAATAAGATCACTCTCTGTCAATAATTCTTTTCTGCTCATCGGCTTATAACTTTTTTTATATGCTGTAATCTGCAATATCTCTAAACAGGGAGTTATGAATTCTCTCTGAAATTTCACGAAAACAAGCATCACCTTCACGTCCCAGAACGTTCTGATCGACAGCAACTTCAGCTTTTATCTGACCCGGATGAGGAGAAACAAGCAATATTCGGCTTCCAAGCAAAAGAGCCTCAGAAATTGAGTGGGTAACAAACAACATTGTAAAGCCAATATCTCTCCATAATTCCAGAAGTTCATCCTGCATTTTTTGACGGGTTAAAGCATCCAGGGCGGCAAAAGGTTCATCCATAAGGATGATGTCCGGTTTCATAGCCAGGCAGCGGGCAATGGCTACACGCTGCTTCATACCACCTGAAAGGGTGTGTGGATAAGCATGAAGAAATCCATCAAGACCAACCTTATGAAGTGAGTGACAAGCCACCGGTATCGCTTCTTTTCGCTTCATATTTCCGCTTGCAGTCAGTGCAAAAATAACATTGCCAAGAACGGTTTTCCATGGCAGTAACTGATCAAATTCCTGAAAAACCATAACCCTTTCTGGGCCGGCATTTCGGATGTGTTTCCCGTTCAACAGGATGCGGCCTGCAGATGGCTTTAAGTGACCGGCAACAGCCTTAAGCAGAGAAGACTTTCCGCATCCGGAAGGTCCAAGAAGCACAAGACGGTCCCCGGCAAAGAGGTTAAAACTGGCACGGAAAATGGCAGTGACAAGATGTGCCTGAGTCCGGTATTCCAGTGTCACATCCTCTACTGAAAGTATTGCCTTTTTGTGTTCACCAGTACCATCAATCGAAGCGATTGACATCAACTTCCTTGTTTTTGATAAATATTGTCAAAGAAAAGTTCTTTCCAGTTTTTTGGTTTGACCTCTATGGTTTTTGTTTTATACATGAAATCGGAAAACGTTGTGATTTTCTGAGGGGTCGTTGAATAACCAACCTCAGGAGAGTTGAGTTCCGCCAGAATATCTTCAAGTTTCTCTTTTGAATTTGTTGATTTCAAATAAAGCTCTGCAGCAATTTTTTTGTTCTTTTTGATAAATAGGTCAGCCTCTTCCAGGGCGCTCAGTACAGCGGTGACGATGCGAGGATTTTTCTGACGGAACGTATTTGATGAAGCAATAAGGATCTGTGTATGCTGACCGCCAACGAGATCGTATGAGCTGAAAAGCTTTCGAACCCGGGGATTATTCAGCTCTCTGAAACTGTAGGGCGGGGTGGTGAGGTGGGCAGTAACCTCTGAGCCTTCAGACAGTAAGGCAACCATTGCATCAGGGTGTTTCATTGAAACCGTCAGGGGATCAAGCTTTGCAAAGTTGTTATCTCCAAAAGCCTTGGCTGTCGCCATCTGTAACGCAATTGCCTGAATGGAGACCTTGACGGCAGGAAGCGCTATTCGATCTTTCTGTGTAAAATCCTTAACGCTTTTTACTTCGGGATTAACCGTATTAAGGTACATAGGCGAGCTGCTTATGGCTGCAAGTCCTTTGAATTGACCTGAAGACTTTGCCCATAAAATAATAAGAGGAGCAACCCCGCTTGCTGAAAAATCAACAGCATTCGAAATAAGTGCATCGTTAGTTGCGGAACCGCCACCCAATATCTGCCAGGTAACCTTAATATCACCAAGCCCTGCCTTATTGGCATGCTTTTCGATCAATTTCTGTTCTTCCATGATGATCAGGGGGAGGTAGGTAAGGCCATACTGCTTGGCAATACGTACTTCTGAAACCTCTGCAGTTGCTTGTTCTGGTGTACACATCACTCCTAAGAGCAGCATCGGTAGGGCTATTGCCAACAGCAGATAACTTTGTTTAACTTTTTTCATGGTCTATCTTTTTTTATGGTTTTGATTTATTCTCCATTCACCAACCGATCAAGATGAACTGAGAAGGGATATTGAGACTCTTCCTCAATTTGTCGTTCAGTATAGGTTTCGTTGATAATCTCAACAGGTTTGATGAGCCATACGGCAGAAAGATCAACGTCGCCAAGATCCCGACGAACTTTAGTATAGTATTGGCTAAATATTTGGCCGCTGATGATGGCTTTAACAGGAACACCTTTAACCAATAAACTCCGCCCGTTTTTGCCGGTCAGGTTAATGGCTGCTTTCTTGTCAAACCAGAGATTTCTAAGAAGATTTCTATTAGTGATTGAAGTTTCCAGTAGCTCCAGATGAACCAAGAAACCGTCATGGTTAAGATGGAGAAACGGGCTGACGACAGCATAGGGTGAGCCATCCTCATTGGTTGTTGCAACTATTTTGGAGGTTCCGGTATCTTCCAGAAGCTCTCTAATGATAGGCTGGAGTGTCAGTGGCATTTTCTTTATCCTGTTTTAAAACGGTAAAAGCCTTGATAAATCAGTGTCTGGATGGTTACCGCAATGGCGGTAGTCATCAAACATAATGGGAAGTTTATAAGTGAGTCTTAACTCATGCAGTCCCTTTGCAAGTTTGATATAGTAGTCAAGCGATGCGTTTTTCTGATTGCCGATGACTGTATTGGGCCTTGGTGACCAGACAATGAAAACTGTGCTGACCCCTTGACGAGCCAAATCATCCGCCTCCTCTAATGTCCTCTGGAGGGCCTCTTCTTCAGTTTTGAACCCATGAGGTGTTGTAAGCTCTATTCCGGCAACAAGTCCTGTATTGACAAAACCTCGTCCAAAAATATCTACAGCTTTAACCAATCGTCTTTTCCACTCTTTGTATCCGATCCATTCAGCCTTCCCCGGGCAGTGTCTATTAAAAAGATCTTCGTTCAGGACTTCAATATCCGCAGTGTAGCTCATCAGCCCCGTTTCCAGATAAAGGCGCTCCAACTGCACTTCAGAATAAGCCGTACCAATAATTTGGCTGGGAAACTTTTTTGTACGGAACAACTTTCCAAGTTCATTGAATACTTTTATATAGATGTCGATTTCCTCATCAAACGGTTCACTTCCATTGATTACGGAACCCGAGGTTAAAAAAACCGCTGAGTAGCGACCAGGTTCCTTCAAGGCTTCAGCTACGATCTCCGCTATTTCCTCAGCTTTTGGCCGTGCCTGAATCTGGAGATCTTTTTTTCCTTTTTTGATCTGTTCAACAATGTCGCAGAACGTACATCCATTGCCGTTTTTCCAGAATGTGCAATAGCGGTGAGGGTTGATAACAAGCCGTTGCGGTCGTGCACTGACAATTTTCTGCATCGGTATACCAGAGTGAGTCAGCTTGCCATAAAAAGCTGGAGCTGGCCAGTAATCCACCTCTTCAATAGGCTCTCCTTCATCAAACAGGAAAGGCTGTCCGTCCAGCAAATCCACCACATAAGGATTCTCCTCTATAGCAGTAGGCGTCGTGATGATTGATGTACCATCTCGAAGAAGAAGCGACTCTGGACGAGGAGTTATTTTACCGTCTCGTGTCCCGAAAATATGGGTTCCTGTAATCGAATGTTTTTTCTCATCCAACACCGAAAGTGCTGCGTCAGTATAAAAAACTCCACGACGCTGGACATCAGTTTTCATGATGATCAACCGGGGAACCTCAGGATATTTAGCAACGATATCCCTCAAATGCTCTGCAGCTCCTCCCTTTGTCAATACTTCTCCGTTTATTTCGGGTTCCAAAAAATGGTGATGCTTATTTCGTTTGAGATGAGCCAACATAGCAAAAGCAAAAAAAGCTGGTTATCAGGTTGTGATAATCAGCTTTTATACGAACAAGTCTATTGTGAAATATTTGTTACATAGAAAAAGCGACTATTCTCACTTAAAACAATATTTGAGGATGACAACAATACAGGTCATTGCAACAAGTATGAAGAATAGTTCTTGTATTCATGGTAGAGACTTATTGATGAGTAATGATTGTTAATAACGATCATTATCTTTAGAAGGGCAAGCATATACCATAAATATACCTTAAAAACGGTATGCGCTTCATGTATCATAAACAAACTTACCAATACGAGAAAGCTATGCTTTCCATAGTACCATATGTACGGTATATTTACGGTATACAGGTAGGAGTACTCTAATTATTTAGCGTTATTACTCTCGTTGTAAGACAATGAAAGAAATGATAATTTATTAAAGACAAATCTTATCCTTTTTTATAATTATTTAATTTTTGATCTCATGTGTAGCAAAACATTACTAACCGGAATTCGCCATAACATGACAACACAAACAATTGAAATAACGAACATTTTAATCAGGAGTCAATAATGACTATCGCAGCAGCAATTCGACCTAAAAATACATCAGTAACCTTCAAACTTAATTCCTCCGGTACAGGAGCAACTCAAACGATAATAGCCGAAGGCTCACCCCACGTCATTAATGTCGATGCAAGACGCAGGTTTGGCGGAAACGATGAATATCCCAGTCCTATATCCTATGTTCTCAGTTCACTGATATCATGCTCGCAAGTCACTGCTCAGCTAGTGGCAGATGATTTGGGAATACTGCTTCACAGCTTCGAATTCAATCTTAAAGCAAAACTTGATACTGCTATTTTCTTCGATGGGGCAGCAGAAGGTAATCCAAACTTCCAAGATATCATCATAAATGCCAGAATTGAAACCAATACCTCAGATGATCTTTTTGAAAAACTGAAAATTGAAACAGAAAGGAGATGCCCGGTTTACCAGTTGTTTTCTCGTAGCGGGGTAAATATCAGGAGTCAGTGGATACGCCAAGCGTCATAAACCGACACCAATAATATATTTTTGAAAGTGATGTTATGCTGCGGGGTTCAATTCATTGAAAAAGTGAATGTTCCCCCCGGCAAACATTTAGCATAGATGGGAGAGTCTATTTACCTGAATTTACACCTTTATAATGCTCTCTCCAGGGCATACGTCAACACATGCTGGCTCACTATGATGGCCGACACAGTCGACACAGAGAGTTTCATTGATTATGTAGCTATCCTCTCCTGGAGAAATAGCGTTTACGGGGCATTCTGGTTCGCAGGCTCCGCAAAAAATACAGGTATCCGTAATACGATGTGCCATAAGTATCTGATTCTGGGTATAATTATAAATACATTCTAAACTGAATGTTCCCTATGTCAATTTCCTGTGACTGGTTTTATTAACCTGATTCATAGGGGGTGTCAGGCAATATAAGAGAACACAAACCAATATCCTCCTCGCCGTTGTCCAACGTCTGAATTAGCTATAAGTCTCAGCCCACTTGATCTCCTCTTCAGTACAAGTATATCCCTCACTATTGATGATTTCTATTCGTTCATGGAGATCCTCGATTGATGCGACGTGTACCTTGAACGCTATATCAGATTTCATTCTCTGAATAAACGATTGCGAATGCTCCCGTGTCATATCGTAACAATTGTATCCATTTTCATATATCGGAAAGGTAATAAAATTGCACGGATAAGGATATGCTCTGGTAGGCATATAACAAAAGAGCCATTCCTGAAGAATGGCTCTTTTAATGTTGATAACTACACATTAGTTCAATTGTTAATAATTTTCTCAGCTTCAAACCAGTCGTCCTTATCTGCCCAGAGTTGTTTTCCTTTCTCTTCCCACAGATAGTATGCGGCAAGCTTGATCTGTTCTTCTTGCAATTCCGGTGTTCCGGCTGAGTCTTCTTTGTTTTTTGACATGGCTGTAGATATTAAGAGTTATGAATAAGATATTTTCGATAGACCTGCTTTTACAACACAAGTAAAATCGCGAATTAACAAGACATTGAAAATCCCATATAAACGGCATATTGCATGTTTATAATCAGGAAGCTTTCGTCTATACCAAAAGAGCCATCCCTTGTTATGAAGATGGCTCTTTTGGTTCCTGGGTCTGCAATAATTGTCTTTATTATCGTCGCTGGATGTGATTAATCACCTCTGCCAGTCTGTCGATTTCATCTGTTGTGTTGTAGAAGGCAAGAGAAGGCCGAATGGTTCCTTCCACGCCGAACCTCCGTAACGATGGCTGTGTGCAGTGATGACCGGTCCGGACAGCAATGCCTTCGCGGTCAAGCAGTTTGCCGACCTCTTCGTTAGGCAGATTGTTCAGCACAAACGAAACTACCCCCACCTTGTTGCGAGCGGTACCGATCATGCGGAGACCGGGAATTCTGACAAGTTTCTCCGTAGCGTACTCCGTCAGCTCATGTTCGTAACGAGCGATGTTATCAAGCCCGATTTTGCGAACATAATCGAGCGCTGCTCCAAGCCCTATAGCATCGCCGATTGAGGGCGTACCAGCTTCAAACTTAGCCGGTGCTTCGTTATAGATAGTCTCCTCAAAGCGCACATCCTTGATCATGTTCCCCCCGCCCTGCCACGGCGGCATAATTTCAAGCAGTTCCCGTTTACCGTAGACCACACCAATACCGGTGGGAGCAAAAATCTTGTGCCCTGAAAAAACAAAGAAATCAGCATCAAGATCCTGCACATTAACCGGTATATGGGCAACCGACTGTGCCCCGTCAATCAGCACCTTCGCATCAAACCGCTTGGCCAGCTGAATCATCTCCCTAATCGGCAGAATGGTTCCAAGGCCATTTGAAGCCTGGGTCAGCGATACAAACTTTGTGTGTGGTCCAAGCAGTTTGGTGTACTCTTCCATGATGATTTCACCCCGGTCATTGACCGGCACAACTTTAATGCGTGCGCCTTTTTCCTCTGCAAGCATCTGCCAGGGCACAATATTGGCATGATGTTCCAGGATGGAAAGTACAATCTCATCACCCGGCTGGATAAACTTCCGTCCCCAAGTCTGGGCAACAAGATTGACCCCTTCCGTGGTACCCCGGACATAGATGATTTCCGATGCTGACCCGGCACCGATAAACTGCCTTATTTTCTCACGGGCACCTTCGTATGCATCGGTGGCACGGGCAGCAAGAGTGTGTGCTCCGCGATGAATGTTCGAGTTATCGTTTGCGTAAAACTGTGCAACAGCATTGATAACGCTGAGCGGCTTCTGTGTCGTTGCTGCGTTGTCGAACCAGACGAGCTGTTTGCCGTGAATTTTCTGGTGAAGAACCGGAAAGTCCTTGCGAATGGTGAGAACATCAAAGCCTTCAGGCTGGTGAATTGGAGCTTTAGGTTCACGCAAAAAGTAATAGGGCTCCTTGGGAGCGTCAGGCAGACTGAACGGCAGAGAACTGCTGCCGAGTGTTTCTGGACTTCCGTTCGGCCAAACAGGAGCCGGAGCTTTCCCAGGAAGCTCCGGTGCACCTGAACCTGTTCTCTGCCCATTGCCCACTGCCGACTCTCCCCCGCGCAGCGCCTGAAACACTGTTTCAAGACCGGCACCGCCCTGTTCCATTTCAAAGGTTTTGTAGAGCTTAGCGGCATAGCATTGCTCGTCAGCAGTTTCGCCAGTTAAGCCCGGATACGATGGAAGCTGCTCCTGTGAGTTTATTTCAGGATAGGTGCCCGTTACTTCTGAAGGATCTTGAGCTGCAGCAAGTAGCACTCTAAAAGAAAAATCATTTTCAGAAGGAATGCCTCCATTCAGCGTAGTAAAAAACGGAGTAATGCTTTCCGGATTAGCTTCTGACAAACCTTTTGCACTCTCCGGCTTTGGAGGCAGACTACGGCGGATAAACTGGTCGAGTCCGTAAGAACCGTCTGTGTTTTCAGAATAGTTCTGTTGTTCGGTTAGTTTGTTGGCATGATCTCCCAGCGGTTCTTGCTTTTTTTCAGGCATGCCCGGCAAAAAATAAAAATCATGCTCCGGTTCTGCTGGAAGCCCATCGGATACATAAGCATCCGGTTTCCCGGCAAGGACAGTTTTATCATGTAAGGTACCTAGAGCCGAAGTAGGTGCTCCAACGGCATCGGTTTCATATCTCGGCAGAGAGCCTGCTTCTGGCGCTTCATTGAACAGGCGGCTTGCGATCTGTGCAATGAGCACCGGGTTCAGCGCCTCACTTTCCATTCCCGGAATATTTGGTTGCTCATATTCTCTAAGCATAAGTCACAATGGTAATCTATTGAGAGACATGCGTGTTTCACCAATTGAACCATGCTTGTCTCTTAATAGCAGTTAATCGCAGTATTATTTCGTTTTTGTGCCTAACAAGCGATGTTCGTAATCATGATAGTAGCCCACTTCAACATTCTCAAGGATACCGAGAGCATCATCTGTCAAAACAGCGAGTGATGAATAAAGGGTAAGCAGGTAGGATGCAACACCAAGCTTGTCGAGTCCCATCAGCCTTGCTGAAAGGCTTGGGCTGATTTCGCCGGGGATTCCCGCCTGATGCAGACCGACCACACCCTGCTCATTTTCACCGACACGAACCAGAATAATGTTAGTTGTGCCTTGTCCTGACTTATTGTTTTTATTGATCTCCAGTTTGTCGCTCGGAATAAGTGGTACACCGCGCCAGGTCAGGACAGGAGTTCCGAAAAGGTTGATGGTCGCAGGAGGAACGCCACGCCAGGTGCATTCACGCTCGAACGCTGCAATAGCTTTTGGATGGGCAATAAAGAATGCCGGCTTTTTCCATACCTTAGTGAGCAGATCATCAAGGTCATCGGGTGTCGGAGTGCCATACCGGGTGCTGATACGCTGTCCTGGATCAGCAGAATGAAGCAGGCCGAACTCGCGGTTATTGATAAACTCCCACTCTTGACGCTCTTTGATGCCCTCGATCGTCAGACGCATCTGCTGCTCTATCTGGTTGTATGGCTCATTGTAGAGGTCGGAAACACGGGTATGAACACGAACAACGGTCTGTATGGCCTGAAGTGAGTATTCGCGAGGTTTGTTCGAGTAATCGACATAGGTTTCCGGTATCTCAATATTTTCAGCAAATCCTGCGACAAGATCGATGTGTTTTTCACCGTGAGTATTGACGGTGGAACGAATTTTCAGGTACTCTTCTACTGCTTTTTCAAATGATTCTTTCAATGCAGGTGATTCCTTGAACAACTTTTCAATATCGATGTTCGAGAGAGAGAAGTACGAGCCAGGAGTAATGGTGCGGATGGTGACCGATGAAGGTTTTTCTGAAACCAGATCCTCCTCACCAAAGTATTCACCTTCAGATAGCAGGGCGATACGAAGATCTTCACCATGCAATCCCTTGCTTAAAATCTCAACCTGACCGTGAGCAATGATGAAAATCTTATGACGGTCTTCGCCTTCAAGGATCAGGGTATTGCCAAGTTCGGCCTCTTCAAGAACAAACTTTTTGGCGATGCCGGCAATAATATCATCCTCAAAAGAAGCGAATAGCGGGATACTTTTCAGGGATTCAGGTTTGAAAGATGGGGTACCTTTGTGAAAATTTATATCAATTCTTTCGGGTTTCTGCAGTTCTATTTTTGTTCGGTTAACACGGTAGGTGCCAGATGAAACATGAACCCACGGGAGAATCTTTAACAGCCATCTCGGGGTTATAGACATCATTTGTGGCGGAGTCTTCGTGGTATTCGCCAGATTTCTTGCTACGGTAGTTGTTACACTGCGCTGTAACAGACTGTTAGGTTCTTGTGGTGTGTTTGACATGGTCTCTTCCTAAGGTTTAATAGTAGTTGTCTGCAAAACAATATTTTTTAGATAAGGATGATTCGCAACACCAAAAATCATCGTATTAATAATTGACAGATTCGTTCTCAAACTGGTAGAGCAGTGTAGTCAGGTAACGTTCACCGGTATCAGGTAGGATAACAACAATCCGTTTTCCCTCATTTTCTTCACGCTGTGCTAGTTCTAAAGCGGCAAACACAACTGCTCCCGAAGAGATACCGACAATGAGTCCTTCGGAACGGGCAAGTTCGCGGCCAGTACTCATGGCATCTTCATTTCGTACCTTGATAATCTCATCAATAATTTCAGTGTTCAGTATTTCAGGAACAAAGCCGGCACCGATACCCTGTATTTTATGAGGACCAGGCTTGCCACCAGAAAGAACCGGTGAATCAAACGGTTCAACAGCAACAATTTTTATCGCAGGGTTTCGCTGTTTCAGTACCTCGCCAACACCTGTTATCGTCCCGCCTGTACCTACGCCGCTTACAAAAAAATCAATTGTTCCGTCAGTGTCCTTCCAGATCTCCTCTGCAGTTGTTGTGCGGTGGATCTCAGGATTTGCAGGATTTTTAAACTGCTGCGGGATAAATGAGTTAGGATATTTCAATTTCAGTTCATCAGCTGTTCTGATAGCGCCAAGCATTCCTTCCGACCCTGGTGTCAGAACCAGTTCAGCACCAAGTGCTCTAAGCATGTTTCTCCGTTCGAGGCTCATAGTTTCAGGCATGGCAAGTATCAACCGGTATCCTTTTGCTGCGGCAATAAATGCCAGTGCAATACCGGTGTTCCCGCTTGTCGGCTCGATGATAACTGTCTCTTTATTGATGAGTCCGTTTTTCTCGGCATCTTCTATCATGGAAATGCCGATACGGTCCTTGACACTTCCGCCGGGGTTGAAGTATTCAAGCTTGGCAATAATAGTGGCTTTGGTTTGATGCTGTTTACTGAAATTGCCAAGTTCAAGTAACGGGGTATGCCCGATCAGATCGGTAAGCCTTTTAGCAATATTTGCCATCTGTGGAGTTTTAAGTAGGTAGCCGATAATGCGGATACTAAGTGTTAATGCCGCATTTACAGTGCTAATTTATACCATAAATGCGGTATATCCAATGAAAAGTGGTACAAATATTAACAATTGTTAAAAAAAAATATAAAAAAAAACAATGCGGATCTAAAATTCTGTTTGCACTTGTCCTAAGTTCTAATAAAAAAATCTGTTACAACTAGTTTGATGTCATCTGCAGTCGACTCGTTCAGAAAACTCCTCAATTGAAGAGACGTTTACAATGACTAATCTTAAGAGCCCTTGATAATGTGGTTTATCAGTACTTGATTGTGTATATGGTAGACGGTATACCATAATTACGGTATTTCAAATCCAGCTTTTATTGGGGACTTTTATCCAGCTAAGATTATTAAAATTTATTAGGACCAGTTATAAAAATTATAAAACGTGACAAAAAGTAAGGTCAAATGGTTTAACGGAAAAAAAGGCTACGGCTTTATTGTGAGTCCCGATGGGGGAGAGGACATTTTTGTTCATTATTCTAACATTGTTTTAGAACAGGAATTTAAGTCTCTCAAGCAGGGTGCAGAAGTTGAATTTGATATTGAAAACACCAGCAAAGGATTACAAGCAAAGAATGTCCGCGAAGTTTCTTCTTTCCCATGACCTTGACAACGCCTATCCTCTCCTTTTTTAGCTCTTAATCCCTCGCTTCAGCCATCATTACGGCATATAAAATACCCTTTATATGGTATTTATAACCGGTAGAAGATGTTAGATATTGAATCCATATAAAATTGATGTGACAACCACAATACGAGCATTAACACTCAATCTGCTTATGAAGAACTTTATTGCTTTCTATTCTCAAACGACTGTTGCAACACCTAAGACCAAAATGGAATCCTGTGAAAATGTTCCATATACGGGGCTCTGTTGTTGTCATTGACAATGAGATAGTGGGTGTGGAAATTGCTCTTCATAAATCCAAATAATTATAATCATGAAATATACCATGTTCTCTTCTTTGCTACACCAGCACAATCGAAGAGTGTTATGCATTATAGCCGGTGTGGCAATGCTTTTTTCGTCTGACGCAACAGCTAAGACGTATCAACCACTTTCTCCAACGGTAACTGTTAATGTCGGTTATTTGCCAGTTACTGGTCATGCTAAATTTTTTGTAGCAAAAGATAAAGGCTTCTTTGATCAGGAAGGTATTAAGGTGGAGTTGATTCAGTTTGCAAACTCGGCTGATGGCATTAGTGCTCTTCGTGCCAAGAAGCTTGACATAGGGGCATTTGGAACGACGGCACCATTGGTTCATATAGGGAAAGGTGCAGATCTTCGCATAATAGGAGGAGTTATGGGTGAAGATGCAGCGATAGTCACTACTCAGGAGAATGGTGCCATTATCAGGAATATTAAAGATCTTAAAGGGAAAAAAATTGCGACTGTTCGTCTTGCTTCAGGTGATGCAGTACTTCGCGGGGCTTTGCATCGAGCAGGTCTTGACTGGCGTAAGGATGTGCAGATTTCTGAGTTGAAAAATCCACCGGCTGTTCTCGAAGCTGTTAAGTCTGGACAGGTTGATGCTGGTGTTGTATGGGGGCCTCACGATGTAAGGGCGGAGGAGTTAGGACTGAAAATCATATCTCGCTCACATGATCTTGAGCCAGGTCATCCATGCTGCAGATTGACCATTAATGCTGAGGATCAGGTTAAAAATGCAAAAATATGGCCGCATTTTATCCGGGCGATTCTGCGTGCTGAAAAATTCACTCAGACACCGGCAAATAGAAAGGAAACGGTTGCAATTATTCAGCAATACCTGAAAATAGATCCATCCATTATTGAAAAGGCCTATTATGGTGGACACCTTGACCAGAGTTCTGATCCTAATGTTAAGGGTATTGAAGTTTTCTGGAAAACCATGCAGGAGAGTGAATTTGTTGAGTCAAAGGGTAAGATCAAACCGTTTATTGTGACCTCATTTTACAAATCGGCTCTGGAAAGCCTAATTGCCGAAAATCCCAAAGATGCATTCTGGGTAAAATTAAAAAAACAATTCAATGAGCGGGACTAACCGCCCCTCAAACGGGTATAAAAAAATTGATCCCGGGGTAGCAATTTCTATCGAACATGTATCATTTGCTTATGATGCAGCCTTTGTTTTGAAGGATATCAATCTTACTGTTGCTGAAGGTGAATTTGTTGCTGTGCTTGGGCCAAGTGGCTGTGGAAAGACAAGTTTGCTGCGGTTGCTTGCAGGCCTGGAAAATCCCGGAAATGGAAAGATTTGGCATCAGGGTAATCTTGTCACCGGTCCGAATATTACGCGCGGTGTCGTTTTCCAGGACTACTCTCTTTTTCCCTGGCTGAATCTTCAGGATAATTTGGCGATAGCTATTAACAAGGCCCGCAAGGGCCTTGGCAGGGTAGAAAGGAATAAGATCGCTGAAGAGTATCTTGATCTTGTCGGCCTTTATGGTATGGCCTCCAAACACCCTTATGAAATTTCGGGTGGTATGAGGCAGCGGGCAGCAATTGCGCGATCATTAGCACTTGGGTCACCGGTACTGCTCATGGATGAACCTTTTGGCGCACTCGATCCGGTCAACAGGGTCAGGCTTCAGGATCTTCTGTTACTGCTATGCAGAAGTAGTTCAACCCGCAGAACAATTGTTTTTGTCACTCATGATGTTGAGGAAGCTCTTTATCTGGGTGATCGGGTGGTTGTACTGGGTACAACTCCTGGTCGCGTGATTGCTGATATCAATGTACCGTTTGATGGAAAACTTCATCGCCGTGATCTTTTTCAATCAATTGAGTTCCGGCAACTCGAGGAAGAGATATCAGCGCTTTATCATGAAGACATTGAACGTCAGTTGGAAGCCGGTTCTGTTGCTTTTGGAGAGGGAGAATTAATATGATGGAGCTGCAACAAAATACTGTAATTCAAAAAAAAGGAATCAAAGCCTTCAAAGGATTTGAGGGTGTTCTTTTGTTTGTGGTGCTGGCAATCGGCTGGCAGTTAACATCAACGATGCTTCCGCTTCGTAATGCTGCCCTTTATCCAACCCCGGCGGTAACGTTCAAAGCGCTTCAGGATTCATTGCCGGAACTTCTTAAGGGTACATGGTCATCATTTCTTATTCTTGTTCCCGGATACTTTCTTGCTGTTATCCTGGGAGCTGTGTGGGGTATAGTGGTAGGTTCGGTTACATGGATACACAGGGCTTTTGATCCGTTTGCCAAGGTTGCAGCACCAATCCCGCCAACAGTCTACATTCCCTATGCAATTGCCTTGATGCCAACGTTCAGGGTATCAGCAATTATGGTGGTCTTTATTGGAGCTTTTTGGCCTGTGTTTGTTAATGCTGCTGCAGGTGCAGCTGCCGTACCGCTTCGTTATCGTGATAATGCCGGTATTCTTGGGTTTGGTCGATTTGAGTATATGCGACGTGTTGCCTTTCCTGCCGCCTTGCCAAATATTTTTTCCGGGATGTCAGTTGGCCTTGCCCTTGCATTTATTCTGTTGACTGTCGCTGAGTTGTTCGGTGCAAATCAGGGCCTTGGAAGATTTGTACAGTACTATGCTGATTATGCCGACTATCCCCGAATGGTTGCAGGTATCCTCTACACCGGCATGGTTACATTTTTTTCAATGGCACTGCTTGATTTTGTTAAACGCCGTGTTCTTTTTTGGGTGCGCTGAAACGAATTGATATTGATCTTTACAAATGAACTGAACTTGATCAGATATGAGTGACAATAAGGAGCAAAGGTTTTTTACAGCGCTTTCAGATGCTGTATTGGATATGGATGAAGTAACAGTTGAAGAGGTTGCCCACAAAGTGATTAAAGATAATATTGATGCTTATCGGGCTATAGAAAACGGGCTTGTTGACGGCATGAACCGAGCTGGACAGCTTTTTGAAGATGAAGAATATTTTATTCCAGAAATTCTTCTCTGTTCGGATGCCATGTATGTAGGATTGAATATTCTCAACCCTTATATCAATCGTGAGAATCAACGCACCCGTAAAAAAATTATTATTGGCGTAGTTGAGGGCGATACCCATGATATAGGAAAAAATCTTGTAAAAACGCTTATGGATGCCGCAGGGTTTGAGGTTTTTGATCTAGGTCGTGACGTTCCTCCCGCTCAGATTGTTGATGCTGCCATTGCAGAGCACGCCGATGTAATTGCACTGTCAACCCTTATGACCACGACCATGGACGGTATGGCAGCGGTTATTCAAATACTACAGGAGAAAGGGCAACGCGATGCGTTTAAAGTTATCGTTGGAGGAGGACCAATATCACAATCTTTCGCTGACAGAATTGGTGCCGACGGTTATGCTCCTTCAGCCCCTGCAGCAGTCAAGCTGCTGCATAAGTTATTCAAAGATTCCATCTATGTCTGAATCAATAATAAATCGACCATATAACAAAGACAAGCTTTTTCCTATTCAACGTCTTTTGGCTTATGGTAATGGGCAGCCAGTCGACCGTTTACCCTGTGTACCGATTGTAGGGAATACAGCTGCAAGGGTTCTGGGCGTGAGCGTCGGTTCACTTCGAAACAATGGTAAAATTCTGGCTGATGCACAGATAGCAGCATACCGCCGATTTGGTTACGATAATATTCGTGTCTTTACAGATCTTTACACAATTGCAGAAGGCATGGGTGCCAAAATAAGGGTACCGGAGGATGAAACGGCATTTCTTGCAGAACCTGCTATTGCGAGCGTTTCAGGTATTTCAGGACTGCAGCCTGTCGATCCTTATCGCGACGGAGTATTGCCTGAGCACATCGAAGCCGTTAAACGGGTTGTGCAGGAGGTTGGTAATGAGGTTCCGGTTACAGCAGCATTGACATGCCCTTTCACCAATGCCTCTTTTCTTATTGGTGCCGTCAATCTTTCCCGGCTTGTTTTGAAGGATCCAAGTTCTGTTCACAATCTCTGCAAGCTTTCATTGGAGTCAGCGCTTGCTTATGCCGAAGCGATATTTGAAGCAGGTGGAACACCGAGTCTCACAGATGCCATGTCATCTTCATCGGTTATCAGTCCTAAACAGTTCGAGGAGTTCAGCTTTCCGTATCTGAAGGTGCTTGTCGATTTTATACACTCAAAGGGCCGTCCTGCAACGTTGCATATCTGTGGTAAAACCAGTCCGATATGGGATAAAATGGCCGAAACGGGTGCTGACTGCATTTCGATCGATAATGACGCAAGCCTGCTTGATGTAAAAAAGAAAATCGGTCATCAAGTACGGATTATGGGCAATGTACATCCATCTGCCATTATGCTGCAGGGTACACCGCAGGATATTCGAAGAGAAGTTAATAAATGCGTTATCGCTGCTTATGACAATGCAAAAGGATTTGTTGTTGCTTCAGGGTGTAGTTTGCCAACGGATACACCTTTTGAAAATATTGATGCCATGCTTGATGCAGTTCGCGAAATCGGCTATCCAGTCAGAGCGGGATTGCTTGAAGAAATAGTGAATAATTCATTGTAATGATGAACGAAATCAATCCGAAAACGCGCCTTCTTAAGGTACTGAATAAAAAAGCAACGGATAGGGCCCCTGTGATCTGCATGGGCGGCATGATGAATGCGTCTATTGTTGAGGTCATGAACAGTAGTGGGTTCACCCTTCCTGCTGCTCATGATAATGCTGATTTGATGGCATCACTTGCAGTTGCCATTCAGGAGCAGACCGGGTTTGAAAATCTTGGCGTACCTTTTTGTATGACTGTTGAAGCCGAGTTGCTTGGAAGCCAGATTGATAAGGGGACACTTACCTGCGAACCGAAAATACGGCAGGAAGCATTTGGCTCAGTTGCGGATGTTATTTACCGTGATATTGATGAAATGGTTGAATCCGGACGTATTCGAACAGTGACCTCCGCAACGGCGAAACTGTCCAAAACGCATCAACAGTTGCCTATTGTTGTCAGTATGACTGGGCCAACCAGCACAGCAGCATCAATTATAAATCCGATGGCTTTCTATAAAGAGTTGCGCAAAAATCCAGCCAATGCTCACCGGGTTCTTGAATATGTAACTGAACTTCTTATACGGTTTGCAGCAAAATCTGTCAGGGCAGGAGCTTCGGTCATTGCCATTGGTGACCCGTCTGCCACTGGGGAAATTCTTGGTCCTCTGATGTTTCAGGAGTATGCCGTTCGATACCTTAATATTCTGACTGAAGCTGTTCACGGTTTCGGGACACCAGTCATTCTTCATATTTGCGGCAACATTAATAATGTCAGAACTTTAATTCCTGGCCTTAAAGCCGATGCAATTAGCACCGATGCCATGGTAAACCTTGCAAAGCTGAAAGAGGATTTCCCAGACATTACCACTATGGGAAACCTTAGCACTTACTCTCTGGAATGGGGATTGCCTCATAAAATTGCTCTACAGACGCAGAAACTTGTTGACGATGGTATAGATATTATTTCTCCGGCCTGTGGGTTGAGTACTTCGACAACGCTTGCCAATATTCGCGCTATGACCAGAACAGTACAAGGAGAATAAATCATGCCGCTGGTTTTTTTTTCAAGGCATAATAAACAGATACTTGTTCCCGAAGGAACGTTATTGCTTCATGCTGCTCGTCAGGCCGGAATTTTTATTGAATCCCCTTGTAACAAAGAAGGTACCTGCGGTAAATGCAAGGTGCTTTTACATCGTGACGATCTTGCGGGAGTTCGTCATGAAAAAGGTTTTCATAGTGTGACGACTGAAGATCAACAGGCTGGATATGTTCTGAGTTGTCAGGTTTTTATTAATGAGGATGTAAGAGTTGAAATACCCGATACCAGGCAACCTTTACTTAAGATTATTGCTGATGGCAAATGTCGGATGGTTAAACTTGACCCTGTGATCAAAAAGAAATTTGATCCTGAAAGTGATACGACCACCGTGACAGCAGGTGAGCACATTCTCCAAACTGAAACAGGTGATACCACAGCAACTATCTATGGTTTAGCCATAGATATAGGCACCACAACGTTAGTGGTCAGCTTAATTGATCTGAAAACCGGTGAAGCTTTACGCTCAAATGTTGCACTTAATCCTCAAGCATTGCATGCACAGGATGTTCTGTCTAGGATAAAGATTGGGTCCACTGACGAAGGACTTAGTCTTTTGCACAAAGAGCTTTTGCAAGAACTGAACCGTATGATTGGAGAATTGGCTGCATCTGTAACAATCAATCGCTCAACTATTTACGAGGCGGTATTGAGTGGTAATACAACCATGCTTACTCTTACAGCGGGAACCTCTCCATCTTCTCTCGGTAAATATCCCTATCGAGTGGAACTGAATACAGCTTTCTCGTATGCATCTGCCGATCTTGGATTGCATATTGCTGAAAAAGGTTCTATCTGGTTTCCACCGGTTGCGTCAGCGTATGTAGGAGCCGATATCACCGCAGGTATCATGGCTGCTGATCTTTCTCGTCTGAAGGGAGTTACCCTTTTCGTTGATATTGGCACAAATGGAGAAATGGTGCTTGCTGAGAATGGAAAGATAACGGCGACATCCTCAGCTGCAGGGCCTGCCTTTGAAGGGATGAACATCTCCAGTGGTATGCGAGCTGTAGCAGGTGCCATTGAGAAAGTTTCACTCTGCAATGGAGCTGTTGCTAGTCAAACCATTTCAGGCAGTCGTCCTCTTGGCCTATGCGGAAGCGGGCTGATAGATGCGGTTGCAGAATTGACCAGAGAGGAAATCATTGACAGGAATGGACGTTTTGTAAAACCAGGTTCGGAACTCTTTACCTTCTGGCAAAGTAATCTGGAAGTTGAGAATGGACGAACACAGTTCAGGCTTGCTGAAAATGTCACTCTGACTCAGCAGGATATCCGTCAGGTGCAGCTGGCTAAAGCGGCTATTCGAGCAGGTATCGATATGATGCTCCAGACTTGCTCTATTAACCCGGATGACGTCAACAGGGTATTTATTGCGGGCTCTTTTGGAGCTCATCTAAAGGTATCAAGTTTGATTACTCTTGGTCTTCTGCCCGAAATTTTTTTTGACAGGGTTGAGTTTGTTGGAAATACATCGCAAAGCGGGTCTGCAGCTTTACTGCTCAATAGAGAGTTGCGAAGTGATGCGGCAAAAATGGTAGCAGGAATGGTTGTGCTTGAACTTTCGCGTGAAGCGGCGTTTGAAAAGATTTTTTTAAAGGCGTTAGCATTACCGCAATTACATAAAAAACATAATAAAGACCTTCATGGCGTCTAAGAAAAAACTAAAAAATACAGAACAGCCGGAGCTTACCTGTTCGGACTGCGGGGTGCCTAACTGTTACCGTCAAGACCGGAAATTTCCTGATTTCTGCTTGACCGAAGCAGTTGAGTCCGATGCGTTGGATGGAATTACTGATCAATACCGTGGTGAAGGGCTGGATGCAAAAATAGCAAGGGCTTCAGCTGAGGTTGAGGGTATCTATTATGGTCAGCTGACACGTGTTGAGGAGACGATTGCGTTTGCAAATCGTATAGGGGCCAAAAAAATAGGACTGGCAACCTGTATCGGCCTTTCAGAAGAAACAAAAATTTTTGTCAAAGTACTGAAAATCAATGGACTTGAGCCATACTCCGTCATTTGCAAGATCGGCTCTGTGGATAAGAGCGAAATCGGTATTGAAGATGACCTTAAAATTTTGAAGGGGAGTCATGAATCTATGTGTAATCCTATCCTGCAGGCCAGACTGTTAAATGAACAGAAAACCGATCTGAATATCATTATTGGCTTATGTGTTGGTCACGATTCGCTTTTTATAAAATATTCAGATGCTCCAGTTACCACTCTCATCACCAAAGACAGGATACTTGGGCATAATCCGGCGGCAGCGCTCTACACGAGTGGATTTTATTACAAGCGGCTGTTCACTGAAGGTCGCAACTTATAAGCATACTGAAACTGATTATTAAAAATCTCTGAAGAGAAAAAAGTATGAGTTACAGGACTTTTTGGGAAGAGGAAATCGAAACTCTTCCCCGGCCAAAATTAGAACAACTGCAATTGTCGCTGCTGCAAGAGCATCTGGAATTTGCATATCAGCGCTCACCCTATTATCGCCAGACATTCGAAGAGGCCAGTGTCAAACCTTCGGACTTGAAGCATCTGGAAGACCTTTCACTCTTTCCCTTTACCAATAAAAAAATTGAACGGGATCGTCAGTTGGCTTTTCCTGATCTTGGGGATATGGTAGCTGTACCGGAAGAAGAGATTGTCTTTGTTTCCGCATCGAGTGGTTCCACAGGTGTTCCTACCCTCAGTCCTTTTACTAAAAAAGATTTTGATGATTTTCAGAATGTCGAATCCAGGCTTTTCTGGGCTGCAGGAATGAGGCCGAAAGATCGGTACCTGCACGCTCTTAACTTCAGCTTGTTTGTTGGCGGTCCGGATGTTATTGGAGCCCAGAATCTTGGAGCTCTCTGCATCTGGGCAGGTACGGTTCCCTCTGACAGACTGCTCTTCATCATGAAGGAGTTCAAACCGACCATCACCTGGACCACCCCGTCTTATGCCTGGCATCTCGGCGAAAGCGCTCTTAAGCAGGGAATTGATCCGAAACGTGATTTATATATTCGCAAAATTATTGTTGCCGGAGAACCTGGCGGCTCAATTCCTGCAACACGCTCTGCGATTGAAGAATTGTGGGGTGCTGAGCTGTTTGATTTTTATGGCCTGTCAGATATTTTTGGAGCTTGTGCGGGAATGTGTTCTGCGAAAAACGGATTGCACCTTGCCGAGGATAACATTCTGATGGAAGTGCTTGACCCTGATACTCTGGAGCCTGTTGCTGATGGTGAGCACGGAGAAATGGTTCTCACCACCCTCAAAAAACAGGCGCGTCCCATGATTCGTTTTCGTACTGGCGATATAGTTACCCGATATCGGGATACATGCTCATGTGGGCGTACCCATGCACGGTTTACCGTGCAGGGTCGAATCGACGACATGCTTATCGTTTCCGGAGTCAATATCTTTCCAAGCGATATCGAATATGTCGTCAGGGGTTTGCCGGGTTTAACCGGAGAATATCGGATTACTGTTTATACAGAACATAGACTCCTCAGGTTTGATGTTGACGTTGAAACCATCGAGGGATACGAGGCAGAGGGCGAAAGGCTTTCCGCACTGGTAATTGAGCAGATAAAGCAGCGTTCCGGAGTTCAGCCGAAACGTGTCAACGTGCTGCCTAACGCAACCTTGCCCCGTGCAACTCATAAGGCTAAAAGGATTGTGGACTTACGAGATACAGAAGATTTGGCGAAAGGCGCGGGAATCTAAGAAATTGAAATAAAGGAGAATTCTATGCCTGATGTCTATTCAAATATACTGGAAGCAGATTCAGCCATTCAGGAGCGTATTGCACGCATACTAGAGTTACGTGCTGCTGACCCTCAACAAATTGAATTTCTTGATCACTACCTTAAATCATTCCCATTTGCAGATGAGTCACAAGTACTTGAAATTGGGTGTGGAACTGGAGCAGTGACACGTGCGTTAGCAAGGTGCACATTCATTGCCAGCGTGGTAGGTGTTGACCCTTCGCCGATTTTGCTTGATCACGCGCGCATTTTAAGTAAGGAATATGAAAATGTTCAATTTTATCAGGCTGATGCAAGGGAGCTTCCGTTTGAGGCTGAAAGTTTTGATACTGTTGTTTTACATACCGCCCTCTGCCATATCCCCGGGCCTGAGAAGGTACTTGAAGAAGCCTTTCGTGTATTGCGCAAAGATGGCCTGCTGGTTATTTTCGATGGTGATTATGCCTCGACCAGTTTTGCAATTGGTGATAATGACCCGCTTGAAGCTATTGCTCGAGCGGCAGTTGAAGTTATTGCTCATGATCGCTGGATAGTAAGAAAACTACCTCGGCTTATACGAAAAGCCGGTTTTGACGTAATCGGCTCAAGAGGGTATGCTTATAGTGCCGCCTGTGATGCAGAGTATATGCTTACCATCCTTGATCGGGGAGCAGATGCCCTTGAAGCATCCGGTATCATCAGTGAAAAACTTGCACTCGCATTGAAAGAGGAAGGTCGTATTAGGGCTGAGCAGGGTAATTTTTTTGGCCTTATTACGTACGGAAAACTGCTCGCAAAAAAACGTTCATACACGGAGCTTTAATAATATTAAACGAGTAAGGTTTTTTACGTGCCCGAAACAAGTCAACGTACAAGTCATTTTACAGAATCTATCATACGGCGAATGACCCGTGTGGCGAACACCTGTAATGCAGTCAATCTTTCACAGGGGTTTCCTGATTTTAATCCTCCTGAAGCACTGCTCAGGGCTGCAGAAAAAGCTGGACGAGAAGGTCCCCACCAATATGCCGTTACATGGGGTGCCCCGAGTTTTCGTCAGGCTTTTGCCAAAAAACAATCCCGTTTTATGGGTATACCCATTGACCCGGAAACAAATGTAGTTGTCACGTGTGGAAGCACAGAGGCGATGATGGCGGCAATGATGACTGCCTGTAATCCGGGCGATAAGGTTGTTATATTCTCACCGTTCTATGAAAATTATACGGCTGACACCATCCTTACCGGAGCTGTTCCAGTGTATGTACATTTGCGTCCACCTGAATTTACCTTTGACCCTATTGAGCTTAGGAATGCTTTCGAGCAGCATCGCCCTAAGGCATTGATTCTTTGTAATCCAGGCAATCCAACAGGCAAAGTTTTTACGAAGAGTGAATTGGAACTTATTGCAGCACTTGCTTGTGAATTTGATGCTTTTGTAATAACAGATGAGGTTTACGAGCATATCGTTTACGCTCCGAACGTCCATATCAGCTTAGCAACATTGCCTGGCATGTTTGAGCGGACAATTACCTGTAGTTCGCTTTCAAAAACCTATTCAATCACCGGTTGGCGTCTTGGGACAGTGGTGGCAGCACCTCAAATTATTGATGCAATCCGTAAGGTTCACGACTTTTTGACTGTTGGTGCAGCTGCTCCTCTTCAGCAAGCGGCAGTTACCGCACTGGAGTTTCCGGACTCCTATTACGATGCACTCCAGGCGAGCTATACCGAAAAAAGAGATATTTTTCTCGGCTGGCTCGACAAGGTAGGACTCTATTATACCAGGCCTCAGGGGGCCTACTATGTCATGGTTGACGTCAGCGAGTTTGGAGTAACCGACGACCTCGCTTTTTGTGAATGGCTGGCACAAAAGGTAGGCGTTGCAGCTGTGCCGGGCTCAAGTTTTTTCCGTGAACCTGTCCATAACCTTATACGGTTTCATTTTGCCAAAGAGCCCGATACCCTTAATGCTGCTGGAAGGCGCTTGTTGACGTTACGCGCTCACGCTCAAACCTTTAACAATGACTGAGATTCGTTGGCACGGCAGAGGTGGTCAGGGTGCATTTACAGCGGCACGGTTGTTAGGTGTTGCGGTTACTCTTTTTGAACATCGTCATGCTCTGGCTTTTCCATCATTTGGTCCTGAACGCAGGGGATCTCCTGTCCTTGGGTTTACTCGAATAGGAAATCAAAAAATTTCTGATCGAAGCATTATTACCCAGTGTGATGTAGTGGTTGTTCTTGATGATACCTTACTTGATCCCCAGGTTTTGAATGGATTGAAGGCAGGAGGATTGCTTCTTGTCAATACGGCACATAGCGAATTACCAATAATTATCCCTGATTATGTCCGCCCAGTTCTGGTCGATGCCACGACGTTGGCATGGCAACATCTGGGTCGTCCTATTTCCAACACAGCTATGCTGGGTGTATTGGCCGCGGTGAGTGATTTAGTCACGCTTAACTCACTGCTGGCGGCTGTACGTCATGAGATGAAAGGATCGTCAGTAGAAAAAAATTCAGCTTTGCTCAAAGATACCTTCAGAACTTTCGGAGGACAACTCAAATGAACTATCCTGTTCGGCAGAAATCTTTCCAGCCACCAAAGGATCTGGCAGATTATCCCGTAGGTACCGCTTTTCCTGCGGGTCATTTGGTCGACACAAATGCCTCATGGCGAAGTTGTCGCCCTGTTATTGATACGCAGAAATGCTACAGCTGCCAGATTTGTTGGCTTTTATGTCCTGACGGAGTTATTCACACCAGTACATCAGGGGAGCTTGAGATTGATTACGATTATTGCAAAGGATGTGGAATTTGTGCCAAAGAGTGCAGGCAGAAAGCCATTCGAATGGAGAGTGAGGGATTATAATGGTTCAAGAAAAAGCTTTTTTATCTGGGAATGAGGCGGTGGCGGCAGGGGTTCGGCTAGCCCGTCCCCATGTTATTGCAGCATACCCCATAACGCCGCAAACCACGGTGATCGAGCGGTTGGCTGAAATGGTGGAAGATGAATCTCTAAAGGCGGAATATTTGCACGTCGAGTCGGAACACTCCGCCCTCTCCGCATGCATAGGGGCGAGTGCGGTAGGGGCTCGCACATTCACAGCCACTTCATCACAGGGACTTCTCTATATGGCAGAATGTCTGCATTATGCGAGTGGTGGTCGTTTTCCTGTTGTGATGATGAATGCAAATAGATCAGTCGCTCTGCCCTGGAATATATACGGTGACCAGCGGGATTCTCTTTCGCTTCTCGATTGTGGTTGGATTCAGGTATATGCCGAAGATGCACAGGAGTCTCTTGATCTGATACTTCAGGCATTTGCAATTGCAGAACATCCCGAAGTACTTACTCCTATAATGATCAATCTTGATGGATTTGTCATTACGCACACCTATGAAATTGTCAGTTTGCCAGCACAGGCAGATGTCGATGTCTTTCTTCCTCCGTTTCACACAACAAACAAGATGGATCTTGATCATCCAATGAACCTCGCGTTCACGGCAGGTCCAGCTCATAATCAAGCATTTAAGCAGTTGCAACACCTTGCCATGTTATCATCTTCGAAGATCATTGGTGAGGTTGAAGAGCGATTTTCGCGACTTTTTGGTCGAAACTATCCTGGGTTGATCGAAACCCTTGGTTGTGATGATGCGGAATACATTCTCGTTATTATTGGCAGTGTGGCCGGTACGGTTAGACCGGTTATTGAAAAGCTGCGTTCCCTTGGTGAACGCGTTGGGTTTGTTCGAATTCGTTACATGCGACCCTTTCCGGATGATGAAATAAGAAAAGCACTCGCTGGGGCAAAAGCGGTCGGGGTGTTGGAAAAAGATATCTCTTTTGGCTATGAAGGAACCGTTTTCACCAATGTGAATTCCGCTTTAATGCGCTCTCAAGTGGTGCCTCCTCGGCTCCAGAACTTTATTGGAGGATTAGGAGGAAAAGATATATCACCAAAGGATATTGAGCACCTTATATCACGCCTTAAAAGTTTCGACGAAGGAGAGACTGTTGTATTTATCTGAAGATTTCAGAACGTATTGAAAAATGGAAAAAAACTCAGACAATAAGATCTCAATTAGCGAGTTAAGTAATCGTGAATATTTTTACGGTCACAAGGCCTGTCCGGGATGCGGCGGAAGTCTTGCACTGCGACTCGCGTTGAAGGTACTTGGTGAACGATCCTATGCAGTTCTACCAGCAGGGTGTATGTCAGCCGTTGGTTTTATTTTTCCACAGATGGCTTTTACCTGTAATGCGATCATCTCAACTTTTCCTGGAACTGCATCAATGCTTTCAGGCGTTTCTGCCGGTGCCCGCGCGTTAGGGATAAAGGATTTTCATGCTGTTGGTTTTGCCGGTGATGGCGGCACTGCCGATATAGGCCTTCAAGCTCTGTCTGGCGCCATTGATCGACACGAGAAGATCATTTACATCTGTTACGATAACGAGGCGTATATGAATACGGGTGTTCAAAAAAGCGGACTTACTCCAGTAGGAGCACGGACAACAACCACACCCATTGGTAAACGCCAGCGAGGAGCAATAACAAAGAAAAAACCGATGTTCGAAATTGTAGCTGCCCATGGAATCGATTATGCAGCTACAGCCAGCGTAGGCTACCCATTGGATTATCTTCGAAAGCTGAAATATGCAAGCAAGGTCGATGGAACATCGTATATCCATGTTTTTGCCCCATGCCCAGTAGGTTGGGGGCATGAAACCTCAGATACGATTTCTGTTGCCAAAAGTGCTGTAGACTGTGGCCTTTGGTATTTGGCAGAATACCTCAATGGAGGGTTCATTCTTAACCATAAGCCACATAAACTGGATACAATACGAGACTATTTGTTCGGTCAGGCACGTTTTCGCCATCTGCAGGAAGAAGATCTGAAAGCTATTGTTGCTCAACGAGATGGTAAATGGACACAAATCCTTCGCGAATGGAGCTTATGAAATTTTTTTTCCGGTCATTGTATATCAGTTCACCTGCAAATTACTACCATATTAACGGTATTTTTATAGTATATGGTTTTAAATAAATGATATAAAGGCTTTATTGTTAACAATTGTTAATGAAGAATTGATTTTTTACTGAGTTGCCTCTTGATTTCTTGTCAAGAATTAACACTCACGTTTTAGTAATACAACAAAGGCAATTTTCATACCATATTAACGGTATATTTATGGTATATGCTTGTAAATTAATCGGATAAGATGCTCATTGTTAACAATCGTTAATCAAATAACACTCATATGAATTCTCAAGGTTTATTCTATAACGATAACGACATTTTCAGCAGTTCATATAGCTGTTGTTGTCTCTTGATGGACGCTGAGATACCGAATACCGGATTAGTGACATAGAAGCCCTCCTTATTTGTGGGCTGAATATTTCAAGGCCGGCTTTCAGTATATGAGCCGGCTTTTTTTATGGATTAATTTTTTTACGTGAACCCTAACACACAACAAAACAACTAACAAAAAGGAGTAAATTCAATGAAAAAGATGTTATCGCTTGCTGCGATGTTTGCAGTTCTCTCTTATGCGTCACCAGCTTCCGCAGAGCTTAACTTCAATGGCGATGCCTCTGTTCGTGTCAGAGAGACATCACTTGAAGCTGCCCGTCAGGCTAAGGATGACTTTTATTCCCAGTACCGGGTCCGCCTGAATGCATCTGCTGATCTTGGTGATGGTTATCTTTTTAAGGCACAGATCACCAATGAAGCTCCGACAGGCTTTGGCGGCGGCGGCGGATGGCAGACTGTTGGATATGGAAATACTGAGGTTTACACCCTTGGTGCTTCCCAGCTTTATTTCGGTCGTTTTTACGGTGATAGCCACTACCTTTTTGGACGTCTGCCACTCAATTCTACAAATAATCCTATTTTAGATCTTACCCTTTATCCACAAAATCCGCTTGATGTTCCAACGACGACCTTCAATAATGACAGGCTTTTTGGTGCAAACTACGGCACAAAAATCGGCTCTGGTGACTTTAATATAGTCGTTGGGGTATTTGATAATATCTCAGCAAGTGACACCGCTGGTACTGGTGATGGACTCTTTAATGATGGCTATGCTTTTCTCGCTAGCTACAAAACCACTATCGGAAACGTCACCTTTGAACCGGAGGTTCTTACCTCGATAACCAAGTTCGATTCTGTTACCCAGACAACTTACTCGACAGGTACACCTTGGCATCAGGGTATCAGACCGGTAACTTTTGGGGCGAACGTCGGGATTCCTGCAGGTGATCTGAAACTTGGGTTCAGCGGATTATATAATATTGGTAAAGGGACCACTCCGTCAAGCGCTATCTATGGTGCAAATGCAAATGCTAATGTCGATTACAGCGGTTATCTCTTAAGAGTCAAGGGCGAGTTTGGTCCTTTTCTTGCTTGGTATGATTACAACAAAACAACCGATAAATCAGCATCGACAACTCATGAGTATACGAACAACTTTGTATGGGCCCAGTATCAGTACAAGGTCTATCAGGCAGCTAAAGGAAGCTTGACCATTCAACCGACACTTCGCTACTTGACATCAAGTGATCACGTTGGTGGTGCAATTGCAGATGTGAATACCAGCCGTCTGCGTTCTGAGCTCTGGGCAACCGTGAGTTTCTAAAAGTTCCTCCGGCATCCGGGTAGCATTTGTAAAGTCAAGTTGAAGCTTTACGGGTGTGTGAGCATCTTATCTTCAGTGCTGCCCGGATGTTTTGTTTTGGCGATGTGGGTGAGTGGTTAAGCCAAGGGTCTGCAAAACTCTTTTTCACAAGTTCGAATCTTGTCATCGCCTCAGTGTTGATTATGCCGTAATATTTCTCCGGCATCCGGGCGTCTGTTGTGAAGTCATGTGGGGGCTTTACAG
>SERZ01000407.1_pt1 | contig 29395 bp, 24 predicted proteins | sample 3171461 | NCBI WGS metagenome assembly SERZ01 (sample SAMN06051861, study PRJNA518727) | freshwater metagenome | biome: subpolar coniferous forest; feature: holomictic lake; material: water; isolation source: holomictic Lake 227, 6 m depth | place: Canada: near Kenora, Ontario | collected... | reverse complement strand
GGCCACGTTGAAGTCGTCATTGCCGGTGGAGCCGCCCGCCTTGCCAATGCCGGTGCCCAGCGCGGTGATGAGGGTCAGGATTTCGTTGCTGGTAAGCAGCTTTTCGTAGCGCGCTTTTTCCACGTTGAGGATCTTGCCGCGCAGCGGCAGGATGGCCTGGAATTTACGGTCGCGCCCTTGCTTGGCGCTGCCGCCGGCGGAGTCGCCCTCGACGATGTAGATTTCGCACAGCGCGGGGTCTTTCTCCTGGCAGTCGGCCAGTTTGCCGGGCAGGCCCATGCCGTCGAGCACGCCCTTGCGGCGCGTCATGTCGCGCGCCTTGCGCGCGGCTTCGCGGGCGCGCGCGGCTTCGATGATTTTGCCGACGATGATCTTGGCGTCGTTGGGGCGCTCTTGCAGGTAGTCGGCCAGCAGTTTGCTCACAATGTCTTCCACCGGGCCGCGTACTTCGGAGCTCACCAGCTTGTCCTTGGTCTGGCTGGAGAACTTGGGCTCGGGCACCTTGACGGACAGGACGCAGGTCAGGCCTTCGCGCATGTCGTCGCCACTCACCTCCACCTTGGCCTTTTTGGCCAACTCGGACTCGTCGATGTATTTGTTGATCACGCGGGTCATGGCCGCGCGCAGGCCGGTGAGGTGGGTGCCGCCATCGCGCTGCGGGATGTTGTTGGTAAAGCACAGCACCTGCTCGTTGTAGCCGCTGTTCCACTGCATCGCTACTTCAACGCCGATGTTGGTGCCCTGGTCGCTCTGGCGGTCGCCCATGGCGTGGAACACGTTGGGGTGCAAAACGGTCTTGCCCTTGTTGATGAAGTTGACAAAGCCTTGCACACCACCGGCACCGGCAAAGTCGTCTTCCTTGCCGCTGCGCTCATCCTTCAGGCGGATGCGCACACCGTTGTTCAAGAAGCTCAGCTCGCGCAGGCGCTTGGACAAAATTTCGTAGTGGAAGTCGTTGTTCTGCTGGAAGATCTCCGTGTCGGGCAAAAAGTGCACTTCGGTACCGCGCTTCTCGGTGGCACCAATCACCTTCATGGGCGAGATATCGACGCCGTTGACGTTTTCCACCAGGCGGTTTTGCACAAAGCCCTTGCAGAACTCCATGACGTGCACCTTGCCGTCGCGCCGGATGGTCAGGCGTAGCATTTTGGAGAGGGCATTAACGCAGCTCACGCCCACGCCGTGCAGGCCGCCCGAGACCTTGTAGCTGTTTTGGTCAAACTTGCCGCCGGCGTGCAGTTCGGTGAGCGCAATTTCGGCCGCCGAGCGCTTGGGCTCGTGCTTGTCGTCCATCTTCACGCCGGTGGGGATGCCGCGCCCGTTGTCCACCACGCTGATGGAGTTATCGGAGTGGATGGTTACCAGAATATCGTCGCAGTGGCCGGCCAGCGATTCGTCAATCGAGTTGTCCACCACTTCAAACACCAGGTGGTGCAGGCCGGTGCCGTCGGAGGTGTCGCCAATGTACATGCCGGGGCGCTTGCGCACGGCTTCAAGGCCTTCGAGGATCTGGATTGAGCCCTCGCCATAGGCTTCGGAGGCACCGGCCTGGTGGGCGTCAATGGTGGGCTGGAAGTTGGAGCTTTCAGCGCCGCCCTCACCGGTGTGCACAGCGTCGTTGGCGTGCTGCGCAGAGCCGCTGTTGTTGTCGATTTCGGTCATGGCTTGGGTTTCTCTCAATCTCAATAATGACCAAACCCCCGTGATGCGGGGGTCTGGTTGCGCAGATGGCTACATTTTTTGTAGCATCAAATCCTCATGGGCATCACCACATATTTGAAGTGGGTGTTGTCGGGAATGGTGAAAAGGGCCGAACTGTTGCCGTCGGAGAGTTCGAGTTTGACCATTTCCTGGGTCATGTTGGCGAGGGCATCAATCAGGTAGGTGACGTTGAAGCCGATTTCGATGCTGTCGCCGTTGTAGTCAATGTCCAACTCGTCATTGGCTTCTTCCTGCTCGGCGTTGTTGGACGCCACGCGCAGGCTGCCGGGGTCGAGGTTGAGGCGCACGCCCTTGAACTTGTCGCTGGTGAGAATGGCGGTGCGCTGTAGCGTGGCCAGCAGTGCCGCGCGTCCCAGTGTGACGCTGTTCTTGTGGTTCTTGGGGATGACGCGGTTGTAGTCGGGGAACTTGCCTTCGACCAGCTTGGTGACGAACTCCATGCCGTCAAACACAAACTTGGCCTGGTTGTTGGCAAACTGCATTTCGATGGCACCGTCGTTGTCAGACAGCAGGCGCTGCAGCTCCACCACAGTCTTGCGCGGCAGAATCACCTCTTGCTTGGGCACGTCCACGTCGAGCGTGGCGCTGGCGTAGGCCAGGCGGTGGCCGTCGGTAGCCACCAGGCTGAGTTGCTTGCCCTCGGCCACAAACAGGATGCCGTTGAGGTAGTAGCGGATGTCGTGCACCGCCATGGCAAACGACACCTGGCCCAGCAGGCTCTTGAGGGTTTTTTGCGGCACGCTGAAGGCCGGGCCAAAGTTGGCCGATTCCTGCACCAGCGGAAAGTCTTCGGCGGCCATGGTCTGCAGCGTGAACTTGCTCTTGCCGCCCTTGACGACGACCTTGCTTTGGCTGGACTCCAGCGACACGGTTTGGTCGGCGGGCATGGTGCGCAGGATGTCGATCAGCTTGCGCGCGCCAATGGAGGTGGTAAAGCTGCCGGTGTCGCCCCCGAGCTCGGCAGTGGTGCGGATCTGGATTTCGAGGTCGCTGGTAGTGACCTGGATCGACGTGCCGGTCTTGCGCAGCAGCACGTTGGCCAGAATGGGCAAGGTGTGCCGACGCTCGACAATGCCCGCTACCGATTGCAGAACCGATAGGATGTTCTCCTGCGTTGCCTTCAATACGATCATGTCAACCTCTTGTTGGTGTTTGTTGTTCAACCTGCTAGCCTTGTGCCAAGTTTTTCTGCATAAACCGCCATTTTCCCAGTTTTAAGCGTCAAATTTCGGGCTATTGCGTATAAATACCTAGCCCTTGAGGGTTTGTTCCAGAACGTGCAGTTGCTGGTTCAACTCGGTCATTTGCTGGCGCTCGCCGCCGATCTTGCGCACCGCGTGCAAAACGGTGGTGTGGTCGCGCCCGCCAAACAGCTCGCCAATCTCGGGCAGGCTCTTTTGCGTGAGTTCCTTGGCCAGGTACATGGCAATCTGGCGCGGCCGGGCAATGCTGGCAGGGCGCTTTTTGGAATACATGTCGGCGACCTTGATCTTGTAATAGTCGGCCACCGTCTTCTGGATGTTTTCCACCGAAATCTGGCGGTTTTGGATGGAGAGCAGGTCGCGTAGCGCCTCGCGCGCCAGGGCGATGGAGATTTCCTTCTGGTTGAAACGCGAGTAGGCCAGAATTTTGCGCAGCGCGCCTTCTAGCTCACGCACGTTGGAGCGCACGTTTTTGGCCACAAAGAAGGCCACTTCCTCTGGCATTTCCGAGTCCTCGGCGCGCGCCTTGTTGATCAGGATGGCCACACGCATTTCGAGTTCGGGCGGCTCAATCGCCACGGTCAGGCCCGAGTCAAAGCGCGACACCAGGCGCTCGTGGATGTCGGTCAGGCCCTTGGGGTAGGTGTCGCTGGTCATCACAATGTGCGACTTTTTGGCCAGCAGCGCTTCAAAGGCGTTGAAGAACTCTTCCTGGGTGCGGTCCTTGTTGGCAAAAAACTGCACATCGTCAATCAGCAGCAAATCGAGCGAGTGGTAGCGCTCCTTGAATTCATCAAAAGTCTTGCGCTGATAGGCTTTAACCACATCCGACACAAATTGTTCAGCGTGAATGTAGAGAACTTTGGCGTTGGGCTTGTCGGCCATGAGCCGGTTGCCCACAGCGTGCATCAAGTGCGTCTTGCCCAGGCCGACGCCGCCGTAGATGAACAGCGGGTTGTACAGATGCCCCGGCATGGTGGCCACGTGCATGGCGGCGGCGCGCGCCATGCGGTTGGCCGTGCCTTCCACCAGGGTCTCAAAAGTGAGCATGCTGTTGAGCCGGTTCTTGGGGCCGCTGGCATTGCGTTCCTCGGCTACATCGGCACCTTCGTCAGACCCGATCAATTCCATGGAAACCGGGGCAGAGGCGCTTCGCACAATGGTTTCTCGGGGAGTAATGGCTAACTCAACGTAAACCGGCTGGCCGTAAAGCTTCTCCAGCAGCAGGGCGATGCGGGCGCTGTACTGGGCGCGCACCCAGTCCAGCTTGAACCGGTTGGCAACGAAGATGGTGACCTTGGAAAAGTCTTCGGGAATCTGGGCGGTCAGGGGCCGGATCCAGGTGTTGAACTGCTGCTCGGGCAGTTCCTGTGCGAGCTGGTCAACGCAGCTTTGCCACAGGCTCTGGCCCACGTCCAGACCTGCTGGCAGGGGGTGCTTGGAGGAATGTCCCTCGGTCATTATTTTTGCTTCCACTTCTGTGGATAGTTTTCCATTGATGCGCCGCAGATTGTAGTTTATTAAAACCTTATCCACACCTAGGATTGACCCTAGTGGCGGCCTGCCGGTGCGTGCTTATTACACCGAAATTCCAATAAGAGGCGTCGGCAGGCGCAAAAATTTGCGATAATCGCCGGTTCCCCTGATTGTGTTCGGGGCGATTAGACCAAGATCTGCCTGTTTCAATCCGGCTGGATCGGAACTGAGCCCATTAGGAATTTCACATGAAACGCACTTACCAACCTTCCAAAATTCGCCGCGCGCGCACCCATGGCTTTCTGGTTCGCATGAAGACCCGTGGCGGTCGCGCCGTGATCAATGCACGTCGCGCCAAGGGCCGCAAGCGCCTGGCGGTTTAACCGGCCAAGGCGGGTAAGCGCCAACGCGCAGCAGCCATTGCGCCGGTGTACAGCCAAGGCGTGCCTGACCGTGCAGCGACTCAAGACGCGACCCCAATTTCAAGCGGTGCTGGCCGGCTCCACCTTGGCGCGCACCGACCATTTCGCCCTGCACTGCTGCGCGCTCCAATCTGTGCCGCAAGCGCCTCAGGGCGACGCAGCGCCGCTGTTTCCCGTGGATGGTGTGTGGCTGGGCGCCATGTTGCCCAAACGCTGGGCCAAGCGCGCCGTCACCCGCAACGCGATAAAACGTCAGATCTACCAAGTGAGTACCGAAATGGAAAGCAGCTTGGCCCCACGCGCCCACGTTGTGCGTTTGCGTGCCGGATTTGACCGCACCCGCTTCATTAGCGCCAGTTCCGACGCGCTCAAGGCGGCAGTACGCACCGAGTTGCGCCAGCTTTTTGACCGTGCCCAAGCCGCTGCTGCGGCGCGCACCGGCTCGCCCCGGGTGCAAGCATGATGCGCGCGCTGCTCATCGCCCTGGTCAAGGGCTACCGTATTTTGCTGAGCCCCTGGCTGGGTTCGGCCTGCCGTTTCGAGCCCACCTGCTCGGCCTATTCGCTGCAGGCGCTGCAGCAGCACGGCGCGCTGGCGGGAAGCTATTTGACGGCATCGCGCCTGTTGCGCTGCCACCCCTGGTGCGCTGGCGGGCATGATCCCGTGCCAAGCGCACCTTTTTCGCTGTTTACCCGGCTTACCTCTTCTTCCGTAAAGAAAACTTCATGAACGATATTCGGCGCACGATTTTGTGGGTGATCTTTGGTTTTGCCATGGTCATGCTCTGGGATAAGTGGCAGGTTTACAACGGCCGCATGCCGACCTTCTTCCCAGGTGCGGTGCCCCAGACGGCACCCGCTTCGGGCAAGGGCCCGGCACCTGCGGCATCCGCAGCGGTTGCGGGCGTGCCCAGTGCGGCCGCCCCAGGCGCTGCCGCTGCCCCGGTGGCCAGCGTCGCGGCAACGGCCACCGCAGCACCGGCTGCCCCCAAAGAGCGTATTGACGTCAGCACCGATGTTTTCAAGCTGACTTTCGACACCGAAGGTGGCTCGCTGGTTCGCACCGAGTTCCTCAAGCACGTTGATGGCGCCGACAAGACGCGCAACTTTGTGCTGCTGGATGACAGCAAGGAGCGCGTCTATCTTGCTCAGACCGGGGTGGTGGGCGGTGTGGGTGCCGCAGCATTCCCGACGCACAAGACGCCGATGACGGTCAGCAGCGAGCGCACGCTCAAGGACGGTGAAGACACGCTGGTGGTGCAATTCACCTCGGCCCCCGTGGGGGGGCTCAAGTTGGTCAAGACCTATACCCTGCGCCGTGGTGCCTATGACATTGCGGTCAAGCACGAGTTGACCAATGTGTCGGCCGCGCCGGTGGCACCGCAACTCTATTTCCAACTGGTACGCGACGGCAACAAGCCGTTGGGCGAGTCGTCGTTCTATTCCACCTTCACCGGGCCGGCGGTCTATACCGACGCCAAGAAGTACCAGAAGGTGGAGTTTGCCGATATCAAGAAAAACAAGGCCGATTACGAGAAGCAATCGAACACCGGGTACGTGGCCATGGTGCAGCACTACTTTGCCAGCGCATGGCTCTTGCCCGACGGTTTGCAACGCACGTTCTCGGTGGATGGCGTCGACATTGGCGCTGGCGTGGCCGACTGCTGCTACCGCGCCACCATGATCACGCCGCTGGAAGCCATTGCGCCGGGTGCCACCAAGGCGGTGGACGCGCGCTTCTTTGCCGGTCCGCAAGAAGAGAAGAGGCTCGAGGCGCTGGCTCCAGGGCTGGAACTGGTCAAGGACTATGGCTGGCTCACCATTCTGGCCAAGCCACTCTACTGGCTGCTCGACAAACTGCATGGCTTCATCCAGAACTGGGGCTGGGCCATCGTGGCGCTGGTGGTGCTGATCAAGGCGGCCTTCTACTGGCTCAACGCCAAGGCCTACGCCAGCATGGCCAAGATGAAGGCCATCAACCCCAAGATTACCGAGATGCGTGAGCGCCTCAAGGACAATCCGCAGCAGATGCAACAGGAGATGATGCGCATCTACCGCGAAGAAAAGGTCAACCCGATGGGCGGCTGCTTCCCCATCATGGTCCAGATTCCGGTGTTCATTGCCCTGTACTGGGTGCTGCTATCCAGCGTGGAAATGCGCAACGTGCCCTGGATCATGTGGATCAAGGACTTGTCTTCGCCTGACCCGTTCTACATCCTGCCGATCGTGATGACCCTCACCACGCTGCTGCAGACCGCGCTCAACCCAGCGCCGCCCGACCCGGTGCAAGCCAAGATGATGTGGTTCATGCCGCTGATCTTCAGCGTCATGTTCTTCTTCTTCCCCTCGGGCCTGGTGTTGTACTGGATTACCAACAATATTCTGTCGATCGTGCAGCAGTGGGTCATCAATACCCGCATGGGTGTGCCGCCGCAATTCAATTTACCGAAGTTCAAATGACCCCCCGAGGCGCTTCGCGCCTCCCCCCTGGGAGGGGGGCGACACCGAAGGTCCGGCCAAGCCGGTTCCTTGGTGTCCCTAGGTAGGACTTCCCCTCGCTCGCCATGCTTGCGCGTCACCACGATCCGATTGTTGCCATTGCTACTGCAGCAGGGCGTGGGGCGGTGGGCATTGTGCGCGTAAGCGCCAAGCGGCTTGTGCCCTTTGTGCAGCAACTGCTGGGGCGCACCTTGCGTGCGCGCGAGGCCACGTACCTGCCGTTTTGCGACGCGTCGGGCGCGCCCATCGACACCGGGTTGGCGTTGTACTTTGCGGCACCGCACTCCTTTACCGGCGAAGACGTGCTGGAGTTGCAGGCGCACGGCGGCCCCGTGGTGTTGCAACTGCTGCTGGCGCGCTGCCTCGAAGCCGCCACCCAAACTGACCCCGCCACCGGCCAGCCCTGCCTGGTGGGCTTGCGCCTGGCCGAAGCGGGCGAGTTCAGTGAGCGCGCGTTCCTGAACGACAAGATCGACCTGGCCCAGGCCGAGGCCATTGCCGACCTGATTGATGCCAGCACCGAAGCGGCAGCGCGCAGCGCCAGCCAGTCGCTGGCCGGAGTTTTTTCGGGCGAAATTCATGCCCTGCGCGACGCACTCATTCACTTGCGCATGCTGGTGGAGGCCACGCTCGACTTTCCCGAAGAAGACATCGACTTTTTGCGCAAGGCCGACGCCCAGGGCCAGCTCGACGCGTTGCTCGCCCGGATTGAGAGCGTGCTGCAACGGGCCTCGCAAGGTGCCTTGCTGCGCCAGGGCATTACCGTGGTGATTGCGGGGCAGCCCAATGCGGGCAAGTCCTCGCTGCTCAATGCGCTGGCCGGGGCCGAACTGGCAATCGTGACGCCGATTGCAGGCACCACCCGCGACCGCGTGCAGCAGACCATCCAGATCGAAGGTGTGCCGATCCACGTGGTCGATACCGCGGGCCTGCGCCCCAGCGACGACATGGTCGAACAAATGGGCATCGCGCGCACCTGGGAGGCCATGGAGGGTGCCGACGCGGTGCTGTTCTTGCACGACCTCACGCGCAGCGACGCGCCTGAGTACATCGCAGCCGACGCCGTGCTGGCAAGCGCCATTGCCGAGAAACTCTCCAAGAATGTGGCGCTGATTGACGTCTGGAACAAGGCGGATGCAGTGCCACACCACGGCGCGCACGCGGGCGTAACGCTATCGGCCAAGACCGGTGCGGGGCTGCAAGACCTGCGCCAGCGCCTGCTGCAAACAGCCGGTTGGCAAGCCCCGGGTGCGGGCACGTTCATGGCGCGCGAGCGCCACGTTCAGGCGCTGCGCCGGGTGCGCGCCCACGTGCAGGAAGCCGCGCTCCATCTGGCAGCGCAGGCCCAGGCGCTCGATTTGCTAGCCGAAGAATTGCGCCTGGCCCAAAACAGCCTGGCCGAGATCACCGGCGAATTCAGCTCCGACGACTTGCTGGGCGTGATTTTTTCCCAGTTTTGTATCGGCAAATAAGCCATTGAGATTGCACATTTTGTTGGAGCTTGCCTGCAAGCGATTCGCAGCAAACCCATCGCCAACCACTTTCCCCCGTCACTGCGAGGAGCGAAGCGACGCGGCAGTCCATGCAGTCTGAAGTCATGGATTGCCGCGCTTCGCTCTCCGTGAACCGCGCCGCCACTTTTGTCATCGCGAGGCCGAAGGCCGTGGCGATCCATGCAGGAATACCAACGGACATGGACTGCCGCGTCGCTTCGCTCCTCGCAGTGACGAAACTGAAGTTCATAGTCCATTTGCTGTTTCGGCCACCCGAAACCGGGTACTCGCAATGACGAGGCGGGCTACAGACAGCCAAACGCTGGCGGGGCCAGGATCAGTGCCCTTCGTAGTGCACCAGGGTGAATAGCTGCAGGCCGCTTTCGCGCAGTTTCTTGGAGCCGCCGAGTTCGGGCAGATCGACAATGGCAGCGCCTTCCATCACTACGGCGCCCAGGCGCTCGAGCAGTTTCTTGCCCGCCATCATGGTGCCGCCGGTGGCGATCAGGTCGTCGATCAGCAGCACCCGGTCGCCGGGCCTGACGGCATCGGTGTGCAACTCCACCGTGGCACTGCCGTATTCCAACTCGTAGGTCTCTTCCACGGTGGTGAACGGCAGCTTGCCTTTTTTGCGGATCGGAACAAAGCCGACGTTGAGCTCGTAGGCCACCACCGCGCCCAGGATGAAGCCGCGCGCGTCAAGCCCGGCCACCACGTCTGGGCGCATGGTGGGGTCCATGTAGCGGTGCACAAAGGCGTCGATCAGCACGCGAAACACCTTGGGTTCTTGCAGCAGCGGCGTGATGTCGCGGAACTGCACGCCCGGGGTGGGCCAGTCGGGCACGGTGCGGATGTGTTCACGCAGGTATTGGTTGACGCTGTACTCTTGCATGGTTTTCCTCGTTTAGCCTTTGAGCAATTTCTGTTCTGCCAGGGCCAGGCTGTCGGCATGGCCGCACAACACCAGGGTATCACCGCTTTGCAGAACGGTAGCGTCAAGCATACCGGCAGTTTTACCGCTGTTGCGCCGCACGCTGACTACGCGCACGCCAATTTGCGCCAGCGCAAAGTCGCCCAGCGCACGCCCAGCCGCTCGGGCAGCGGCGGGCAGTGTCACGGTGGCCAGACGCTCGTCGTCGAGTTCGTCCACGGTGTCGTCGTCCATGCCGTGGAAATAGCCGCGCAGCAGGTTGTAGCGGGCGTCCCGCTGGTCCTGCACGATGCGGATCACGCGGCGCATGGGCACGCCCACCAAGGCGAGCGCGTGACCGGCGAGCATCAGCGAGCCTTCAATCGCCTCGGGCACGACTTCGGTGGCACCGGCTTCAAGCAAGGCGTCCAGTGCGTGGTCGTCCTGGGTGCGCACGATCACCGGCACCTGCGGCGCGTGAGTGCGGGTGTGGTTGAGCACCTTGAGCGCACCGGGTACGTCCAGGTAGGTAATCACCACGGCACTGGCGCGCGCCAAGCCGCTGGCCATGAGCGCCTGCAGTCGCGCCGCGTCGCCAAAAACCACCGAGTCGCCCGCAGCGGCGGCGTGCTGTACGCGATCCGGGTCGAGGTCCAGCGCCATGTACGGGATGCCCTGCTTCTCCAGCATGCGCGCCAGATTTTGCCCGCAGCGCCCGTAGCCGCAAATGATCACATGGCGGTTGGCGTTGATCGACTTGCGCGCAATGGTGGTCATTTGCAGCGACTGCAGCAACCATTCGCTGCTCACCAGTTTCATGACGATGCGGTCGCTGTGCATCACGATAAACGGCGTGGCCAGCATCGACAGCACCATGCTGGCCAGAATCGGGTTGAGCAGCGCCGGGGGCACCAGCGCATGGGCTTGCGCCAGGGTCAGCAACACAAAGCCAAATTCGCCGGCCTGCGCCAGGTACAGACCGGTGCGCAGCGACACGCCCGGGCTGGCCCCCAGCGCCTTGGAAAACAGCGCCACCAGCGCCGCCTTGGCCAGCGTGGGCAGCACCAGGAGGAGCAGCACCAGCGACCAGTGATCGGCCACCTCGCGCCAGTCGAGCAGCATGCCGATGCTGATGAAAAACAGGCCCAGCAGCACGTCGTGGAACGGGCGGATGTCGGTCTCCACCTGGTGCTTGTATTCGGTTTCCGAAATCAGCATGCCGGCAATGAAGGCGCCCAGCGCCAGGCTCAGGCCGAAGCGGTCGGTCAACCAGGCCAGGCCGAGCGTGATGAACAGCAGGTTGAGCACAAACAGCTCTTCGCTCTTGCGCCGCGCCACCAACGTGAGCCAGTGGCGCATGACGTGCTGGCCGCCAACCAGCAGCACCGTAATCAGCGCTGCCGCCTTCAGTGCTGCCCAGGTCAGCGCCTCGGCCAACTCTTCACCGGGCGAACTCAGCGCCGGGATCAGCACCAGCAGCGGCACCACCGCCAAGTCCTGAAACAGCAGCACGCCCATCACGCGCTTGCCGTGCTCGGACTCCAGCTCCAGTCGGTCCACCATCAGCTTGACCAGGATGGCGGTGCTGCTCATGGTCAGCGCGCACGAGATCGCCAGCGCCGTTTGCCACGACATGGTCAATAGTTTGGGCGCTACCGCCGTCAGCCCCACGATCACCAGCGTGGCCATCAACGCCGTAGCTGCTACTTGCAACAAGCCCAGGCCAAAAACGTGCTGGCGCATGGCGCGCAACTTGGGCAGGTTGAATTCCAGCCCGATCACAAACATCAGAAACACTACGCCGTACTCGCCCAGGTGCTGCACGCTGGCCGCGTCTTTGGACAGGGCCAGCGCGTTCGGGCCAATGACCACGCCCACGGTCAGATAGCCCAGCATCGGCGGCAGCTTGAACAGGCGAAACGTCACCACGCCCAGCACTGCGGCAAGCAGGTACAAAAGGGTGATTTCGAGTGCGCTCATGGCACCATACTAGCAAGACAAGCGCCGGTCTATAAAATGCCAGCATGACCGACGCCTCGCACCCCCCCCTGACGTCCGCGCAAACGCGCGCCATCGAACTGGCGCGTGAGACGCTGGATACCGAAGCGGCGGCGGTGCTCGATCTCAAGGTGCGCGTGGGCTACGCGTTTGCCCAAACCGTGACCAAGGTGCTCGCACTCAAGGGGCGCGTGGTTGTGATGGGCATGGGCAAAAGCGGGCACGTGGGGCGCAAGATTGCAGCCACCCTGGCCTCTACCGGCACGCCCGCCATGTTTGTCCATCCGGCCGAAGCCAGCCATGGTGACCTGGGCATGATTACTGCGGCGGACTTGGTGCTGGCGCTGTCCAACAGTGGCGAGTCGCCCGAGATGGAAGCCATCCTGCCCTTGCTCAAACGCCTGGGCACGACGCTGGTGGTGATGACCTCCAACCCGCAGTCCACCATGGCACGCCATGCCGACCTGTGGCTGGATACGGCCGTGGCCAAAGAGGCCTGCCCGCTGAATCTTGCACCCACGGCGAGTACCACCGCGCAGCTTGCGCTGGGCGACGCGCTGGCCGTGGCGCTGCTGGATGCGCGCGGTTTTCGCGCCGAAGATTTTGCGCGCTCGCATCCCGGTGGCGCACTCGGGCGCAAGCTGCTCACCCACGTGGCCGACGTGATGCGCACGGGTGACGCCGTCCCGCGCGTGTTGCCGGGTGCAACCTTTAGCGAACTGATGCGTGAGATGAGCGCCAAGGGTCTGGGTGCCACTGCCATTGTGGAGCTCGACGGGCGCATTCTGGGCATCTTTACCGATGGCGATCTGCGCCGCTTGGTGGAGCAGGGGCTGGACCTGCGCGCGCGCACCGCGCAAGAGGTGATGCACCCCTCGCCCTGCACCATCGGCGAGCAGGCGCTCGCCGTGGATGCGGCCGACCTGATGGAACGCCGCCGCATCACCAGCGTGCTGGTGGTGGATGCAGCGGGCCACTTGTGCGGCGCGCTCAACAGCAACGACCTGATGCGAGCCAAGGTGATCTGATGCAAACCACGATCCAATTCGACCCCGCCTTGCTGCTGCGCGCCCAGGGCATCCAAGTGGTTTTTCTCGACGTGGATGGCGTGCTCACCGACGGCAGCCTGTACTACGGCGAAACGGGCGAGACGCTCAAGCGCTTCAACACGCTCGACGGCCACGGCCTCAAGCTCCTGCAGCGCGCGGGCGTCACGCCGGTGGTGATCACCGGCCGCGACTCCAAGGCATTGCGTGTGCGTCTGCAGGCGCTTGGCGTGGAGCACGCGCACTATGCCTGCGAAGACAAGGTGGCCGCCGCCGAAAGCAGCTTGGCGGCGCTGGGCTGCAACTGGAGCCAGGCCGCAGCCATGGGCGACGACTGGCCTGACCTGGGCTTGCTGCGCCGCAGCGCCCTGGCCTGCGCCCCGTGCAACGCGCACCTGGAAGTGCGCTCCATTGCGCACTACGTGACCCAGGTGCACGGTGGCGAGGGCGCGGTGCGCGAACTCTGCGACCTGTTGCTGGTGGCCAGCGGTCACTACGCGCGCTTGCTGCAAGACCACGCGCAGTGATGAACCTTGCTCGCGACCTCTGGGACCGGTTCCTGCTGTACCTGCCGCTGACGGTGATGGCGGTGCTGGCGCTGGGAACCTACTGGCTGGTGCGCAGCACGCCGGTGATCAGCGCCGCTGCTGCGCCGAGCGCGCCGAGCCACGACCCCGACTATTTCATGCGCGATTTTTTGCTGCGCACCTTTGACGCCGCCGGGCGCATGCGCACCGAAATACGTGGCGACGAGGCGCGCCACTACCCCGACACCCACTGGCTGGAAGTGGACCAGATCCAGGTGCGCTCGTTTGACGAACGCGGACGCCTGACCACGGCGGTGGCCAAGCGCGGCCTGACCAACGAAGACTCCACCGAATTCCAGTTGCTCGGCGGCGCGGTTGTGGTGCGCGAGCAGTTCACCGACCCTGCCGCCCGTGTGCTGCCGCGCATGGAGTTTCGCGGGGAGTTTCTGCACGCCTTTACCACTAGCGAAAAAATCCGGTCGCACAAGCCGGTGGAGTTGTTCCGTGGCAATGACCGGTTCAGCGGCGACGCCATGGAGTTTGACAACGTCGAGCAGCGACTCGAACTGACCGGGCGCGTCAAAGGCACCCTGATGCCCACAACCAATTAGCCACGCAACGGAGGCGACGCATGGGCAAGCTGATTTTCATCACCGGTGCTTCCAGCGGACTGGGGCAGGCACTGGCTTGGCGCTATTACCAGGAGGGCTACGCGCTGGCGCTGGTCGCCCGCCGCGCGCGCGAAATTGAAGCCTGGGCGCAGCAGCACGCCATCAGCGCCGACCGCTATCGTGTTTATAGCGCCGATGTGTCCTCCATCGACAGCATTGTGGCGGCCGGCCATCTGTGCCTGGCGCAACAGGGGCTGCCCGATGTGGTGATTGCCAACGCCGGCATCAGCGTTGGGGTGGACAGCGCCGTGCGCGCCGATCTTGACGTGATGACGCGCCTCTTTGCCACCAACAACATTGGGATGGCCGCAACCTTTCATCCCTTTATCGACGGCATGGTGCAACGCGGTGCGGGTACGCTGGTGGGCATCGGCAGCGTGGCAGGCATCCGGGGGCTGCCGGGGCACGGCGCGTATTGCGCGAGCAAGGCCGCAGCCATCAGCTACTGCGAATCGCTGCGCGGCGAGTTGCGCCACGCAGGCGTGGCGGTGCTGACCATCTGCCCCGGCTATATCGACACCCCGCTGACGCGCAACAACCGTTACTACATGCCGTTTCTCATGACCGCCGACGCTTTTGCCGAGCGCGCCTGGCGCGCCATCGAAGCGCGCGTGAGCTACCGCATCATCCCCTGGCAAATGGGATGGGTCGCCAAGGCGCTGCGCTTGCTGCCCAACTGGCTGTTCGACCGCGTTCTGGCCGGCCGCCCCCGCAAACACCGCAATCCCGAACCCTGAACCAGCAACACCCCGCGCCGCCCAATGAAAAAAGGGCCCGAAGGCCCTTTTTTGCTGCAGACAAGTCTGCGGTAGTTGCTTAGTAGCTGCTACGGCCACCGCCGTAACCACCACCGCCGCCGCCGCCACTACGGCCGCCGCCAGCGCCACCACCGTAGCCGCCACCGCCGCCGCCGCCAGCGCCACCACCGTAGCCGCCGCCGCTGCGACCGCCGCCGCCGCCAAAGCCACCACCACCGCTACGGGGGGGGCGAGCTTCCATCGGACGGGCTTCGTTAACCACCAGACCGCGGCCACCGAACTGTTGACCGTTCATGGCGCTGATAGCCGATTGCGCTTCAGCGTCGCTGCCCATTTCAACAAAGCCGAAGCCTTTGGAGCGACCCGTGTCGCGTTCCATCATGACTTTGGCGCTGGTGACGGTGCCGTGCGCCGCAAATGCTTGCAGCAGGTCTTCGTCGCGGAAGGAATAAGGCAGATTGCCTACGTAAAGTTTGTTGCCCATGTAAGGACTCCTCAAAATAACTCTCAAAACGCGATGGAGTCCAAACCCGCAATCAACAAACCACTGAAGAATAAAGCAGACGCGAAACTGGCAGATCACCGCAAACCCGTACACCGAATTCACGGCAATACTGATTCATTATGCGTCAGATTTTGGCGCCCACCAAATATTTGTTGCAAATTGCATGAAATTGTCGCCCCAGCCCTACCAGTTGGCCTCGCGCTCGGGCGTGGCGCTGATGTTGTGGATCGACTGATCGGCACCGTCAAACTCTTCTTCCTGGCTCAGGCGCAGGCCCATGGCGGCCTTGATTGCTCCGTACACCACAAACCCTGACAACAGCGCCCAGGCAACCCCCAGCCCCGTGCCCAGCAGTTGCCCGCCGAGGGAGATGCCGCCCAGGCCGCCTAGCGCCTTGCTGCCAAAAATGCCTGCCGCGATGCCTCCCCACGTGCCGCACAGGCCGTGCAGCGGCCAGACGCCGAGCACATCGTCAATCTTCCACTTGTTTTGCGTTAGCGTGAACATATACACAAAGATGGCACCCGCCACCACGCCCACCACCAGCGCGCCGAGCGGGTGCATCAGGTCCGAACCGGCGCACACTGCCACCAAGCCCGCCAGCGGGCCGTTGTGCACGAAGCCGGGGTCGTTCTTGCCCAGCACCAGCGCGGCGAGGGTGCCGCCCACCATCGCCAGCAGCGAGTTCACCGCCACCAGGCCCGAAATCTTGTCCAGCGTCTGCGCGCTCATCACGTTAAAGCCAAACCAGCCGACGGTCAGAATCCAGGCGCCCAGCGCCAAAAAGGGAATGCTTGACGGCGGGTGCGCCGAAATGGCACCGTCTTTTCGGTAGCGGTTGCTGCGTGCGCCCAGCAGCAGCACGGCGCCCAGCGCAATCCAGCCGCCCACGGCGTGCACCACCACGCTGCCGGCAAAGTCGTGAAACTCTTCGCCGGTAGCGGCCTTGATCCAGGCCTGAATGCCAAAGTGCTGGTTCCAGGCGATGCCCTCAAAGAACGGGTAGACAAACCCCACGATCACCGCTGTGGCAATCATTTGCGGCCAGAACCGGGCGCGCTCGGCAATGCCGCCGGAGATGATGGCCGGAATGGCCGCTGCAAAGGTGAGCAGGAAAAAGAACTTCACCAACTCGTAGCCATTCTTGGCAGCAAGTTGCTCGGCACCGACGAAGAACGTGGTGCCGTAGGCCACCGCGTAGCCAACCAAAAAATACACCACGGTAGAGACAGAAAAGTCCACCAGAATCTTGACCAGCGCATTCACCTGGTTCTTGCGCCGCACGGTGCCGAGCTCCAGAAATGCGAATCCGGCGTGCATGGCAAGCACCATGACTGCGCCCAACAAAATGAACAGGGCATCCATGCCCTGCTTTAGTGCTTCCATAACAAATGTCCTTGGTTAAATGCTTGGTATTGGTGCGTAAATTGAAGAATTTCAGGTTTTGCACCAAAGTAAAGCAATAAACGCGCCAAAAGAGAACATTGCCTGGCGGAATGGGTGCGGCGCAGGGCTAGGAAATGCTTGCGCAACATCAACGCACGCTGATGTAACTGCCGACCCCTGGCCCGCCCTGATTAAACTTGCCGATGCAGCGCGACTGCAGCAACAACAGCGCGCAAACCCCATTCATTTATAGCGAAAGGTTACATCGTGAGCATCACCACCATCGGCATTATTGGCGCAGGCACCATGGGCAACGGCATTGCACAGGCGTGTGCGGTATCGGGCCTGCAAGTCGTCATGATTGATATTTCCGAGGCCGCAGTTGCCAAGGGCGTCGCAACCGTGGCGGGCAGCCTGGAGCGCCTGGTCAAGAAAGAAAAAATTGCCGCTGCCGACAAGGATGCGGCCCTGGCACGCATCAAGGGCAGCACCAGTTACGACGACCTGAAGGGCGCGCAGTTGATCATTGAAGCCGCCACCGAAAACTTTGACCTGAAAGTCAAAATCCTCAAGCAGATCGATGCCCTGGCCGCCCCCGACGTGATTGTGGCCACCAACACATCGTCCATCTCCATCACCAAGTTGGCTGCAGTCACCTCGCGCTCTGACCGCTTCATTGGCATGCACTTCTTCAACCCGGTGCCGATGATGGCGCTGGTCGAAATCATCCGTGGCCTGCAAACCAGCGACGCCACGCACGACGCCGTGCACGCCATGGCCGTGGCGCTGGGCAAGACGCCCATTACGGTGAAAAACGCGCCCGGCTTTGTGGTCAACCGCATCCTGGTGCCCATGATCAATGAAGCGTTCTTCGTGCTGGCCGAAGGCTTGGCCACCGCTACCGACATTGACGCGGGCATGAAGCTCGGTTGCAACCAGCCGATTGGCCCCTTGGCGCTGGCCGACATGATTGGCCTGGACGTTTGCCTGGCGGTGATGGACGTGTACCTGGCCGAGTACGGCGATAGCAAGTACCGCCCCTGCCCCCTGCTCAAAGAAATGGTCGCCGCCGGCCGCCTGGGCCGCAAAACCGGGCAGGGCGTTTACAAGTATTGAGGTCGCGCGGACCATCGCCAGCAGGCGAAGGCCCGCCGCGTGAAGGACAATCAGGGCAACCATCCGTTTGCCCATGCACCGCGACTCCCTGATCATGACCCGCGCCGCGCCCCACGCGGCTTTGTTGTTGCTTCTGTTTGTGCTCAGCGCGGCGCTGTTTCGCCTTGCGCTGTACCTGCACTATGCGGCCGACTTTCAGGCGCTCACCGTCGCCGAGGTGCTGGCCGCGTTTGGCGTAGGGCTGCGGTTTGACCTGTCCATGGCCATGGTGATGATGGGCCTGCCGCTGATGTTCATCCACCAGCCCTTTGGCTGGAGCCGCCACCCCCTGTGGCAGGGGTTGTGGCATTGGGCGATCTACCTTGCGCTGCTGGTCTTTGTGTTCATGATGTCGGCCGATCTAATTTATTTTGGCAACGTGCACCGCCATGTGGGTTCCGAGATCAACACCCTGTCCAACCAGATGGGCGACATGGTGGGCGTCGCACTGCGCCAATATGCCTTTGCGCTAGCGCTGTTTACCACCGCCGCGCTGGCGCTGGCCTGGCTATGGCGGCGCATCGGCTTTGCGCCACAGGCTGGGTCACGGCCCATGTGGCTGCGCATTGTGTATGTGCCGCTGTCGCTGTTCTTCCTGCTGCTGGTGGCGCGCAGTGGCGTGAGCGGCAAGCCCATCAGCGTGGGCGAAGCGTTTTTTTCCAACAACCCGGCGCAGGGATACCTGGCGCTCAACGGCGCGTTTGCCATGTCGCGCGCCTATCTGGAGAGCCCGCCGTCGCTCAAAACCTTTATTCCCGACGCCGAGGCCGTGGCCCTGGTTCAGCAACAACTCGCCGGGGACACCAGTGCCTTCCCGCTGCCCGAGTTTCCGCTGTTCCAACGCATGCGCCCGCCGCCCAAGGCCACCAAGCCCAACGTGGTGGTGCTGATGCTGGAGAGCTGGGGCGCGCAGCACATCGACGCACTGCGGCTGCTGCGCGGGCAGGCCCCGCTGGGCGTGACGCCGCACTTTGACGCCCTCGCGCGCCAAGGGCGGCTCTACACCCGCTTCTACGCCAACGGCCAGCGCTCCATTCTGGGTGCCGAGTCCATTCTGGCGAGCCAACCCACCTTCCCCGGCATGGCGTTTCTGGGCGAGGGCATCGAGCAAAATCGCCAGAGCTTTTTGGGTGAGCTGGCGCGCTCGCAAGGCTACGAGACCCTCTTTTTGCAAAGCAGCGAGCGCGGTTCGCTGCGCTTTGACGCCATCGCTGCACGCACCGGCTTTGCCACCTACCGGGGTGCCGAAGACATTGCCAACCTGCACGAAAAACCCAAGCCCGCCGACACCTGGGGCACCTGGGACCACAACACCTTCCAGGCCGCGCACCAGTTGTTTGCCGCCGCGCGCAAGCCGTTTCTGGGCTTTGTGTTTACCTCCAGCACGCACACGCCCTGGCTCATTCCTGACGAGAAGTTTCGCAAATACACCGGCGGCACCGACCGCGAAGCGTTCTGGAACTCGCTGCTGTACGCCGATTGGGCGCTGGGCCAGTTGATCGACGCCGCCAAGCGCGACGGCTACTTTGACAACACCCTCTTCGTGCTTACCGCCGACCACGCCGACGAGTTTGTCGAGCAGGCGCAAACCATACCCAACCTGTACCACATCCCCCTGCTGATCGTGGGCCCGGGCGTCTCGCCTGGCACCGATGAGCGACTGGGCAGCCAGTTCGACATCCTGCCCACGCTGATCGACCTGTGCGGCTGGCAGGTGGACTACGCCGGGCTGGGCCGCTCGCTGCTGGACGCACGCCGCGCGCCCGAGCGTGCCAGCCTGGGCGTGCGCGGCAACGAGCTGGACTGGATCGGCACCCAGGGCTGGGTCTCGCACAGCCTGGAGCGCTCGCTGGGCCATGCGCCCGGCCTGTCGGCGGCCGACGCCACCCAACTGGAGCGCCGCCTCCTGGCCACCTACCAAACCGCCGCGCGGCTACAAACCACCAACCACATCCTGCCGAGTGCGCCTTGAGTGAAGGAGGGATTGGAAAACCGTCAGCCGCAAGTCACAGGCACACGGGTATCACCGAAACGGCCCACTACAATCGCGCCCTTCATGAGCTATTGCGCAATCGACTTCGGCACCTCCAACTCCAGTGTGGTTGTGGCTGACCACCACGGCGGCACGCGACTGGTGTCACTGGAAGCAGGGCAGTCGACCAGCCCGACGGCAGTCTTCTTTTTCACTGACGAACTTGAGGCCGCTCAAGCCCACGGCGTGCATCGCCCCGACGGTGCGATGCCGCGCGCCTATGGTCGGGCGGCGGTGGCGGCCTATGTCGACGGCTATGCCGGCCGTCTGATGCGCTCGCTCAAGTCCATCCTGGGCTCAAGCCTGGCGGAGCAGACCACCGACCTGGGTAATGGCTACGCCGTGCGTTATCTAGACGTCATCACCGGCTACCTGCGCTATCTGCGCCGCGCCGCTGAGGCGTCGGCCCAGCAGCCGCTGGACCGTTTGGTGTTGGGGCGCCCGGTGTTTTTTGTGGATGACGATGCCGGGCGCGACGCGCGGGCCCAAGCCACACTGGCTGCTGCGGCGCAGGCTGCCGGCTTTGCCGATGTGCGCTTCCAGTTCGAGCCGATTGCCGCAGCCCTGGACTACGAGCAGCAGGTGGCGCATGAACAGATCGTGCTGGTGGCCGATATTGGCGGTGGTACCAGCGACTTCAGCGTGGTGCGTGTCGGCCCCGAGCAGCGACTGCGCGCCGACCGACGCAGCGACATTCTTGCCAGCCACGGAGTGCACATCGCCGGCACCGACTTCGACCGGCAGATCGAGTTGGCGGCGCTGCTGCCCTTGGTGGGGTTTGGTGCTCGCGGACCGGGCGGGCAGGGCGCACGCCCGGTGCCCAGCAACATCTACCACGACCTCGCCACCTGGCACCTGATCAACACCTGCTATCGCCCACGCCGCGTTGCAGAGTGGCGCGCCATGGTGGATTGGTTTGCCGAGCCTGAACTGCACCGCAGGCTGATGCGTGTGCTGGAGCTTCGGCTGGGCCACGAACTGGCAGCCAAGACCGAGGCCGCCAAGATCAGCGCTTGCGCCGGAGCCCCGGCGCGCGTGGCGCTCGACGCGCTGGCACCGGGGCTGGCGGTAACGGTGGACGAAGCGCTGGCGCTGGAGGCAATCCATGCCGACCTGGAGCGCATCGTCGAAGCCGCCGTGCAGACGGTGCAGGCCGCCGGTCTGCCACCCGAGCGCATCGACGCGCTCTACTTGACCGGCGGCTCTACCGGCATGGCCCCGCTGAGCGGGCGCCTATCGGCACGCTTTGCCACGGCGCGCACCGTGCAGGGGGACCGCCTGGCCAGCGTCGCCACGGGTCTTGGCGTGCACGCATCGCGCGTGTTTGGCACTTGAACCCCGAAGCAACTCACCTTTTGGGTGCGTCCAACTGCCGAATCCAGGATGATTGCAACGGCAGTGGCACCCATGGGATGCCTCTAGCGGATGGTGGTCGCTGCACGTCTGGATATCTTGGCCATTGCGTTGTGATTACTTCGTCATTGCGAGCTTTTCACTTGTCACTGCGAGGAGCGAAGCGACGCGGCAGTCCATGCATTTGAAAGTCATGGACTGCCGTGCTTCGCAGTCACGCGGGGTCAACCCGCCAACCCCACCAACACCACCTCCAGATGGCGGTCGATGTTGATGTTTCCCGGCTTGACGTTCGCAAGAGTCAAAAGCCGGTGAGGCTCAATATCTCTTTGCCCGAAGGGCTGCTGCATGACATTGACGAAGCGGCCCGGGCCAGTGGTGCAACCCGCAGCGGCTTCCTGGCCAAGGCTGCGCGGCAAGCGATGGCGGTTTGAACTGCCACCGTTCGGGCAGTATCTGCAGTGCCACCACTGCAAACGTCTGCAGGCGAATATTGAACGGCAGGTTCCTGGCAGCCAAACGCAGTTCCTGTCTGAAGCCGCTCTTGGCCTGCGGCATAAGTGCCCTAAACGGTCATCGGCAAATGTATCGAGCGGACGTTCGTGGGCATGCTCAGGAAGGCGAAGCAGTCGTTCGGATTTCAAGTTTGACGGTCTTGGGTAGATACGGTAAAATACCGTATTATTTTTGGAGTTGCGATGACAGCAGTTGCCCGTTTTGATCTGAAGCTTGACGCTGAGGATAAGGATCTTCTCTCCCGTGCGGCGAGCCTTATGGGTACGACCATGGCCGGCTTTGTCCGCAGTGCGGCCAAAGAGAAAGCACAGACCCTGTTGGAACAGGAGTCGCGGGTGACGCTTACCAAACGCGATTTTCTTGCCTTCAATGCTGCAATCAATGGCGTATTCAGTCCGAACCCGGCTTTGCAGGGCGCGTTGAAGGCAGCGGCAAAGGTCAAGCGTGCTTGAAGAGCAGGTTCTTGACGTCAGACTGCACGACCGCGCAGCCTTTCATTGCGGGGTGCCGACGCTGGATGATTACCTGCACAAGTACGCGGCACAACAGAATGCAAAAGGCATCAGCACCGTCTTTGTTTTGGTGGACGATGCAGCGCCGAGCAAGATCCTGGGCTTCTATACGCTCAGTGCAGCACAGGTAGGCGTTCAGCAACTCAGTGACACAGAGCGCAAAAAACTGCCTCGTTACCCTGTGCCGTGTTTTCGCATGGGACGTCTGGCACGCACTATTGAAAGTCGCGGAGCCGGATTGGGCGAGGTTCTGATCGGCTGTGCTGTTGACCGATGTCTGCATGCGCGCAGTTTGGTTGGCGCCTACGCGCTGCTGGTGGATGCAAAAGATGAAAAGGCGAAGTCGTTTTATGAGCGGTATGGCTTTATTCCTTGTGTCGATGCGCCAATGTCCCTCTACCTGCCGCTCGGCTGAGTTTGTGTAGCAAGGAACTGATCACCCACTCGATAGTGCCGATTGGAGCCTTTAACGAAGAGGCGGACCGGACCTGGAAGTCGAAGCGGTTTTTCAGTCTAGCGACGCCAAACGTTCCAATTCAGTCATATCGATATTGGTTGCCGCAGCAAATACCGCTTTGGCAAATTCTGCGTACTCAGGGTGATCACGCACCAGCGAATTGGCCCAAGTCTCTATATCGCTGATTTGTCCCAGTGAGACCATGCTGCGAAGCGCTGCAATCCTGGTTTGTGGAATCGATGGCAAAAAAGCGTGTTCAACTGCACTCTCCGGATGGAGAAGTCGCATCAAAGTCTGCAACAGCCGATCCACATTCACGGGCTTGAGCAAAGTGGCATCAAATTGCAGGGCCTGAGGAAAGTCCGCCGGCCGCTGGGGCTGCAGAGCCGAACACAGGATGATCGGTGGTGTCTTGCCGGCCAGGGTCGCATGCAGTTGCTGCAACACATCCCAACCCGTCATGATGGGCATGAGCTGGTCCACAATCGCCACATCAAAATGCTGCGCGTTGGCAAGGTTCACTGCGTCCTGTCCGTTGCCAACGCACACCACGTCAAAGCCAGCGGAAACGAGCACCTCACGAAGAAACTCCAGGCTCGCCGGATTGTCATCAGCGACCAGCGCGACCTTGCCGTCACCAAATTCTTCTGAGAAATCAGACAGTAGGTCGGGCAGCGCGACGTCCGCCTCTGCCGCCTGTTCAACGACGACGCTGAAGCTGAATTGGCTTCCGGCACCAGGGTTGCTCGTTGCATTCAATTGCCCACCCATGGAGTGCACGATCTGGCGCGCAATGCTCAGCCCCAGACCATGACCGGCGCGCCCGGATTGCCGTCGCTCAAACGGCTCAAAAATCTGCTCGATGTCTTGCTGCTCTATTCCGACCCCGGTGTCCTCGACGCTGAAGTGCAGCCGGATTCGCGGGGCTGCCAGCGGTTCAAGGCGAAGCTTGAGCCGGATCTCACCGTCGCTGGTGAACTTTGCTGCATTGCCGATCAGATTAATGAGCACTTGTCGCAGGCGTTTGGGGTCGAAGCAGCCTACCGGTATCAGCTCCCCCTGCAACTGCAAAGAGAAGTGGTTGCCCTGCGGTGACGCGAGCAACTCGCCTTGCCCGGTCAGACTGTCGAGCCAGTCAGGCAAATAGACGGCTACGGGAACCAACTCCAGACGATCTAGATCGCCCCGTGCGTATTCGACCAGGTCTTCGATCAGTTCGAGCTGGTGCAGCGCCGCCTGTTCAATGGTGCTTTGGTGACGCTGGTTGTCCGCTCCATCACCCCGGCGCAGAAGGCGGATGTAGCTCACGATCGTTGCCAGCGGCGCGCGCATATCGTGCCCAATGAACGCCACCATTCTGCTTTGCACGCTTCGGGCCTTGCGTGTCTCCACCAGGGCGACATTTAACTCGGCAGTGCGCTCCGTGACATCTCGCTCCAGTCGCACCTCCTGCGCGGCCCGCTGCGCGAGCAACTCATCCTGGGTCGCCGCTTTCTCCCGTTTCAACTGAACAAACCGCCCAATCACGGAGGCCATCATGAGGGCGTTGCTGATCAGCATGGCCAATGGAAGCCCATTGGCGATCATCCCTCCTTGCGATTGCTGGCTCAAAACGCTCAGCAGTTGACTCAGGCTGCCCAGACCCAGAACAGCATAGGCAGCCGTGTAGTACCGCGCGGCGAGGTTGCCACGCCACATTGCATAGATGCCAACCAACAGCAACACCACTGTGGCCGGAAAATTCAATGCATACGCAGCCGATGACCAGAACCGGAAGTCGCCGAACGCCAGCCCGAGTCCGGGCAACCATTGCAGTGCCAACAAGGTCAACAGCAGTTGGTTGATTCGAGGGTGCTTGTGCCGCGCCTCCATCAAGTCGCGCAGAAATAGGATGTTGAGACCCACACCCAGCAGCGCGAACACGGGCAGGCAGTGCGCGTTCCAGTGAGGTGCATCCGGCCAGAGGTACATGAAACCGTACCCCCGGGAACTGGCAACCCCAAAGGCATAGGTTATGGTCGCCAGCAGATTAAAGAGAAATGCGCGCTCCCTGAACATCGCGATCATCATCACGCCAACCAGCACCATCATGACCAGGCCGCCCAGCATCAATCCATCGATCATGCGGTGATGGCCCTGCGCAGCCTGAAACGCCATGGGATCCCACACTTCCGGTTGGAGGGTTGCAGGCAGGTTGCTCCGCGCACGCAGGTAAACGGTCCGGGTCGAATGGGGTCCAACAGTGAAAGGAAAAACCGGGTTGCTGGCAGCCACCGGCCAGAGCTTGAAAGGCCACCCACTGCCGGCATCCTGTCGCAGCCAATGACCGTCTTCGTGACGGACAAACGCACTGACCTCCTGCAACTGCGCCGAAGGCACTGACAACCATCGGCTCAGGAGATCATCGGTCGGGTTGACGAAATCCAGCCTTAGCCACATGGCTGAGGCGGTCTCCCCGGTTCGCAGCGGCAGCATCTGTTCGGGAAACGCGGCTTGCGTGCTCAAAGCTTCGATGGTGAGCGAGGCCGCTTTGTCCTCGTAGACTTGAAGCGGCCCGCTCAAGACGATAGAAGGCGCGGCCGTGGACAGGACAAGGGGCGCAGCCCCAGCCAGACCACACCACAGGGCGGCGACGCTCCAGGCGCATACCCGCAGCGAGTCGCGCCAGCTCATGTCAGATCGTCAGCATGCGCAGCCATGGCCTGACGATACACCGTTGGTGTCATCCCCATGCGTTTGCGAAAAGCCGTTGTGAAATTGCCAGCGCCGCCAAAGCCAATTTGCATTGCGATATTCTGAATATTCATTTCGGTGTCGGCCAGGAATCTGCGTGCCATGCTGATCCGTTCCTCGGCCACAAAAGCAGATACCGTCATACCGACCTGGCTGCGAAAGACCTGACCCAGGCGCTTTTCGTGCGTCCCCAACAAGCGCGCCACCTCCGGCAGCGCGGGTAGCTGCTCCAGATTCTCCCGGATCAAGGCCGTTGCTGCGCTGAAGACAACCTCATCGGCTTGCATCGGCTGCGCGCCTTCGTGCGTTGAGTGCAACACTGCCGCTGAGTGGATCCGATTCAGGTGAATGCGGATGCGGGCCACCACCTCCTCGGGCAAAACCGGTTTGGAAACAAAATCCACACCACCCATCTGCAGACCCTGCAACCGTTCCATGGGTGCGTTCTTGGCGGTCAGGAAAATGATGGGGATATGGCGCGTTGCGCTGTCGGCTTTGAGCAGGCGGCAGGCGCTAAAGCCATCGAGCACCGGCATCACGATGTCCATCAGGATCAGATCGGGCTGTGCGACCACGGCGCGCTGATAGCCACGGCGGCCGTCATTGGCCACTGTCAATCGAAATCTTGCGCCGCGCAACATAACGGAGAGCATCCGAAGATCCTCGACCGAATCATCGACCAGAAGAATGTGAATCGGCTTTTCCTCAAGGACGGTCAGTGTGTTCATGAAAGAGGGGATAGAAGGCAAAGACCCGATTGTTCGTAATTTTCACCTAAACATGGCAATTTTCCGGATTGGCAAACCTTTTGTCCGGATTGGCAAATACGCCTTTGTTCTGCTTCACGTAACGTGCCCATCAGTGCATTGGGGGTGCCATTTCATGAATGTCAATTTTCAAAAGAAGTCGTTTCGCGGCACCAGACAGCACGCCTGCGCGCCCTTGCTGGCACTGGCGATCATTGCAGTGAGCCTGTGCAGTATGCGCCTGGCCCATGCGCAGACGGAGGCCGGCACCTTGCTCAACCAGGAGCAACGCAGCCAGCAGCGATTGCCTGAACGCTTGCCACCAGCCCAAGCCACTCCCAACGCTTCCAGACCCGAGGCAGGACAGGGACCTCGGGTCAGTGTGCGTGCCATCCGTTTCACCGGCGGCTCCGATCTGCTGAGCGCAGCCGAGTTGCAGGCGCTGGTGTCGCCATACGTGGGCACGGATCTGGACTTTGCAGGTCTTGAGGGCATCGCGCTCGCCGTCACCGATCTGCTGCGCAGTCGCGGCTGGTTCCTGGCCGAGGCTTACCTGCCACGCCAGGACATCACGCAAGGCGATATCGAGATTGCCATCAAAGCCGGCTTGCTCGATGGCAAGGCGGGCCGTGGTACTGCGTTTTCCATTCAACGTACCGATCAAGACGCCGGTGAAAAGCGCCCCTTGCGCATCCAGCAGGACCGTCTTGAATCCCTCGCCCGCAAGCATCTGCCGGCTGGCGCCACGGTCAACGAGCGCGCCATGGAACGCGCCCTTTTGCTGATGAACGATCTCCCTGGCATCAGCGCCCGGGCCAAGTTGCAGGCCGGGATCGAAGAGGGCAGTACGCAAGTTGTCATCGACGTCGACGAAGGCCCGCTTTTTTCCGGCAGCGTCAACACAGATAACTTCGGCAACGGCGACACCGGCCTGGAGCAGGTCAATGTTGCCGCGCAGCTCAACGACGTTTCAGGCTATGGCGACCAGATCAGCCTGAACGCAACCGATGCCCAGGGAATGCTATTGGCGCGCCTGGGCTACAGCCTGCCCATTGGCTCGGACGGGCTCAAGCTGGCACTGGCCCGCAGCACCATGCAGTACAAAATCCTGCGTGGTGTCGGACTTGACGCCGCTCTGGCAGGCACATCTGCAACGACCGGGCTTACGCTAAGTTACCCATGGCTGCGCAGTCGCAACCAGAACCTGTACGGCGCATTGGGCATCACGCGCAAGACATTGCTGGACGACTCGACGGCCGGCGCACTCAGGGACAAGCGCATCGACGTCTTCACTGGTCTGCTGTCGGGCGATCTGCTCGATACCCATGGCGGCGGCGGCCTTGTCACCTGGAGCCTGGGCCTGACCAGCGGCACGCTCGATTTGAGCAATCAGGCCAACGACAGCGCAGCCGACGCCGCAACTTACAACACCCAGGGCCGCTATGCCAAATTGAGCTATGGCGCGAGCCGCCTGCAAAAGCTGCCCGGCGCCTTTAGCCTGTGGGCCAGTCTGTCGGGGCAAGTGGCGCAAAAGAACCTGGACAGCTCAGAAAAATTCATTCTGGGTGGCCCCAACGGCGTGCGCGCCTATTCGGGTTCCGAGGGCAGCGGTGATGAGGGCTGGCTGGGCACCCTTGAAGTGCGCTACGACGTGCCCGGTGGCACGGCGCTCGGCCAGCTTCAGTTGTTTGGTTTTTATGACACAGGCGCCATCAGCCTGCACAAGGAAGTCGGCACTGTCCCCATCAGCACCGCCAGTGCGCAAAACCGCTACGGCCTGGCAGCCTGGGGTCTGGGCCTGGGCCTCAACAAGAGCAGCAGCCATGCGCTGCGCATGGTCTGGGCGCGAAAAGTTGGCGACAACCCGGGTCGATCCAGCGCAGGTCTGGACGCCGACGGCCGCGCCGACGCTGCCCGTCTCTGGCTGCAAGCCACCCTCTGGTTTTAAGTGAATTCATCATGAACAAGTCTTACCGCCTCATCTGGAACGAACTCACCCAAACCTGGGTTGCTGTTGCTGAAATTGCGCGTGCCCGCGGCAAGCGCGCCGCCGCTGCCGTGCTGCTGGCTGCCAGTGGTCTGGCCCTGGCCGCGCCACCTGCCGCCAACCAGTTGCCGACGGGCGGCCAGATTGTGGGCGGCAGCGCGGCCGGCGCCATCGCCAGCAGTGGCAGCGCCATGACCGTGACGCAAAACACCCAGCGCATGATCGCCAACTGGAACAGCTTCAACATTGGCGCCAATGCCAGCGTGCAGTTCGTGCAGCCCTCGGCTTCGGCCATTGCCCTGAACCGTGTGCTCGGGCAGGACCCGACGCAGATTCTGGGCAGCCTCAGCGCCAACGGCCAGGTCATGCTGGTCAACCCAGCCGGCATCGTCTTCGGCCAGAGCAGCCAGGTCAATGTCGGTGCGCTGGTGGCGTCCTCGCTGGCGCTCTCCGACGCCAATTTCACGACCGGCAACTACAGCTTTGCCCGCGCCGCCGATGGTCTGGCGGGCAGCGTCATGAACCAGGGCCGCATCACCACGCCGGCCGGCGGCGTCGTTGCGCTGATCGCACCCGTCGTCAGAAACAGCGGCCAGATCGAAACGCCGCAGGGCGGCACGCTGCTGGCGGCAGCCGACCAGGTGACGCTGGACTTCACTGGCGACGGACTCATCACCTACAGCATGGCGGCCGGCGCGGCCAACGCGCTGGTGGACAACAGCGGAAGCATCAGCGCCGAAGGCGGCATTGCCGTGCTCAGCGCGCGGTCCGCCGATGCGGTCACCCGTTCGGTGGTCAACAACAGCGGTGTCGTGCGCGCCAGCAGCCTGAGCGCCAAGGGTGGGCGCATCGTGCTCGAAGGCGACGCCATCACGCTGACCAGCGGCAGCACCCTGGAGGCCAAGGGCGCCAGCGGTGGCGGCACGGTGTTGGTCGGTGGTGACTGGCAGGGCAGTGGCAGCTTGCATCAGGCCACCACGGTGACGATGGAAGCGGGGGCGAGCATTGATGCCAGCGCCACACAAAGCGGTGACGGCGGCAAGGTGGTGCTGTGGAGCGACACCGGCAAAGCGGAGTCTGTTACCACGGTCAAGGGTGAAATCCTGGCCAATGGCGGCGTGGCGGGCGGCAATGGCGGCCAGATCGAAACCTCGGGCCACACGGTCGATGTCGGGGGTGCGCTTGTTTCAGCTTCTGCGCCAGCAGGCACCGGCGGGACGTGGCTGATTGACCCTACTGACATCACGATCACACAAGCCGTCGCCAACACTTATGCAACCACGCTTAATC
>SERZ01000406.1_pt1 | contig 29457 bp, 23 predicted proteins | sample 3171461 | NCBI WGS metagenome assembly SERZ01 (sample SAMN06051861, study PRJNA518727) | freshwater metagenome | biome: subpolar coniferous forest; feature: holomictic lake; material: water; isolation source: holomictic Lake 227, 6 m depth | place: Canada: near Kenora, Ontario | collected... | reverse complement strand
GTCATCCGGCGCCAAAGCATGACGCCAAGGCCGAGGTCAAAGTCGAGCCGCCCAAGGCCGAAGCGCCAAAGCCGGTCGAGCCCCCCAAACCGGTGGAGCCGCCGAAGCCGGTGGTCGTCGCCAAGGTCAAGCCGCCCGAGGCCGCCGAGCCGCCGATCGCTCCCGAAGAGCGGAGCGCGGTCGCCAGTGGCGCGCCGGTTCCAACCGGTCCGCGGGTGCTGACGGTGCAGATCGGCAGCTTCAAGATGGCGGATAACGCCGACCGGCTGGCCAAGACCCTGAAAGACCAGGGTTTTGACGCCTACATCAAGGATTGGACCGACCGTCGGGGCCAGCTCTGGCATGTCGTCCGTATCGGCCGGGTCAGCGACCGCGACCGGGTCGCCGCGGCCAGCCTCGCCCAAAAGCTGCGCAGCAAGACCGGCCTCGAGCCCTTCGTGTTCTCGGTTCAGGCTCCCTGATCGCCGCTCCGGCACCCGGACTGGCGATCAGGGGTGGTGTTGATCCTGCCGGGGCATCGGCGACGGTTGCCATTATTCTGTAAAGTTGCTAGGTTTACCTAGGGATTTTGCCGCAAATGACCAGCCAGACGTGACCGGATGGGCGATCACCCGGGGGCGAGGTTGACAGGGATACAGCCGGCCGATTGAAGTGCCGGGGCAAAAAAATCGGGCAGAGGAAGCACTCCCATGAAACCGACGATCCTGGTTGCTGATGATGAGCCTAGCATTCTGCTTTCGTTGCAGGTGCTGCTGCAAAAGGCCGGATTCGTGGTCCGGGTGGCGCGCGACGGCGAAGAAGCGATTCTAGCCCTTGAAGAGTCGACGCCCAGCCTTATTCTGCTCGACGCCATGATGCCCAAGCGCGACGGTTTCGATGTCTGTCAGACCATCCGGGCCAATCCCGCCTATAAGGACCTGCCGATCATTATGCTCACCGCCAAGAGCCGCGACGTTGAACGGGAAAAGGGCATGGCGCTCGGCGCCACCGACTACATCACCAAGCCGTTTTCCACCCGCGACCTGGTCAGCACGGTCCGCAAATATCTTGAGGTTGATGATCCGGCCTGAGCCTCAGTCCCGGCGTGGGGGACTCAAACGCCGGAGTGGACGACGGTATGCATGAATTGCCCGAAGACTCCGCCGATGACTCGGCCGTGCTCCTCGCAGAGCCGGAACAGACCTCCCGCCGCATCGTCGCCCTGCTGTTTCTGGTGACCGGAGTCACGGCCTCGGTGGCGGCGGCGGTGGTGCCGGTGCTGATCGCCGGCGACGGCACCCAGCCCCTGGCCCAGCAGGAAGGGGCGCTTCTGGCGGGTCTGGCCGCCGGCACCGTCGCCTGGCTGTGGTTCGCGGTCAACAAATGCCTGTTGCGTCCGGCCGAGCGGCTGGCCGCCGATACCCAACTGCTCGCCACCCACGGCGCGATCACCGCCCGGGTCGATGTCGATGATTATCCCGATCTCTCGCCGCTGCCCGAAGCCATCAACGCCCTGGCCGACCGGCTGATCGAAACCCGGCACGATATCGACCGCGCGGTGCTGGAGGCCGAAGAGCGTTACGCCGAGAACAACAACCGACTCGCGGCCATTCTGCAAGACCTCCATGAAGGCGTGCTGGTCTGCAACCTGCGCCATCAGGTGGTGCTGCATAACCGCGCCGCCTTCGAGCTGCTTCAGGCGGAAACCCTGGCTCCGCTGCCCGCCGACAGCGGACAGGGGCGGGCGCTGATCTCGCTGATGCTGGTGGATCCGGTTCGCCATACCCTGGAGCGCCTGATCCGTCAGGCCAGCGTCGAGGCCGGTCCCGGCGGCACCGATGCCGGACGTTTCATCGGCGGCACCCCCGACGGCCGGATTTTGCTCGATGGCCGGATGAGTCTGGTTTTTCAGGACGGGGTGGTCAAGGGCGGGGGGCCGGTGATCGACAACCGCACCGTCACCGGCTATGTCCTGACCTTCACCGACGCCACCCGCGAACTGGCCGCGCTCGGCCGGCGCGACGCCCTCTTGCGCGCGACCACCGAGGATCTGCGGACGCCGCTTTCGAACCTCCGCGCGGTGATGGAAACCCTCGACATCTGCCCGGATCTCGAAGGGGCGGAATTGCGCTGCTTTCAGGACGCGATGCGCACCGAGTGCGATGCGCTGACCCGGCATCTGGAGCAGATCGCCGAACAGTACCGGGTCACCCTCACCGGCAGTTGGCCGATGAGCGATCTGCGCTCCCTGACCCTGATCGAACTGGTGCGCCACCGGGTTTCGGTGCATCGCGGCGTCACCATCACCCCGATTGGCATTCCCTGCCGGCTCCATGGCGACAGTTTCAGTCTGGTTGTCCTGCTTGACCACCTGATCGAGCGCATCGGCACCGCCACTGGCGCCTCCGCCTTCGATCTCTCGGCCGAACCGGCGGCGCGCTGGATCTACATCGACCTGATCTGGAGCGGCGCCGCCATTCCCAGTTCCGCCATCGACCAATGGAAGGCCGACCCCCTGCCCGCGGCTCTCGGTGGCCTGACCGTCGGCGATGTTCTGCGCCATCACCGCAGCGACCTCTGGAGTGAAAACCGCGAGGGTGGGCACGCCCGGCTGCGCTTGCCGCTGCCGCCCGCCCTCGCCCGCAACCAGCCGGCACCGCGTCCGGCCGTGCCCCTCGAGGCGATCGATTTTTCGGTGCTGAAGCAGCCGCTGGCCGCTGGCATGCCGCTGTCGCGGCGACTCGATGAGCTGAGTTTCGTCGTCTTCGACACCGAGACCACCGGCTTCAACCCTGGCGACGGCGATGAAATCGTGGCCATCGCGGCGGTGCGGGTGGCCGGCCGGCGCATCCTGACCGGCGAAACCTTTCAGGCTCTGGTCAATCCCGGCCGCGCGATCCCGCCCGAGGCCACCGCCCGCCACGGCATCACCGACCAGCAGGTCCATGACCGCCCGGTGATCGCCAGCGTGCTGCCCCAGTTCCGCAGCTTCGCCGGGGCCGACGTGCTGGTCGGCCACCACGCCGCCCTCGACGTTGCCTTCCTGCGCGCCAAGGAGCGGGTCACCGGGGTGCGCTTCGACACCCCCGTGCTCGACACCATGCTGCTCTCGATGAAGCTTCAGGGCCGGGGAGCCGATCACTCGCTCGACAGCATCGCCAGCCGGCTCGGCATTTCGGCGATCGACCGCCATACCGCCCTCGGTGACAGCCTGATCACCGCTGCGGTTCTGCTGGCCCAGATCGACCTGCTGCGCGACCGCGGGATTGTCACCCTCGCCGATGTCCTGCGCGAGGCCAACGCGCTGATCGACACCAACGTCCGGGAGCGCCTGTTGTGATTCCCCCCGCTTCCGATGCCTCGGCATCCCACGCCCCGCACCGCAACGACCGCCTGATCGCGCTGTTTTTGCTCGGGGTCGTCGCCGTCGCGCCGCCGTTGCTGCGGGTGTTCGGCGTCGGCGCCACCGTGCTCGGCTGGCCGCTGCTGTTCATCTATGTCTTCGTGGTCTGGGGCGCCGTGGTGGCGCTGATCGCGGTCGATATCGAGTTTCGCGATACTGAAAAAGCCAAGCGGCCCGAAAAGAGTGCGCCGCATTCCTGAGGCCGGTCACCCGCCTCAGCTCTGACGATAGGGGGTTTCGGTCTCAAGCCGGGCTTTCAGCTCTCCCATCGCCACTCGCTCCCGCTCCAGATGCTCGACCAGCACCTCGCGGACCCCGCACTTGCGCACCCAGTGGGCGCTATAGGTGAACACCGGATCATAGCCGCGCTGCCGCTTGTGTTCGCCCTGGGCCCCGGCCTCGATCTTGTTGATACCGCGAGAAATCGCGAATTCGATCGCGCGGTAATAGCATACCTCAAAGTGCAGGAACGGAATCTCCTGCGGTCCACCCCAATTGCGGCCATAAAGGGTGTCGTCGCCGATCAGGTTGAGGGCGCCGCCAATCCAGCGCCCGTCGGCCTCGGCCATCACCAGCATCACCCGTTCGGGCATCGCCGCGCCCAGCCGCTGGAAGAACTCGCGGTTGAGATAGGCGAGGCCCCATTTGCGGTCACTGGTGTCGACGTAGTGGCGGTGAAAGGCGTCCCAGTGCTCGGAGCGGATTTCGTCCCCGACCAGGGTATGAAGCCGGACGCCGCTGGTGGCCACCGCCTCGCGCTCCTTGCGTATCGCCTTGCGCTTCCGGGCGGTCAACTGGTCGAGAAAATCGTCGAAGTCGCGATAGCCGCGGTTGATCCAGTGATACTGTACACCCAGCCGCTGCAGCCAGCCGGTGGCACCCAGGGCCTGCCATTCGGACTCGGTGCAGAAGGTGGCGTGGATCGATGACACCTTCTGATGGCGCGCCACCTGCTCCAGCGTCCCGACCAGAGCCGGCAGTACCGCCGGGTCGGCGTCAGGCCGGAGCAGCAGCCGGCGCCCGGTCACGGGAGTGAACGGCACCGCAATCTGGAGCTTGGGATAATACTGAAGCCCGCCGCGCTCGTAGGCGACCGCCCATTCCTGATCGAAGACGTACTCGCCGTAGGAATGGCTCTTGAGATAGAGCGGCACCACCGCCGCCAGCCGGCCGCGCGGGCTGTCCGGTCCGCAGCGGTCGCGGACGGCAAGATGCAGCGGCAGCCAGCCGGCGCGCCCTGAAGCTGCGCCGCTCTCCTCGAGGGCGGCGAAGAAGGCGTGGCTGACGAAGGGATCGCCCGACCCGGCACAGGCATCCCACTCGGCGGCTTCGACGCGGCCGACGCCGAACAGCAGATCGGCTGAAATGCCATCGGCCGTCATGACCGGCTCAACGAACCTGGAAGATGCCGTCAATCTCGACGCAGGCGCCAAAGGGCAGCGAATTGGCCCCGACCGCGAAGCGGGCATGACGGCCGATATCGCCAAAGACCTGAATCATCAACTCGGAGGCGCCGTTGACCACCTTGGGATGGTCGCGGAACTCGGGAGTGGTGTTGACAAAGCCACCCAGCTTGATACAGCGCACCAGCCGGTCAAGGTCACCGTCGAGGGCGCCAGCCAGTTGGGCGATCAGGTTGACGCCGCACTGGCGGGCCGCGGCCTGTCCCTCCTCAACCGAAAACTCGACCCCGACCTTGCCGATAAAGCGCAACTCGCCCATAAACATCGGCAGCTGCCCGGCCACGAACAGCAGATCGCCGGCCCGGGTGTAAGGCACATAGGCCGCCGCGGCGGCCGGTGCCCGCGGCAATTCGATTCCCAGTTCCGCCAACCGCGCTTGAACCTGTCCAGCCATGCCCCGCCTCTGCCTTTTCGCGCCGCCGGTCATCCCCGACGACGTGTCGCACAAGAGTCACAATACCGGTTTCCGCCGGTGCAGTGCAAACACGAATGCGCAACCAAGGCTTAACCAACGTTGGGATCGGGCGAAACCACCCGGTCGGTGGTAACCGGACGCTCTTCCTTACCCAGCGCCGCGAAATCCTTGAGATGACGGCTGACGAACTGCGTAATCTTTGTTACGGCCTGCCGGTTCGAGAGCGCGCCGTTGGCGCCGTAAAACAGTGACCGGTTGGCTGCCGCCGCCTGGGGCAGCACGGCATCCGAGGGACCGTCGGGGTTGCTCTGGGCGGCCCGGATCAGCTTGGCCGCCCCGCCCGGCCCGAGGAAATAGGCCATGCGGCTTTCGGTCTCGGTCGGCTTGCGGTGGAGGGCGCGCGCCAGATCCTTGCCCGACTCGTCGAGATAGCGCGCCGCCATCCCCGAAGACAGGCTGACGTCCTTGCGCAGATCCAGCAGCTGCTTGCGCAGCGCCGGGTCCGCGACCGAGGCGACGCCGTTATGGGTCTTGATCTGAGCCACTTCCTTGCCGAGGCCATAGGCGGCGCCGTGGCGCTTCAGCATGTCGAGCCAAGTCTGCTCGATGAACTGGAATGGTCCGGCGGCACTGCTGCTGCTGGTCCGGCTGTTGACGTTGAAATTGCTTTCCTGGGCCGCCTTGGCCATCACGTCAGCGAAGCTGACATTGGCAATGCGCGCCGCCGAGCGCGCACTCTCGGTGAACTCGGCGATGGTCGGCGCTCTGGCCGACTGCGACTGGCCCTGAGCCAGCGCCTGAGCCTTGGCCTGGGATGGCGGTACCGGCGGCTTACGGCCCGGCTCGGGAATAAAGCCGTCGTCGGCGGTAGCGACACTGGTCGTTTTCGCGGCCATCGGCTTGCGCGGTGGCGCCAGCGCAGCCACGAAATCGTCGCCGCCGCCGACGCTTTCCGGCACCGCCGGTTTGCGTTGTGGGCGGTGAATGCGGTGGCGGCCGGATGCGGGACTCGCCGGTCGCGGCTGGGACGGGACGGAGGGATCGAAATCGGCCATGGTCGGACGCCGTTCTGTGCCGGTGCCCCCAAACGGGACACCAGATCCGAAGATACACCAAACAGGGTTCGCGGTCCACCATCGGCACGAGAGCGGCGCCGGGGCGAAAAAAGGGCCGGACCGCGCCGGTCCGACCCTGTTCTCTCCCCATTTTACTGGCTGCGGGACTCGGATTCGAACCGAGGACCGATCGGTTAACAGCCGATTGCTCTACCGCTGAGCTATCCCGCATCAGAGTGCCGCAAGGGGAACGCGGCGGACGGCTATATAGCAAACCACGCCCGCTCCCGCTACAGCGAATATCGCCTAGCCGCGCAAATCGCCGCCGGTGGCCCGAAAACCGGTTGCCACCAGATAGGTCTCGGAACTGTCGGCCCGGCTCGCCGGCGGCTTGGCATGGCGGACCTGGGCGAAGTCGCGCTTCAGCCGCTGGAGCAGGTCCCGTTCGGCCCCGCCCTGAAACAGCTTGCAGACGAAGGCGCCCCTGACCGACAGCACACCGGCGGCGAACTCGTAAGCGGCCTCGGCCAGCGCGGTGATGCGCAGATGATCGGTCGCGGCATGGCCGGTGGTCGGCGCCGCCATGTCGCTCAGCACCACGTCCGCGGGACCGCCGAGCAGGGCCCGCAAGCGCTCCGGCGCCGCCTCATCGAGGAAATCGGCCTGGAGGAGTTCGGCACCGGGCAGCGGCGCCATCTCCAGAATATCAAGCCCGACCACCCGGCCGCCGGTCTCCTCGGGGCGAATCCGCTCGACCGCGACCTGAGTCCAGCCGCCGGGCGCCGCGCCGAGATCCACCACCCGCACCCCGGGGCGCAGCAGCTGAAAACGCTCGTCGAGTTGCAGCAGCTTGAAGGCGGCCCGCGAGCGGTAGCCCAGGCGGCCGGCCTCGGCGACATAGGGGTCGTTGAGCTGGCGCTCCAGCCAGAGGGTCGAGGACAAGGAGCGCTTGCGCGCGGTCTTGACCCGAACCGCGGCCTTGCGGCTGCCCGCTCCCGGCCGGGTCGGCTTCTTTTCGCTCATGATCTCCCAATCAGCTCCTCAGGCCCTCGAGGAAGTCGGCGAGAATGCCCTCGCGCAGCCCCCGGTCGGCGATGCGCAGCCTCTCGAACGGCCAGGCATCGCAGATTGCCTCGAGCACCGCGCATCCGGCGATCACCAAATCCGCCCGGTCGTATCCGATGCAGGGATGCGCGGCCCGCTGATGATAGTCCAGGTCCATCAGATGCCGGGTCACCGAGCGGGCGTGATCGACGCTGAGATGGCTGCCATCGATCAACGACCGCTCATAGCGCACCAGCCCGAGATTAACCCCGGCCAGGGTGGTCACCGTCCCCGAGGTTCCGAGCAGTTGCACCCGGCCGCGCTCGACCGCCCCGCGAATGGCGTTGCGCTGCTCGAACGGCTCGACGGCGGCGGCGACGGTGTCGACCATCGCGGCATAGGCGTCACTTTCGATCAGATCGCCGCCATACTGCTCGGCGAGGCTGACCACGCCGTGACGCAGCGAAATCTGATCAATCAGGCGGGGCGGACGGCCCGGTCCGACCAGTTCCAGCCACATGATCTCGGTCGAGCCGCCGCCGATATCGAAGACCAGGGCATTGGGCACCTCGGGGTCGAGCAGCGGCGAGCAACCGGCCAGGGCCAGCCGGCCCTCCTCGGCGCTGGAGATGATTTCGAGGGCGATCCCCGTTTCGCGTCCGACCTGCTGAAGAAAATCATCGCAATTGGCGGCGCGCCGGCAGGCTTCGGTGGCCACGGCCCGAATCGCGGTCACGCCCCGGCGCTGAATCTTGGCATCGCAGACCCGGAGCGCCGCCAGAGCCCGCTCGACCGCGCGCTCCGACAAACGGTCAGAGCGGCTGAGCCCTTCGCCAAGCCGGACAATGCGGGAAAAGGCGTCGATGACCCGGAAGCCGCCGCCATGAACCCGGGCGATCAGCAGGCGGCAATTGTTGGTGCCGAGGTCGAGCGCTGCCAGCACCGGACGTCCCGTCACCGCCAGCGGCACCGGTCCGACTCTGCTCGGGCGCTCACTCGCCACCTGGGTATCCACCGCCCCCCCTTAATGTTGTGCCACCCGCTCGGGCCAGACACGATCTATGATCAACCATACCTAAAACCAACCGCGAACGCGACCCGAATTCTGCACCGCACGCAACGACATCAAGCGTCGCCCCGGGCCGCTCCCGCCGGCGTTCAAAGCTGGACGGGCCGTCGACTCGAGGGCTTGACCTCACTCGGCGTTATGCCATATATTAACGCAATCGGCCTTACCAGAATGGGGCCGCAAGCCATATCCGTAACGCCCCTATTAATGGAGAAGACCATGGCTGTCGGGGGAGTGTCTTCAGAGGTCTCTGTTCAGTATTATCAGCAGAGCCAGAAGCTGTCGACGCAGAGCGTCCAGCTTCAACAGGAAAAAGCGTCACAGACCAATCAAAGTATCGTGCGCCGGGCCTCGTCCGATACTGTGCAGAATCAGCAGCACGCGATCACCGCGATTCAGGACTCGCTCAAGCGCGGCCAAGCGCTCGATTTGTACGTCTGAGCTGCCTCTATCTGTTGTCCCCCGACGGCGCCGCTGTTCATGGCTGACCGTCGCGGGACAACCGGATGGGGCCGGACGATGCCGGCCCCTGTTTTCGCCCTCTGACTCAAACTCTACCCGCTCCAAGAGAATTGCTCTCGGGCCGGGCAGCGCATGGGTCAGTGGGTTTTGTCCCGCGGCACTTTGCCGCCGATCGCGGGGGCGGCCGGCAGATCAGCCCAACTGCGGGCGAGGGCCAAAGGGGTCTCAGCTCCGTGCCGAAGCAGCGCGTCGAGACGGTTCCAGAATTTTGAGCGCATCGGGGCCTCCCAGGCGGTAAACGATGCACAAGATATCGGCGCGCTCCCGTACTTGCGCACCGCACACCAACGCAGGGCTGCGTGGCGATGGCGCGCAAAAAAGGCGGGCGCCCGACTGAGGGCGCCCCCCTTCCTTAATCGGCTTAACTGTGAGGGTTCACAGGGTCTTCAGGTTTTCCGCAGAGGTCTTACCCTTGCGCGGATCCTTGACCAGTTCGAACGAAAGCTTCTGGCCTTCCTTCAGATTGCCGATACCGGCGCGCTCAACCGCCGAAATGTGCACGAACACATCGGCCGAGCCATCGTCCGGCTGAATGAAGCCATAACCCTTGGTGCTGTTGAACCACTTCACGGTGCCAGTGGGCATCCCAATCTCCAACGTCGCAAGCCGCGCCGGACGGACTCGTCCGACGCATCAGTCTGTAGTTCCAGGGACGACACCAAACACAGCACCCATAACGGTGGGGAACGGCAATCCAAGGCAAGCAGAATGATCGAGCAACATTGAGGCCGTTCACCGGGAGTTTCAAGTGCCAATCGTCATGGACACGCCGTTTATAGCGAAATTCAAACCGGCCCCGGCCGATCAAAGCCATCCCGCACCGCACCAGGGACGCCGAAAACCTGGACAAACAACCGGCTCTCTTCGCCCGGCTCGAGGACCGCCGAGCGCCCCTCGGCCAGGCAGCGCCGGACCGCCGCCAGCACCGGTGCGTCTAGGCCGAAGCCGCCATGGACGGCGTGGGGGTAGACCAGTGTCTTCATCCCGGTGATCAGATCGGCGACCAGCGCCACCGGCCGCCCCTCCGCCCGTGCCGTCGCCGCCCTGCCCAACAGCCGGTGGCCGCCGCCGCCGGGATCGAGCGGTTCCAGCAGCACCTCGATCCGGCCGCCGCCCTCGAGCCCCGCCTGCTCGCGCGCCACCGCATCGGCGACGCAGTATGTCAGCAGCCGCTGTTCGCCGTCCGCGATCGCCCGCAGCGCCTGTCCGATCACCGACTCCTCGATGCAGCCCCGGGAAACCGAGCCCGCGGCATCGCCATTCTCGGCTACCACCAGCACGCTGCCGGCGGCGCAGGCGGCTCCGTCCCAGGCCGTCATCACCATGGCCAGCGCCACGCGCCGGCCGGCGTCGAGCCAGCGAAGCGCCTGGATCACGCCGTCTTCTCCGGCCCCGGACTCCGAGTTTGATGTGCTCATCCGTCACTCCTGGCGGCAGTCTGGCCCCGCCGCCGAGAGTTGGCTAAGAAAGCCCGCCCGGTCAACCGGTTCCGGCGATTTGCCGGCGCGCTTAGAAGCTCGTGATTGACGGCCGGGCCATCGCGGCCGTATTGACTAGACTCCGGCCACCCCTGGAGCCACGGGATTCCGCCATGAAATGGCTTGCGTCCGTTACCACCCTGCCGCAACCGCGCATCCGCCAGCTGGTATGGATGGGGCTGGGCTCGGCCCTGATCATCTCCGGCGCCCTGATCGCCCTCACGCCGCTGGTGATGGGCACGACTCTGATTCTGGTCGGTTCGGTGATTCTGCTGCGGAACTCCAGCGACGCCCGACGCCTCTTCGTACGTATCAAGCGCCGCTATCCGGAAACCTTCCAGCCCTTCGATCATTGGCGCCACCGCCGCAAGAAGTGAGCCAGGGAGGCGATCGGGCGTGAAATCCGGCAATCAGCTCCTCTCGGGCTACGGCACCACGGTGTTCGAGGTTTTTTCCCGGCTTGCCCTCGAGCACGGCGCGATCAACCTCGGCCAGGGCTTCCCCGAGGATCGCGGTCCGCCCGCGGTCCTGGATGAGGCGATCCGGGCGCTCCGCGACGAGTCGAACCAATACCCCTCGATGATGGGCACACCGGCGCTGCGTCAGGCGCTGGCCGCCCACGCCGGGCGCTTTTACGGCCTGGAGGTTGATTGGCAGCGCGAGGTGATGGTGACCTCGGGCGCCACCGAGGCGCTGGCCGCCTGCCTACTCGGCCTGATCGAACCCGGCGACGAGGTGGTGCTGTTCGAGCCGCTCTACGACAGCTACCTGCCGATCATCAGGCTGGCCGGCGGCGTGCCCCGGTTGGTGACCCTGCGGCCACCCGACTGGGGTTTCAGCCGCGCGGACCTGAGAGGGGTCTTTTCTCCCCGGACCAAGCTGGTGCTGATCAACGATCCGCTCAACCCGGCGGCCAAGGTCTTTTCCGCCGATGAATTGGCGCTGATCGCCGAGTTTGTGCTGGCCAGCGACGCCTATGCCGTCTGCGACGAGGTGTACGAGCATATCGTGTTCGACGGTCGCCGCCACATCCCGCTGATGACCCTGCCGGGAATGCGCGAGCGCTGCCTCAAGATCGGATCGGCGGGCAAGACCTTTTCCCTGACCGGCTGGAAAGTCGGCTATGTCACCGCCGCCCCGGCCCTGCTCCAACCGGTGGCCAAGGCCCACCAGTATCTGACCTTCACCACTCCGCCCAACCTGCAAAGCGCGGTCGCCTTCGGGTTGAACCAGGAGGAGGGCTATTTTACCGGCCTCGCCGCCGGCATGCAGGCCAAGCGCGACCGGCTGGCCGCCGGCCTTGGCCGCGCCGGCCTGACCGTGCTGCCCAGTGCCGGCAGCTATTTCGTCATCGCCGATTACGCCGGCACCGGCTTTGCCGGCGACGACGTCGCCTATTGCCGCCACCTGACCATCGACGTCGGGGTGACCGCGATACCGGTCAGCGCCTTTTATGCCGGCGCCGATTCCGGCGCATGCGTGCGCTTCTGCTTTTGCAAGCGGGACGAGATGCTCGACGAGGCTTCCCGCCGGCTGGCCGCCCATTTTTCAGGTCAAAGACGAACGCCCCGCCATTGTCATGGCGATCGGCGCGCCCGCACGGCATACTTGATCGCAACCGACTGTGAGCCGGCAAGCCGGCGCCACCGGCGCCGGACCGAAGGAGCGGTCTCTTTCCATGCAGTGCCGTTATCGCTGGTTGATCGCCGTCATTCTGGCCGCCCTCGGTTCGGCGGAGTGCCGGCCGTCGCGAGCCGAAGTCCGGGGCGCCGCTGACGGCGGCTTCCGGGTTACGGCGGTCGAAGTGGCGGCCGAACGCGATCAGCCCCAGGCCTGTTTTACCTTTGCCAGCCGGCTCGACCGGACGCGCGGACAGGGCTACGCCGCCTTTGTCGCGTTGGCGCCGCCGCTGCCCGCGCTTTCGGTGGTGGCGCGGGACCGCAGCCTGTGCGTCGAGGGTCTGAGCCACGGCACCCGCTACACCGTCACCCTTGGCCAGGGCCTGCCCGGCGCCGACGGCCGGCGACTGGCGGCCGCCGAGACCCACGCGATCGAGGTGCCGAACCGGGCGCCGGCCCTGGCTTTTCGGGGCGGCGGCCTGATTCTGCCCCGGGTCGGCGCCGAGGGGCTGCCGCTCCGGGCCATCAACATCGAGCATGTTCGCCTGCGCGTGCTGCGCATGGCCGACCGCGCCCTGGTCGAAAAAATCTATGCCGGCCGGGTCGCCCAGACTCTCAGCGACTGGGATATCGGCGAGCTGGTCGAAAAGGGCGGCAAGGGTGTCTGGACGGGCGAACTGTCGATCACCGCGGCGCGCAACGCTCCGGCCATCGTCACCTTTCCGCTGGCGCCGCTGCTGGACGGACTTGAGGCCGGCGTCTATCTCGCCACCGCCGAAGCCGTGGCCACGGGCGCCGCCGGCCCTGCTCCGGAGGGACCGAGGGCCAGCCAGTGGTTCGTGATCGCCGACCTCGGCCTGACCACCTTCTTTGGCGACGATGGCCTGACGGTGTTCGCCCGTGCCGTCACCCGGGCTCAGCCGCTGGCCGGGGTCGAGTTGCACCTGCTGGCACGCAACGGCAAGGAGCTGGCCAAGCGGCGCACCGGGGCCGATGGCATCGTCCGCTTTGAGGCCGAGGTGACCCGCCGGAGCGGCGACGAGGCGGTCCAGGCCCTCTTTGCCTACGGCGGCAGCGACGAGTTCAGTTTTCTCGATCTCGCGGCCCCCGGTGTCGATCTCGGCGATCGCAGCGCGGTCGGCCGCAACTCGCCCGGCCCGCTCGACGCCTTCCTCGCCACCGGGCGCAGCATTTACCGCCCCGGCGAAACGGTATCGGTTACCACTCTCTTGCGCGACAACGCCGCGCGGGCGGTACCGGGCCGGACCTGGACGCTCAAGCTCTGGCGTCCCGACGGCGTCGAAGCCGACCTCCGGGCGGTCAGGGACGCCGGAGCCGGGGGCGGCAGCGCCGCCTTTCCGCTGATGCCGACCACCCTGCCCGGCCTCTGGAGCATCACCGCTCACAGCGAGCCCGACGGACCGGCGATCGGCCGCACCGAGTTCACGGTTCATGATCTGCTGCCGCCGCGGCTCGACTTCGTGCTCTCTGCCGGCCAGCCGGCGCTGACCCCGGGACATGGCGGTTCGCTGGGCATTGAGAGCCGGACCCTGTTCGGCACCCCGGCCGCGCACCTGCCGGGCGAACTCTCGATGACCATCCGCACCGCCGAGACGCCGTTTCCCGCCTATGCCGGCTTCCGCTTCGGCCTGGCCCAGGAAACCTTCACACCGATCCAGACCGTGCTGCCGGGTTTCACCACCAATGGCGCCGGCTTGGCCGAGGCCGAGGTTCCGACTCTGGCACTGCCCGATTCGTCCCATCCCCTGCAGGCGGTGATCCGGGGCACGATCTTCGACATCGGCGGCCGGGCGGTGAGCCGCGAACTGGTGCTGCCGATCCATGACCAGCCGTTCCGGATCGGCATCCGGCCGCGCTTCGAGGACGACGCCGTACCCGAAGGCGCCACCGCCGCCTTCGAGGTCATCGCGGTCGGCCCCGATGGCGCCACTTTGGCCCGGCCCGACCTTTCCTATGAGCTTTACGAAGAGGATTCCGAGTTCCGCTGGTTCGAGGCCGGCGGCCGGTGGGACTACGAGACCGTCATCCGCGATCATCGCCTGACCGGCGGCACCGTCGCGGTCGGCGCCGACAGGCCGGCGACCCTCGAGGAGCCGCTGCACGCCGGCCGCTACCGGCTCGAGGTCTTTGATCCCGGCCGCGGGATCGCCTCCTCGGTCCGCTTCACCGCCGGCTGGTGGTCGACCCCGGCCGCCGGGAACCGTCCCGACGCGGTCGAAGTTTCGGTACTGCAGCGCCGCGGACAGGAGGGTGGGCCGGCCCGGGTCCATATCCGCCCTCCCTACGACAGTCAGGTCGTGATCGCGGTTGCCGACCGCTCGGTGCGCCAGATCATCTCGCGCCAGATCGGCGCCGAAGGAGCCTTCCTCGATCTGCCGGTGTCACCCGACTGGTCCGCCGGCATGACCATTATCGCCACCGCCTACGCCGCGGTTGATCCGCTGCGCAAGACCGCGCCGCGCCGGGCGATTGGCATCGGCTGGCTGGCGGTGGATGCGCAACCCCGGACCCTGCGCCTTGCGATCGACGTGCCCCCGGTGGTGGAGCCGCGGCGGACGCTGACCCTGCCGGTCGCGGTCAGGAGCGCCGCCGGAGCGCTGCTGCCGGCCGACAGCCCGGCCTTTTTGACCGTGGCCGCGGTCGACGAGGCGGTGCTTCAGGTCACCGGCCAGCCGACGCCCGACCCCGTGGCCTATTATCTCGGCCAGCGGCGGCTCGGCGTCGAATTGCGCGACGTCTACGGCCGGTTGCTCGACCCCGTGCGCCCCGGCCCGGCGGCCAGCCGCGGTCCGCCCGTCGAAAAGCGGCGCCTCAGCCAAGTCTCCGGCCTGCCCGAGCGCGACGCACCGGTGGTGACGCTGTTTTCCGGCGTCGTCCGGGTTGGCGCCGACGGTGTCGCCGCGGTGCCGCTGGCCATCCCGGACTTCGACGGCCGCTTGAGACTGATCGCGCTGGCCTGGGACGGCACCCGGGTCGGCCATGCCGAGGCGACGCTTGCGGTCCACGACCGGGTCCGGACCGAACTCGCCTTGCCCCGCTTCCTCGCCCCCGGCGACCGCGCGGTGATCGAGATCGGCCTGACCAACCTTGCCGCCGCTCCGGGCGACTATCAGGTGATGCTGACCACCGAGGGGGGGGTGTCGGTGGCCGACGGCCGCTTCGCGGTCGGGATCAAGAGGGGCCGCCGTGTCACCGTCTCGCGCACGCTCAGCGCCGACCGCCCCGGGCCGGCAACGCTCCGGGTCGAGATTTCCGGCCCCGAAGGCTACCATCTGATCCGCAGCCGGGCGATCAAGGTCCGCCCCGCGGTCGGTCTGGTCTGGCGCCATCAGGCCGCCACCCTTGAAGCCGGCCAGCCGCTCACGGTTCCGCCCGGGCTGTTCGAGGGCTTGCGTCCCGACTCGGTAAGCGGCGCGGTCACCCTCGGCCACCGGCCGACCCTCGATCTGGCCGGGCTGGTGATGGCGGTCGAGCGGCAGCCACGGGGCAGTGTCGCCCAGGTGGCCACCGACGCCCTGCGCCTGATCGCCGGCGGCGACCTCGCGGTCACCCTCGGCCTCGACACCGCCGAGAGTCTACGCCAGCGCATCCAGGCCGCGCTCGACCGCGTGCTCGGGCAGCAGCATGGCGATGGTGGCTTTTCGGCGTGGTCGCTCAAGGAGGACTCCGATGACGCCCTGACGCCGCTGGTCGCCGACGTCCTCGACCGCGCCGTCGCCGCCGGCTTTCGGGTGCCCGAGAGCGCGACCCGGCGGGCGCATGACTGGCTGAAGCGCCTGCTCGACAGCGGTTGGGGCGAGGACCGCGAATTGCCCGCCCGGGCCGGTGCCGTTTTCGTGCTCGCCCGGGCCGGGAGCCTCGACGCCGGCGCCGTCCATTATTTCCACGAAACCTTCGGGCCACGGCTGGCGTCGCCGGCGGCGCGAGCCCTGGTTGCCGCGGCCCTGGCCAGGGTCGGCGACGATGGCGCCGCGCGCGCCCTGTTCAATCAGATCGCCGACGCGCTGACCGGTGACGCCGGCACTCGCCTTGCCGTGCGTGATCTCGCCGTCACCCTGGCACTGGGAGCCGAGAGCGGCGCCCTCGGCCACGAGCGGCAGCTTGGCCTCGCCGAACGCCTCACCGCCCGCACCGCCGGATCGGAACTGCGGCTGGCCGCCGATGAACGGGCTTGGCTGACCCTGGCCGCCCGCGCCGTCGCCGCCCTTACCGTGGGGACCGAACCGCAGCGCATCAGCGCAGGAGAGATTGAGGTCGAGACGCCGCCGCCGCTGTACCGGCGGCTCGACCCCGCGGCGCCGCCACCGATTCGCAATCCCGGCCCGGACGTGCTCACCCAGCTGATCAGTGTCGTTGGCCTGCCGGCCGACCCGCCCCCCGCCGCTGAGCACGGCTTCACCCTCAGCCGCAGCCTCTTTGACCTCGAGGGCCAGCCGCTCAAGCCCGAGGCGGTGCGGCAAAACGATCTGGTGGTGGTGATTCTCGAGGGCAAGGCCACCACGCCCGGCCAGCAACGCATCGTCCTCGGCGACCTGCTGCCCGCCGGCCTCGATGTGGAAACCGTGCGCTTCGCCGACAGTCCGCAGCTTGGCGATCTGTCATGGCTGGGCGGCCTCAGCCTGGCCCGTCATGCCGATTACCGCCACGACCGCTTTATTGCCGTGCTCGATCTCGAGGACGGGCATCCGGGCTTCCGGGTGGTCTATCTCGCCCGCGCCGTCACCCAGGGCGACTTCATTCAGCCGGGAGCAACGGTCGAAGCCGCGGGTGACCCCGACCGGTTCGCCCGCACCGCATCGGGCCGGCTCCAAATTCATGGCCGACGGGACTGATCGGGATCGGTGTCAGGCCAGTTCGGCGGCAGCCTCGTCCGGCTCGCTGTCGAGGCCGGTCAGCTGGTAGGCGCCGACCATCAGCATCGCGGCGACGCTGCCGCCCTTGTCGGCCAGCGGCAGCACCAGCCGCTCCCAGGTTTCCATGCGCTGAAAGCCGACCTTGCGATTGACGTCGAGAATCTCGAAATCACTGGTATAGAGCCGGGACAAGGGCAGACCGGTCCGCACCACGGCGTCGTAATCCTGACGAATCACCGCGGCCTGATCGGGCGGCAGATCGTCGATGGTGCGCTTGGTCATCTCGACGCCAAAGCGGTAGACGAAGTTGCTGCCGTAAAGCCGGTAGCGGTAGCGCCCATCCTCGCCGACGTCGATCAGCAGCAGATTGCCCAGCCAGGGCTTGAGGATTTCCGGCGTGAACTCGGTTCGATCTGGCATTGGCCGCTCTTGGCACATGTCGGCCCAGAGATCATAAAGCCGGGACAGTCTCGCGTCCTTCAGGTCCGGTCGGCTCATCACTTCACCCGCAGCCAATTGCCGGCGCGCCCAGAGGGCGGGCCCAAACCATGCTCCAGTTCACGGTATAGAATTGCTGAGCACCCCATTGTCAACACCCCGGGCCTTCCGGGCGCGGCGCCGGCCGCGCGCCGGTCAGCGCTTGCCGGCCAGCAGATGCTCCAGCCAGTGGATATCGTAGTCGCCGTTGATGAAATCCCGCTGAACGATCAGACGGTTATGCAGCTGAATCGTCGTCTCGACGCCGCCGATCACGAACTCTTCCAGCGCCCGGCGCAGCCGCATCAGGCACTCGTTGCGCGATGAGCCATGAACCACCAGCTTGGCGATCAGGCTGTCGTAATGGGAGGGCACCCGGTAGCCGTCGTAAAGCGCGCTGTCGACCCGGACGCCAAGCCCGCCCGGAGCATGATAGCCCTCGATCCGGCCCGGAGAGGGCGCGAAGGTCTCGGGATGCTCGGCGTTGATCCGGCACTCGATGGCATGGCCCTGGATGCGGACATCCTCCTGGCCATAGCCGAGCGGGGCCCCGGTGGCGACCCGGATCTGTTCCCGCACCAGATCGATCCCGGTGATCATCTCGGAGATGGTGTGCTCGACCTGGAGCCGGGTATTCATCTCGATGAAGTAGAACTGGCCGTCCTCGAACAGAAACTCCATGGTGCCAACGCCGCGATAGCCGAACTGGCGGGCGGTGCGGGCGGCCAGGGTGCCGATATGCTCGCGCTGGGCGGAATTGAGCGCCGGCGACGGCGCCTCCTCGATCACCTTCTGATGACGGCGCTGCACCGAGCAATCGCGCTCCCCGAAATGGACGACGTTGCCCTGGCTGTCGGCCAGCAGTTGAATTTCAATGTGGCGCGGCTTGATCAGATACCGCTCCATGTAGACTTCATCATTGCCGAAGGCGGCCCGCGACTCGTTCTTGGCCATCTGAAAGGCTTCGCGCAGGGACTCGGGGTTGCGCGCCACCTTCATGCCGCGCCCGCCGCCGCCCGCCGCCGCCTTGATCAGCAGGGGATAGCCGATCTGGCGCGCGACCTCTTCGGCCTCCTCGAAGGTCGCAACCGGCCCGTCGGAGCCGGGGACTACGGGCAGGCCAAGTTCCATCACTGTCTTCTTGGCGGTGACCTTGTCCCCCATGATCCGGATGTGCTCGGGGGTGGGGCCGATGAAGGCAAAGCCGTGCTCTTCGACCATCTCGGCAAACTGGGCGTTCTCGGAGAGAAACCCGATGCCGGGATGAATGGCGTCGGCGCCGGTGATGGTCGCCGCTGACAGGATCGCCGGGATGTTGAGATAGCTCTCCTTGGCCGAGGGCGGGCCAATGCACACGCTCTCGTCGGCGAGCCGCACATGCATGGCGTCGGCGTCGGCGGTGGAATGCACCGCAACGGTATGGATGCCCATCTCGCGACACGCGCGGTGAATGCGCAACGCGATTTCGCCGCGGTTGGCGATCAGCACCTTTTCAAACATGCCACCGGCCATCGGTAAGACCACCTATTCGATGATCAGGAGAACTTCGCCGAACTCGACCGGCTGGGCGTCGGACACCAGGACCTGGGTCACGGTGCCACTTCTCGGGGCCTTGATCGGGTTCATCACCTTCATGGCCTCGATGATCAGGATCGTCTGACCGGCCTTGACCTGATCCCCGGCCCGGGCATAGGGCGCCGCCCCCGGCTCGGGTGCAATATAGGCGGTGCCGACCATCGGCGAGGTCACCGCCCCGGGCGGCACCAGGGGCGCCCCCGGGCCGGGCCGGGCCGCGTTGGGCAGCGCCGCCGCCGCGGCGGCCGGGGCTGCAACGGCCACCGTCGAAACCGCGGTCTGCCGGGTGACGCGGATGCGCCGCTCGCCTTCCGCGAACTCCACTTCGGTCAACCCGGTCTCTCGCAACAGGTCCGCCAGCTTGCGGACCAGATCGCCATCAATGTCGAAACCCGTCATTCTCAAACCCTGCTGCTTAAACGCGATCGAGAATCGATGCCATGGCGTCAAGCGCCAACAAATACCCGTTCACCCCGAGACCGCAGATCACACCCTTGGCAATCATCGAAACATACGAGTGATGCCGAAACGATTCGCGCCTGAAAATGTTGGACAGATGAACCTCGATTACCGGCAGTTCCGCCAGGGTCAAAGCATCCAGGATCGCGATCGAGGTATGAGTGTAAGCCCCGGCATTGATGATGATGCCGTCGTTGTCGGTCCGCGCCTGCTGTATCCAGCTGACCAGCTCACCCTCGCTGTTGGACTGACGAAAGTCAATGACCAAGCCCAGCGCCTCTGCCCGTTCCTGGCACATCGCCTCGAGATCGTCGAGGGTCTGCGCGCCATAGATCGCCGGCTCCCGAATCCCGAGCATGTTCAGGTTGGGACCATTGAGAATCAGGATCGAGGCGTCGTTCGGCAAGGCTGACGTCTTCCCTAAGGTGTATTGCCATCGTGTTTTGCCGCGGCGCGTCGCCACGGGTCCGCACCGGCTCGGACGGCGCGATTTGACAGACCCCAGTATGGATCAAACACCGACGACTGGAAATAGCCTTGTGCGTCGCACAAAAAAAAATGGGCTCCGGGGTCGCCGGGAAGAAAAGGGCGGCCCCGGCCGCCCCGGTGGCGATCGGGGATCGGAACGCCGTGGATGTCCCGTCTTTCGTTGGGCCGGACAGGGTGGCGACGAGCAATGGCGCTGGACCGGGTAATCCCCTGTGATAGTGTCGGCGCTTGTCTGCCGCCGCAAGGCGCGACTCCGTCCCCGATCCGCCGAGGCGTGATGCTGGCCACCTGCCCCCCCGAAGCGTTGAGGCGCGCCCTGGCCGCGAGCGCGGCGCCGCTGCTGGTGATCGAGGCCCGGGTCCTGACCGAGCCGACACCGCCGGTCGACGCCAGCCCGTCCGCCGGGGCGCTGTTTGGACTGTTGGAGACCGGGGACGACGGCGCCTTCGCCCTGCCGCCCCGGCTCACGACCATCGTGACGGCGGCATGCCGCCGCTGCATTGCGGCCGGGGCGCCGGTGGTGACCGCGCTCGACCCCGGGTTGCTCGGGCGTACGGTAGCGGCGCGGGCGCTGGTGGCTACGCCGTTGTTTGATCCCTGGTTGACGGTGGTGCGGGTGATGGTGGCGCCGGCCGATCAGGTGCCTGCCGAGAGCCGCGAACGCTTCGATCTGGCGATCGCCGGCACCGACGACGGCATCTGGGACTGGGACCTCAGCACCGACAGTATTTATTTCTCTCCCGCCTGGTTCCGCATTCTCGGCTACGAGCCCGACGAACTGCCGGTCACCGCCACCACCTGGACCGATCACATCCATCCCGACGACCTGATGGAAGCCTACCGGCGCATCCAGGATCATCTTGACGGCAAGTCCGCCCGCTATGTCCATCCTCACCGCCTTCGCCACAAGCACGGCCATTATGTCTGGGTCGAGGCCAAGGGCAAGGCGGTGAGCGATGTTTCGGGCAAACCCTACCGGCTGGTCGGCACGATTACCGACATCGAACACCTCAAGCGGCAGGACGCCGATCTGCGGCGGGCCAAGGCCGAGGCCGAAGCCGCCACCCGGGCCAAGTCGGAGTTCCTGGCCGCGGTCAGTCACGAGATCCGCACCCCGATGAACGGCATCATAGGCATGACCCAGCTGTTGCTCGATACCAGCCTGGAGCGCCAGCAGCGGCGCTATGCCGACGCCGTGCTCGGCTCGGCCTCGGAGTTGATGACGATCATCAACGATATTCTCGACATCTCGAAACTCGAAGCCGGGCGGATGGACATCGAGGCGGTGCCGGTGCGGCTGCCCGAACTGGTCGAGGGCGTGGTCGAGCTGCTGATGCCGCGCGCCCGGGAAAAAGGTATCGAGATCAGCCATTTCGTTTCGCCGCTCCTTGAGCAGCCGTTGCTCGGCGACCCGACCCGGCTGCGCCAGATTCTGGTCAATCTCACCGCCAACGCCGTCAAATTCACCGACCTCGGCGACGTCGCGGTCGAGGTGCTGGTGCAGGGGCAGACCGAGACCGCCGTCACCGTCGGCATTGAGGTCAGCGATACCGGCATCGGCATCCCCGACGAAGCCCGCGACCGCCTGTTCGCCAAATTCGTCCAGGGTGATGGCTCGATTGCCCGCCGTTATGGCGGCACCGGCCTTGGCCTCGCCATTTCCAAGGAACTGGCGGAGCTGATGGGTGGCATCATCACGGTCGACAGCGCTCCCGGAGCGGGCAGCCGCTTCACCGTCACCCTTTCCTTGCGCTTCGCCGCGCCTCCCGATGCCGCTTGCGCCCTGCCGCCGGCACTCTTTGCCGGCCGGCGGGCGCTGGTGATGGACGGACTTTTGCTGCGGCGCCGGGTGCTGCTGCACCATCTGGAAGCGCTGGGGATCGCCGCCGCCATCGCCACCGACAGCGCCGAAGCCGTGGTCATGCTCGAGGATACGCGGGCGCCGCCGCCCGACCTCGTGGTGATCGGCACCCTCGCGCCCGCTCCATGGCCACCCAGGCACAGCCTCGCCGCAGCCCTGGGCCGGCGGCCGGACCTGCCGGTGCTGCGCCTGATCTCCTCGGTGACCGGCCGCCCCCCCGGCCCCTGCGAGGGCTGTTCCCAGCCCTGTCATGCCACCGCGCTGATGCTGCCGGTGCGGCGCCAGGGGCTGATCACCAGCCTTGCCAGGCTCTTCGAGGCCGCGGGGCTCGGCTCACGGCCGGCTTGCGGCACCCTGCCCGATTGTGCCACCGCCGACGCCGCGATCGGGCCGGGCCTCCCCGCGCCCCCACCCCCCCCCGGCGATGCCCCGGCGGCGCTGACCGGGCCGCCGCTGTTGCTGGCCGAAGACATTCAGACCAACCAGCTGTTCGCGGTGACCCTGCTCAATCTGGCCGGCTACCCGGTCGACGTCGTCGAGGACGGCGTGCGGGCGGTGGCTGCCGCCAGCCGCCACGATTACGCGGCGGTGCTGATGGACGTCCAGATGCCGGTCATGGACGGCATCGAGGCCACCCGGCGCATCCGGGCGCTGCCGGGGCCGCGCGGCAGCGTGCCGATCATCGCCATGACCGCCCACGCCATGCCGCAGGCCCGCGCCAGCTGCCTTGCCGCCGGCATGAACGACTATCTGGCGAAGCCGATCATCCGTACCGACCTCCTGGCGATGGTGGCACGCTGGACCGCACCGGCGCCCGGACCCCTGGCCGGGGCCGAAGCCGCCGGCAGCGGCGGCTCGCCCGAGGACGACCCTCTCGAGATCGACGAGGACCAACTCAATGATCTCCTGAGTTCGGTGCGCCAGAGCGAGCTGCGCGCCATCGTCACCTGTTTTCTCAACGACATCGCCGGGCGCATCACCCGGCTCGACCGGGCGGTGACCGAGCGCAACCTCGGCGCCATCACCGCCGAGGCTCACGACCTCTCCAGCACCTCGGGCAGCTTCGGCGCCATCGGAGTGATGCGTCTCGCGGTGCGGATGGAGATCACCGGCCGCGAAGGCAGGCTCGACGAGGCGCTGGCGCACTATCCGGCCCTCGCCGCCGCCACCCGCAGCCTGATCCAGACCATGGAATCCCGTTTCGCCGGCATGCGCGCCGACGTGCCCTGCCCCCCCGCCTCCCTACCCCCCTGACCGCCGGCATGGCTCCGTCAGGCCGGCCCCGGCAGGCCGTCCCGAAGCGCCAGCACCTCGGCCGCGACGCTTGGGTTGGCCGCCAGCAGCGCCCCCACCGGCAGGCGCAGCCAGTCGATGCCCCCCCCGTCGGCGGCCAGCACCACCCCTCCGGCCTCGGCCACCGCCAGCGCCGCGGCGGCGAAGTCCCAAACCTTGGCGCCGCGGCAGTTGAGATAGACCGCCGCCTGCCCGCGCAGCAGCGCGATGGTGTTGCCGACCGCGGTCGCCTGGGTGATCCCGGCCAGCGCCTGATGAGCAACCCGGCCAACCCAGGCGACATGATCGGGGTTGAGAAAACGGTTCAGCTCGAGCATCGCGATCGAGGAGGCCAGCGCCGCCCGGGGCGAGAGCCGCACCCGGCTGCCGTCGACCCAGGTGCCGCCGCCCCGCCAGGCCGTGACCGTGGTGCCGAGCACCGGCTGGTGCAGGACACCGGCCACCGGCTGGCCATCCTCGATCAGCGCCAGCGTCACCCCCCATTCCGGGAAGCCGGAGGCGTAGATCGCGGTGCCGTCGAGTTCGTCAGCGGTGAGATAGCACGCCGGCAGAACCTCGGGATTGTCCTGCTCCTCCAGAATCTGGGTCACGCCGGGAAAGCGGCGGCCGAGTTCGCGCTGGATGATCTCGTGGGAGCGGCGGTCGGCCAGGGTCACCAGCTGGCCCGGCTCCTTCAGCCAGGCTCCCAGCGCCTGCCCGCGCAGTTCCAGGATCGCCGCCCCGGCGGCATGAGCGACGTCGGCAAGCTGAGCGGCAATGATCTTCACGGCGGGCGTCCGGGTTGGTGGCGGGGCATGGGCGTGGTATCTTGATCAAAGGCCCTGGCCCGTCAAGGCCGCAAAAATCAAGGTTCCCTTGCCCCAGTCTCCCCGAAAGACCGCACCCTTCCCGACCAGGGAGGCGGTGCTCGAATTCATCCGCGAAAGTCCGGCCCCGGTGGGCAAGCGAGAGATCGCCCGCGCCTTCCAGCTCACCGGTGACGCCCGGATCGCGCTCAAGCTGCTGCTGAAGGACCTGGAGACCGATGGCGCCCTCGAGCGCGGCCGCGGCCGCCGGCTCGGACCGCCCGCGGTGCTGCCCGAGGTCGCGGTGGTCGATATCGTGGCCATCGACTCCGACGGTGAAACCTTGGCCCGCACCGTTAACACCCGTCACGACGATCTGCCGCAGCCGAAAATCTTCATGCAGCCGGAGCCGCGCGGCCATCCCTCGCTCGCGGTAGGCGACCGCCTGCTGGCCAGGCTGCGCCGCCTCGGCGACGGCGAATATGAGGGCCGGACCATCCGTCGTCTCGACGGCGGGCCGACGCGGGTGCTGGGCGTCTATCGCCATGGCCCCGAGGGCGGCCGGGTGGTCTGCACCGACCGCCGGGCCAAGGCCGAGCTGGCGGTCGGCCACGCCGACGCCGGAGCTGCCGAACCCGGCGATCTCGTGCTGGTCGAGCTGACGGGCGCCAGCCGGGCCGGGCTGCGGCAGGCGCGGGTGGTCGAGCGGCTGGGCCGCAGCGAGGAGCCGCGCACCATCAGCCTGATCGCGATTCACGGCGCCGGCCTGCCCACGGTGTTTCCCGCCGCCGCCCTGGCTGAAATCGACGCGGCCCGGCCGCCGGGGCTTGCCGGCCGGACGGATCTGCGCACGCTGCCGCTGGTGACCATCGACGGCGCCGACGCGCGGGATTTCGACGACGCGGTGTTCGCCGCACCTGACTCCGACCCGGGCAATGCCGGCGGCTGGCATCTGGTGGTCGCCATCGCCGACGTTGCCTTTTATGTCCGCCCCGGCTCCGCCCTCGACCGCGCCGCCCTTGATCGCGGCAACTCGACCTATTTTCCCGACCGGGTGGTGCCAATGCTGCCCGAAGGTCTGTCTAACGACCTCTGCTCGCTGAAACCCGGTGAGGACCGGCCCTGCCTTGCCGTCCACATCTGGATCGACCGCGAGGGTACGAGGCGCCGGCACCGCTTCGAGCGCGCCCTGATGCGCTCTCTGGCGCGCCTGACCTATGAGCAGGTCCAGACCGCAGCCGATGGCCACCCCGACGAGGCCGCCGCCCCCCTCGCCGGCACCGTGATCGCCCCCCTCTACAGTGCCTTCCGGGCCCTGCTCGCGGCGCGGGAGCGGCGCGGCACCCTGGAGCTGGACCTGCCCGAGCGTCAGGTCAAACTCTCGGCCGACGGACGGGTCGCCGAGATCATCGAACGGGCGCGCTATGACAGCCACCGCCTGATCGAAGAGTTCATGATCGCGGCCAACGTCGCCGCCGCCGAGTCGCTGGAAAGCGCCGGCAGTCCGCTGCTCTACCGCGTCCATGACCGCCCGACCGTCGACAAGCTGGAGTCGCTGCGCCAGTTTCTGGCCAGCCTCGGCCTCCGTCTGGCGCGCGGCCACGGCAGCCAGCCGATACACTTCACCCAAATTCTTAAGTTAGCATCTCAGTTACCTGATAAAATTGCTGTTAATGAGATGATTCTCCGCAGTCAGGCCCAAGCCGAATACCACCCCGAGAACATCGGGCATTTCGGGCTGGCGCTACCGCGCTATGCCCATTTCACCTCTCCGATCCGTCGTTATGCCGACCTGATCGTCCATCGCGCACTGATTCGGGCTCTCGGCCTCGGCCCCGACGGTCTCGACGACTCCAGCCTCGTCCGCCTGGCCGAGATCGGTGGCCACATTTCCCGGACCGAGCGCCGTTCGGCCGCTGCCGAGCGCGAGACCATCGACCGCTACACTGCGTCGTTCCTGGCCGACCGGGTCGGCGCAACCTTCGCCGGCCGCATCTGCGGCGTCACCCGGTTCGGGCTGTTCGTCAAACTCGACCACACCGGAGCGGACGGACTGATCCCGATCAGCACCCTGCCCCAGGACTATTATGACCACGACGAGCGGTTGCACGCCCTGGTCGGCCGGCGCACCGGCACCCGCTTCCGGCTCGGCGAAGCGGTGCAGATCCGGCTGGTCGAAGCCAATGCTCTGACCGCGAGCACCCTTTTCGCCCTGGCCGGGACCGGCGCCGATGCGGCTCCGGCCGTCCCTCCCCGTGCCCATGGCAGAGCCGCCACAGGTCGGCGCAAAACCATCCCCGACCGCAAACGGCGCTGACCCCCGGCAGTCCCGACGTGAGAAGATCATCGTCCGGGTGAGAGCCCGGCAGCGAATGGATGCTCCGTCAGTCTGCCGGTCTCCGGAACAAAATACCGGCGTGCCCTGCCCGCCGGCGGTTGCTTAAGTCCTGGCGTTGGGAGTATTTTAGAGGGACTTCCTCCTCACGCCGAATGGACCAGTTCCGTTGGGAGCCCCGGAAACGGGGCGGTCGGAGTCCCGACGGTTCAGCGGTTCGCGCACCACGCTTGACATTCGTGCTCAGTGGGCATGAAATGGTGAGCCTTGCCGCAAGCGTCGAGAGCTTGCCCAGGGTTCGGGCCGGCGCGGCGATGGTGGTTGATGGCTGCAGCGTGGTCAGTGACCGGTCTCGATGGTCAGTGACGTGTCATTAAATTTTGCGGTGGGTTCGGCGTTCCATGGGCAAGGTCATCCGCGGTTATACTCTTCGGGCCTGGACGATGATGGCCGCGACCGCGCTGCTGGTGGTCGGGGGCTGTGCGGCCGAACCCGTGACCTCGGCCTCGGCTGCGCCGGCGCCGCTCTCGGAACAGGTTCTGACCGTCGGCCTCAACCGCATCGCGGAGATTTACCTCCAGCCGGTCGACCTGGCGAAGCTGTGCGTCGACGGCCTTGCCGGGCTGCGCACGATCGATCCGATGCTCCGCATCGTCCACGAGTCGGGCGCGGTGACGATCAACCGCGGCAACCGGCAGGTCACCGCCTTCGCGATTCCCGAGAACGGCGATCCCGGCGTGTGGGCGATGCTGACCACGCGCGCCGTCGAGCGCGCCCGGCAGTTTTCGCCGCCGTTATATGAGGCGACGCCCGATCAGCTCTATCAGGCGGTGTTCGACGGGGTGCTGGCCGACCTCGACTCCTATTCCCGCTACACCACGCCGCAGCGCGCCAGCAACGAGCGGGTGATCCGCGAGGGCTATGGCGGAGTCGGCCTGGCGCTGGAGTCGCGCAATGGCCGCTATCTGGTGCGCGAGGTCAGTTTCGACGGCCCCGCCGATCGCTCGGGCATCGCGGTCGGCGAAGCGGTCGACGCCATCGATGGTGCCGCCACCCGCTCGATGACCGCCCAGGAGATCACCGAGGCGCTGCGGGGCATTCCCGGCAGCGTCGTCCGCTTGACCGTAGCGCCGCTCCGGGGCGGCCCCGGCGCCGGGCGGATGGTGTCGCTCCACCGCGAGCGGGTGATCTCCAACTCAGTCCAGGCCCGGATCGATAACGGCGTCGTGATCGTCAAGGTCGAGCGCTTCAACGCCGCGACCACCGCGAACCTTCGCGATACCCTGGAACTGATCCTGGCCCGCCTCGGGCACAATGCCCGCGGCGTCGTGCTTGACCTCCGGGGCAATCCCGGTGGTCTGCTCGATCAGGCGGTGGCGGTGGCCGATCTCTTTATCCGCCGCGGCCGTGTCGTTTCCACGGCGGGCCGACACCCCGACAGCTGGCAGCGCTTCGACGCCATCGGCGAGGACATCCTCAACGACCGGCCGCTGGTGGTGCTGATCGACGGCCGTTCGGCCTCGGCCGCCGAAATCGTCGCCGCCGCGCTCCAGGACAGCGGTCGCGCGGTGGTGGTCGGGGCCTCGTCCTTCGGTAAAGGCAGCGTCCAGACCGTGACCCGACTGCCCAATGACGGCGAACTGTTCCTGACTTGGTCGCGAATCTACGCCCCCTCGGGCTACACCCTTCATCGCCAGGGCGTGCAGCCCACCGTCTGTACCAGCCACGACGACGCCGATGCCGAGACGGTACTGGCGCCCTTGCGCAGCGGTCAGATCGAAGCCCCGGGCGTGATCGCGCGCTGGCGGGCCGCCGCCCCCGACGACGAGGCCGCGCTTGCCCGCCTGCGGCAGGCCTGTCCCTGGAAGGCCCATGAGGCCGAACTCGACGTCCGGGTTGCCGAGCGCCTGCTGGCGGTGCCGACGCTCTATCGCAGCGCCCTCGCCCTCTCCACCACCGCGGTCGCCGAGCGCTGATCGGGCGCCGCCGGGAGCGCGAAGGCTTTTCCGCCCTTGACTCCGCCGGTCGGGCCGCTATTCTGCCGGCCCGACGCGCTGCCCGCTCTGGGCAGGCGAGCGTTTTTCTTTACGCTGGATCGATGCCATGGCAAAGCAAAATACGGTTCTGATCCGACTGATCAGCACCGCCGAAACCGGGTTCTTTTATGTCAAGAAGAAGAATCCGAAAAAGACCACCGAGAAGCTGAACTTCCGGAAGTACGATCCGGTGGCGCGCAAGCACGTCGCGTTCAAGGAAGCCAAAATCAAGTAGGGCTTTGATTGAGGGCCTGCCCGCGGCTTTGGCGGGGCAGGCCGAAGGGTGCGGTATGGCGGTCATGGCCTCGCCCGGGGACGACCCCCGCGAACAGATCCAGCCCGATCCGGCGCAGCGCCCCAGTCACGCGTCGGGGGCTCTCTTTGAGCGTCAGGACCAGCCGGTTGCCGCCGCGACCATTGTCGATGTCTGCGGCGGACTGATCGCCGGCCACCTGGAGCGCCTCACCGACTGGGCGGGCAGCGGCTGGAAGGCCGGCGACTTCAACCAGTATGTCGTTGCCGCCACCGTCGACACCGGCCTTGAGCTGATCCTCACCTTGAGTTCGGAGCCTCAGGAGGATGTGCACTGGCGGGTTGCCGCTGGCAGTCCGGGGACGATTCTCGGCCGCGAGCGCCGCGAGCATTTGGCGCGCTTCGGTTTTCTGGCCGCGGCCGAGGGAGGCCGCTGGGATCGCGACATCCGCATCAGCTCCCCCCGGGAGGCCGCCGCCGCGGCCCGCGACCTGTTGGCCCTGCTGACCGAGATCTTCGGCTATGACGGTCAGGCGGCCCTTACCTTCACCCTGGCCCGGGGCCAGCGCGCTGAACCCGGGCTGCTCTATCGCACCCTTGGCCCCGATGATCTGCGCCGACTGCTCCACGGCTGGGGCTACCGCGCCGAGGTCGGAACCACGGTCAGCGGCAATCCGGTGGTGCGCAGCGGCGCCGGCGGCTTCAAGTTCCACATTCTCTTTGCCTGGCCGACCCGGGATAGCCGGTATTACGGTTGTCTCAACTTCGTGACGGTGTTTCTTGGCCGGCCCAACCTGTCCCTGTCGGTGGTTAACGAGGTCAGCCGCAGCTCGCGCTTTGCCCGGCTCTATCTCGACGAGGAAAACGACCTGATCATGGAGCGCGACATCGCCCTGACCGGCGGCGTTTCCGCCGCCTATCTCCATGAGTGCCTGCTCGACTGGACCTGCATGATGGAGTCGGTGACCAAGAAA
>SERZ01000400.1_pt1 | contig 29703 bp, 27 predicted proteins | sample 3171461 | NCBI WGS metagenome assembly SERZ01 (sample SAMN06051861, study PRJNA518727) | freshwater metagenome | biome: subpolar coniferous forest; feature: holomictic lake; material: water; isolation source: holomictic Lake 227, 6 m depth | place: Canada: near Kenora, Ontario | collected... | reverse complement strand
GATGGCACACATCTTGCTGTCGCCCCGGCGAGGGTTTTGAAGCAGATACAATCGATCGTCCGGGATCGCCGGCGCGGCGGTTGTTTTGTCGCCCGACGCCGGTCAAAGGGGAGCCATGTCGCCTTCTGAAACGTCTCCCGCCCCCGGCACCGGCACCCGCCGTTACCGGGGCGTCCTGCGGCAGATCGAGATCCGCATCCGGACTTTGTTCCCCGAGATCAACCGGGCCAACCGCGCGATGTACCGGCTGGCCGATCTCTCCGAGGACATGCGCATCCTCTCGCTCAACGCCGAACTGGCCGCCGGCCGGGCCGGGCAGCGGGGGGCGGCGGTGCGGGCGCTGACCCAGTACACCCGCGGTCTGGTGCGGCGGCTGGTTGAGATCACGGCCAGCGCCTCGGGTTTGCAGGTGCTCTACGACACCACCACCGATGCCCTGCGCACATTGCGCCATCTGCGCCAGCTCGAGGAGGCCACGGTCCGGGTCGACATTGCCGACATCACCGCCGGGGGCCATCGCGCGCTGATGGGACTGGAGCGGGTGCGCGCGATCCAGTTGCAGGAGATGGCCAACCGCATCGCCGGGATCAATAACGGCACCGCCCGGCTGGCGCTGGTGGTGCGGGTGGTCGACGACGTCGTCTCCCAGGCGGCCAGCATCGCCACCAACATCGCCGCGGAAGCGGTCAACGCCGGCAGCCACGAAGCCGAATTCAAGGCGGTTTCGGAAACCATGACCCGCTATGTCGAGGAACTGCGCATCATGAACGATCAGACGGCCAGGGGGCTGAGGGGCGCCCTTGAGGGCTGCAAGGCGCTGATGGACGCCTCGGGCGCGCTGACCCGGCATCAGCCGGGACCGGCGCCGAAGCTGGACCTCCAGGGAGCGCACGCCTGATGAAATGTTACAAGTTGTTTGCCGCGGGTGAACACCGCTGGCTCGCGTTCACCCAGGACGATCACCGGCCCGGCAGCGTCGTCGATACCACCCAGGTGGTGATCACCGCCGGCCGCAGCACCATGCTGCTGGACCCGGGCGGACTCGAGATCTTTCCGGCGATGATGGGGGCGCTGGTTCACGAGGTCGACATGGAGACCGTGGGCCACATCTTCCTCTCCCACCAGGACCCCGATGTCGGCTCGGCGCTGTCGCTGTGGCGGCAGGTGACGCCGCCGGGAACGCTGATTCACATCTCGGCGCTGTGGCCGTCCTATGTCTCCCATTTCGACGCCGAGGCCCGGTTCGTGCCGATCCCCGACGAGGGCGGCGAGATGTCGCTCGGCGGCATCACTCTGCGCTTCCTGCCTTCCCACTATATGCATTCGCCGGGGGCGTTCTCGGTCTATGACCCGGCGGCGCGGGCGCTGTTTTCCGGCGATGTCGGCGCCGCGATTCTGCCCGGCGGCTCGGGGCGCGAGGTCTGGGTCACCGATTTCGCCGACCACGTCCCGTTCATGGCCGGCTTTCACCGCCGCGTGCTGTCCTCGCGGGAGGCCCGCGACGCCTGGGTGGAGATGGTCGCCCGGCTGCCGCTGGATTTCATGGTGCCCCAGCACGGGCTGGCCTTCCGCGGCCCCGACATCCAGCGTTTCCTTGACTGGCTGTCGAAGCTCGACATCGGCTGCGGTGTCGACGCCTACCGCGGCCGCGCCGCGCGCGGGTAATCTCCTCAACCGTCTGGAAATGAGCGCCACCCATGGCCGAACCCGAACGAATCGTCGATCTCCTGCGCGTGGTCTCGGGAATCGCCACCGACAAGATCCGCACCATCAAGCAGGTCACCGCCGCCACCCGCATCCTGGCTCTCAATGCGCTGGTCGAATCCAACCGTGCCGGCGAGGCCGGGCGCGGCTTCGCCGTGGTGGCCAACGAGGTCAAGAGCATTTCCGGGCGGATCAACAAGGTGACCCAGGAGCTTGAATCCGAGCTTTCGGCCAACATCGACGAGCTTTCGAAGCTGGGCGAGGCGATGGTGATGCATGTCCGGGGCAATCGCCTCGCCGACCTCTCGCTCAACATGATCGAGATCATCGACCGCAACCTTTATGAACGCTCCTGCGATGTCCGCTGGTGGGCCACCGACTCGGCGGTGGTCGAGTGTCTGGCTCAGCACTCGGAGGCCGCCGGCCGTTACGCCAACAAGCGGCTGGGGGTGATCCTCGATTCCTACACCGTCTATCTCGATCTCTGGATCGCCAACGCCGAGGGCGTGGTGGTGGCCAACGGCCGCCCCGAGCGCTATCCCCGCGCCATCGGCACCGATGTCCGCGGCAGCCAGTGGTTTCGCGATGCCCTGGCCACCCGCGATGGCGCTGATTTCGCGGTTGCCGATGTTTCCACCATCGAGGCCCTCGACAACGCCACCGTCGCCACCTACTCCACCGCAATCCGCGAGGGTGGCGAGGTCGGCGGCCGGGTGCTGGGTGCGCTCGGCATCTTTTTCGACTGGGCGCCCCAGGCCAAGGCGGTGGTCGACGGCGTGCGCCTGACCGAGGACGAGCGCAAGCGCACCCGCTCGATGCTGATCGACAGTCGCGGCCGCATCATCGCGGCCTCGGACGGCCGCGGCATCCTGCGCGAGGTCTTCCGGCTCGAGACCGCGGGCACAATGGGCAATTACCGCGACGACAACGGCGCCATCGTCGGCTACGCCCTCACCCCCGGTTACGAAACCTATCGCGGCCTCGGCTGGTATGGCGTGATCGTCCAGGAACCGCTGAGCTGAGCTATTTCATGACCTGGATCACCGTCGGTCCCAGGATGACCATGAACAGCACGGGCAGGAAGAACACGATCATCGGCACGGTCAGGGTCGCGGGCAGCGAGGCCGCCTTCTTTTCCGCCAGCGCCAGCCGGTGGTCGCGGTTTTCCTGGGCGGCGATGCGCAGGGCCGAGGCCAGCGGCGTGCCGTAGCGGTCGGCCTGGATCAGGGTCGTGCATACCGCCTTGACCGCGGGCAGGCCGGTGCGGACCGAGAGATTTTCCAGCGCCACCCGGCGGTCGGGCAGATAGGCCAGCTCGGCGGTGGTCAGCTCCAGTTCCTCGGCCAGTTCGGGATAGCTGTCGCCGATCTCGCGCGCTACCCGGCCGAACGCCGCTTCCATCGAGAGCCCGGTCTCGACGCAGATCAGCAGCAGATCGAGGGCGTCGGGAAAGCCGAGGGTGAAGGCCTGCTGACGCTTCTGGATCGCGTTCTGCATCAGGAGATTGGGCAGATAGACCCCAGCCACCACCGCGGCAAACAGCGCCGCCGGCCGCAGATCGGCGCGGATCGGCGATTGCGGCCCGCCATAGAGCACCAGCGCCGCCAGCGCCAGCAGCAGCAGTGGCGCCGCCGCCCGGGCGGTGGCGAAGAGAGCGACCGCGTTGGCGTCGCGCCAGTTGGCCTGGAGCAGGCGCGCGCGCAGCTCGTCGCCGGCAAACAGCTGGCGCAGTTTCAGCCGGTCGGCGACGGTGCCGAGCAGGCCCGGCCGCGCCCGGCGCAAGCGTGAACGCTGGGCGGCGCCGTCCTGAGTGCGGGTGCGCAGCTCCTGGCGCCGGCGGCTGACCGCGCGCAGCCGGACCGACAGCGGGTCGGGCCGGACATAGGGCAGCACGAAGGCGAGCACGGTCAGAAAGGTCCCGGCCACCGAGGCCAGGATGATCAGGGTCGAGGGGTCGGTGCGGGTGATAAAATCCATGATGCCGCCGCTCCCGCCTAAAACCGGAAATTGATCATGCGGTACATCACCAGCACCCCGATCGCCATCCAGGCGGCGCCGCCCATCAGCATCCGGGTGCCGGTCTGGGTGGTGAAGAGCAGGCTGATATAGGCCGGGTTAAGAATCCAGATGATCCCGGCAACCAGAAACGGCAGCGCACCGATGATCATTCCCGAGGCCTTGGCCTCCGACGACATTGCCGCGATCTTGTCGCGCAGCTTTCGCCGCGAGCGCAGAACGTTGGCGAGGTTTTCCAAGGTCGCGGCGAGGTTGCCGCCGGTCTGCTGCTGGATCGTCAGCACCACGGCGAAAAACTGATATTCCGGCGTCGGCATCCGCTCCAGGCCGCGTTCCAGCGCCTGCTCGGTGGTCATGCCAAGGCGCTGGCTCTCGACCAGCATGCGGAACTCGAAGCCGACCGGTTCGGGCACCTCGCGGCCGACGATACGCAGGCACTCGCCGACCGGCAGACCGGTGCGGGCGCCGCGGACCAGAATGTCGAGGGCATCGGCGAAGAGCGAGGTGAAGAGGCGCTGGCGGCGGCCGATGATCAGGGTCAGCGCCAGCCGCGGCAGCGCCACGCCGGCGGCTCCGGCTCCGGCAAGGCACAGCCCCGGCCCCAGGTCCAGCAGCAGCAGCGCCACCCCGGCGGCCAGAGCGGCGCCGAGGCAGAGACCGAGATAGCCCGGAATGTTGAGCGCCAGGCCCGACTGGCGGATCAGGGCGCCGAGAGTGCCCTTGCGGCGGGCGCGCTGGCGCTCCAGCTCCTTGATCTTGCCCTGGATCAGACGTTGGCGGTTACGGGCATGGAGATCGGCGCCGCCGGCGCCGTCGCGCCCTCCCGGCCCCAGCGCCTGCAGCCGCCGCCGCATCAGCGCGGTTTCGGAAAAGCGCGCCTGATGGAGGACAATAAAGGGCAGCGCCACCCCCAACAGCAGCAACACCGAAAGCCCGCCGAAGACGACGAGATCCATGGCCGTCCGGTCCTCCGTCAGGTCGACTGTTCGATCGCGGCCATCAGCTCGCGCTCGTGGCCGTAATAGCGGGCCTTGTCGTAAAAGCGCGGCCGGATGCCGCTGGAGCGGTGGCGGCCAAGCACCCGCCCGGCCGCATCCTCGCCGAGATAATCGTACACGAACAGGTCCTGCATCACGATGACGTCGCCTTCCATGCCCATGACCTCGGTGACATGGGTGATCTTGCGGCTGCCGTCGCGCAGGCGCTGGGCCTGGATGATCAGGTCGAGCGCCGAGGCGATCTGCTCGCGCACCGCCCGCGCCGGCAGGTTGAAGCCGCCCATCGCGATCATGTTCTCCAGGCGGGAGGTCGCTTCGCGCGGCGTGTTGGCATGGAGCGTGCCCATCGAGCCGTCATGGCCGGTGTTCATCGCCTGTAGCAGGTCGAAAGCCTCGGGGCCGCGCACCTCGCCGACGATGATCCGCTCCGGGCGCATGCGCAGGCAGTTGCGCACCAGATCCCGCATCGTGATCTCGCCCGCACCTTCGAGGTTCTTCGGCCGGGTTTCCAGGCGCACGACGTGGGGCTGCTGGAGCTGGAGTTCGGCCGCGTCCTCGCAGGTCACGACCCGCTCGCCGCCCTCGATGAACTGGGTCAGGCAGTTGAGCAGCGTCGTCTTGCCGCTGCCGGTGCCGCCCGAGATCAGGATGTTGCAGCGGCTGGCGGCGGCAATGCGCATCACCGCGGCGCAGGGCGGCGACACGCTGTTGAACCCGATCAGCTTGTCGAGGGTCAGCTTCTCCTTTTTGAACTTGCGGATGGTCAGGGTCGGGCCGTCCAGCGACAGGGGCGGCGCGATGACGTTGACCCGCGAGCCGTCGGCGAGGCGGGCGTCGCAGATCGGGCTGGTCTCGTCAACCCGGCGGCCGACGGCACTGACGATGCGCTGGCAGATGTTCATCAACTGGGCGTTGTCGCGAAAACGCACCGGCGTCAGCTCGATCCGGCCCTCGACCTCGATGTAGACCCGGTCGGCGCCGTTGACCATGATGTCGGCGATGTCGTCGCGGGCGAGCAGCGGTTCCAGCGGCCCGAGCCCGAGCACGTCGTCGCAGATTTCGCGGATCAGCGCCTCTTCCTTGTTCGGGCTGAGCAGCACGCCCTTGACATGGACGATCTCGCGGCAGATGTCCGAAAGCTCCTCGCGCTTGGCTCCCGAGTCGAGACGCCCGAGTTCGGTCAGGTCGACGGCGCCGAGCAGGGCGTCGAACACCGCGGTCTTGATCCGGTAATGGGCGTCGTCCTGGGCCGGCGTGGCGGCGGCGGGTGGGGGCGGCTCCGGTGCGGACGGGGCGGTCGGCGGCGCGGCCGGCGCATCGTTGGCCGCCGGAGTCGGGGTCGGGCGCGGTCTCGGTGCTTCGGCGCGTTTGCCAAACATGCTCGCTTCCCTCCCTGGCGCGGGTGGGGCCCGGCTCGCCCGCGCTCCGAGTTTGAGGTCCGGGCCGCGGCCGGGTCAAGCCCCGCCATTGCGGCGGCTCCCCCGGCTTGCTAAACGGGTGCGAGGCGCGCCGCCCGGCGCCGGCAGCAGCGGAAGGACCCTCCCGGTGATACGTCCCCTTTACGACTGGACCATGCGTCAGGCCGAGCGGAAAAACGCGGTGTGGGTGCTGGCGACGGTGTCGTTCATCGAAAGCTCGGTGTTTCCGATTCCGCCCGACATCCTGCTCATTCCGATCGTGCTGGCCAACCGCAGCCGCGCTTTCACCATCGCCCTGATCTGCACCGTGGCTTCGGTGCTCGGGGGTTGGCTCGGCTATGCCATCGGCTATTTCCTCTTCGAGAGCGTCGGCCGGCAGGTTTTCACCTTCTACCATGTGATGGACGCCTATTTGCGGCTTCAGGACGCCTTCCGCGAGTGGGGAGTCTGGATCATCATCATCAAGGGCATGACGCCGATTCCGTTCAAGCTGCTGACCATCGCCTCGGGGGCGTTTCATTTTTCCCTGCTCTGGTTCACGATTGCGGCGATGATCTCGCGCTCGGTGCGCTTTTTTCTGGTCGCGGCGCTGTTGTGGAGGTTCGGCGAGCCGGTGCGGACGTTCATCGAGAAGCGGCTGACCCTGCTGACCACCGCCTTCGTGATCCTGATCATCGCCGGCGTGCTCGCGATCAAACTGCTGTGACGGGGGCGGCGATGACCGGGCCAGGGAGGGGGCGGATGCTTTTGACACTCTGGGGGCGGGCGACCGGCGGCTGGCGGGCGCCGGCCCTGCTGGCCGCGATCGGCATCGCGGCCCTCAACGCCGCCTTTTTTCTCCAGTATGTCGTCGGGGTCCAGCCCTGCGTGCTCTGCGTCTACCAGCGCATCCCCTATGGTGTCGCCGCCGCGCTCGGGCTGACCGCGCTGGTGTTCGGCCGGCACCGCCGGCTGCGCGCGGCGCTGCTGGCCCTGATCGCCCTTGCGATGCTGATCGGTTGCGGCACCGCGGTCTTCCATCTCGGCATCGAGACTCATTGGTGGGCCGGCAGCGCCGGCTGCGGCGTGCCGCCGCCGGCCGCCTCGGTCGAGGCGCTTCGGGCGCAACTGCTGAGCGGCCCGATCGTCCGCTGCGATGAGGTTTCGTGGTCGCTGTTCGGGATTTCGCTCGCCGGCTACAATATCCCGCTCACTCTGGCCCTGGCCCTGTTCGCCCTCGCCGCCAGCCGCAAAGCGGCAGCCGCTCAGCCCGGATCCAGCTCGGTATCCCAGTAAAGAAAATCCCGCCAGCTCTCGTGAAGATAGTTTGGCGGGAACATGCGGCCGTTTTCCTGAAGCTCGTACACCGTGGGCGGAAACGGTGGACTGAGCGGGATCATGCCGCATTGCCGGGGCAGCCGGTTGCCCTTGATCAGATTGCAGACCTGACAGCAGGTGACGACGTTTTCCCAGGTGGTCCGCCCACCCTTGGAGCGCGGGATGACATGATCGAAGGTCAGCTCGGGGGTCGGAAACGATTCGCCGCAATACTGGCAGGTGAAACAGTCGCGGAGGAACACGTTGAACCGGGTGAAGGCGGGGCGACGGCTGGCCGGGATGTATTCCTTGAGCGCGATCACGCTCGGCAGCCTGAGCTTGATCCGCGGTGAGTGCACCACCCGGTCGTACTGCGAGATGATATTGACCCGGTCGAGCACCACGGCCTTGATCGCGTCCTGCCACGACCAGAGCGACAAGGGAAAGTAGCTGAGCGGCCGGAAATCCGCATTCAGCACCAGCGCCGGGCAATGATCGGGTGGAGGAACCAAAGACCTCTCCCTGTGTCGCATCGCTGCCGAAAATTCCTTCGGGAGCGCGCCCGCGTGCCGCTTCCAGCATCCGGACGCAAGGGATTGATAGCCGATCCGGGTGGGAAACTCAATCTGTCGTGTGTCGCACTGCGGAAAACATCACGAGTCGGTCATAAAGCGGCGTCGGGAGCGGCCATCGCGGCCTTGTTGACCGCCCGATCTTGGTGTAAAAGATCGCAATCCGGTGGCGGGTCCGAAAGTCGAGGTCAAGGCTCATGTCTGAACCGCAAAAAAAAGGCGAGACGCCAGAAGAAGAAAAGGCGGAGCCCGGGGTTGCCGAGGAACAGCAGAAGGCGCTGATCGAGCGGTTGACGATTGTCAAGGGCGACAGTCGAAACGCCGGGCTGCCCTTTGGCGGCGCTCTGATCAAGATCGACAACACCTATTACGAGCCATCTTTGCTGAGAATATCCTCATTTGCGATCAATCCCTATGAGGGTCAACTGATCGCGGGGCAAATGCTTCAATGTTCGATCCTGTTGCCTGATGAAAAAGAACCGTTTGAAATTTCAGTTGCCGGGGCCGTCAAGACCGTCGACGAGTCGTTTGGCCTCCGCGCGATTTTCTCCTCGCCTCAGCTCTATTCTCAGCAAAGACTGGCGCAGCACCTGATCGAGCAGAGGAAGGCCGCAGAGGCCGCCAACCTTGATCCCAAGAAGAAGAAGCGATAGCCGGGGACGCGGCGACGATAACCGGGCTCCGCGCCAGCCCCTATGGTGCGCTGCCGCATAATATGGCAAAATCCCTCCGAGGGATGTCGCCCCGAACAACCGAAGGCTTGACCGATGCTCGATAAACGGGACCTGAGAACGGCGCCGCGACGGGCGATTGCTCTGGTGCTGGCAGGGGGCCGCGGCAGCCGGCTGAAGCATCTGACCGCGCGTCGGGCCAAACCGGCGGTGCATTTTGGCGGCAAGTTCCGAATCATCGATTTTGCGCTGTCGAACTGCATCAATTCCGGCTTTCGGCGCATCAGCGTCATCACACAGTACAAGTCGCACAGCCTGCTGCGCCACCTTCAGCGCGGCTGGGGTTTTCTGCGCGGCGAGATGAACGAGTTCTGCGATTTCCTGCCGGCGCAGCAGCGGATCGACGAGACCTCGTGGTATCAGGGTACTGCCGACGCGGTGTACCAGAACCTCGATATATTGCGCGCTCAGAATCCCGAATACGTGCTGATTCTTGCGGGTGATCACATCTATAAGATGGATTACGCCGCCATGCTCCAGGACCATATTTACTCCAGCGCCGACCTCACCGTGCCCTGTGTCGAAGTGCCGCTGGCCGAGGCCTCGAGTTTCGGCGTGATGCACGTCAACGAGCGCGGCCGGATCGTCAGCTTCCTGGAAAAGCCGGCCGACCCGCCGGCGATGCCGGGCAAGCCCGACATGGCGCTGGCGTCGATGGGCATCTATGTCTTCAATGCCGGCTTCCTGTTCGACCAGCTGGAGCGCGATGCCGCCGACCCAACGTCGGCCCGCGACTTTGGCAAGGACATCATTCCCTATCTGGTGCCTCGGGCGCGGGTGATGGCGCACCGCTTCGCCGACAGCTGCGTCATGACCGAAGGCAGCGATGAGCCGTACTGGCGCGACGTCGGCACCATCGACGCCTATTGGGAGGCCAACCTCGACCTGACCAGCGTCACCCCGGCGCTCAACATGTACGACCGCTCCTGGCCGATCTTCACCTACCAGGAGCAGTTGCCTCCGGCCAAGTTCGTGTTTGACAATGACGACCGCCGGGGTATGGCGGTGGACAGCCTGGTGTCCGGCGGCTGCATCATTTCGGGCTCTCTGGTCCGGCGCTCGCTTTTGTTCTCCCAGGTCCGGGTCAATTCCTTCAGCTCGATCGAAGAGTCGGTGATTCTGCCCGAGACCACCATCGGCCGTCGTGTCCGGCTCAACAAGGTGGTGGTCGACAGCGGCTGCCGGATTCCCGACGGGCTGGTGGTTGGCGAGGATCCGATCGAGGATGCCCGGCGTTTTTATCGCAGCGAGAACGGGGTGACACTGATATATCAGGATGATCTTGATAAGCTCAGCCTGTAATTGCCGTCCGTCCCCAGCCCGAGCCGCCCTTCATGCGCGTTCTTTTCGTGACCTCCGAATGCTACCCCGTGGTCAAGACCGGGGGACTGGCCGATGTCAGCGCCGCCCTGCCCCCGGCGCTCAATGATCTCGGTCTTGACGCCCGGGTGCTGCTTCCCGGCTACCCCGCCGTACTCGACGGCCTTGAGGACAAGCGCACCCTCCGCCCGCTCTCGGGGCTGCCCGGAGTCGGTGAGGGCGCGCTGATCGCCGGACGGCTGCCCGGCGGCGTCACCGCCTACGCCATCGACGCGCCGGCGCTCTACGCCCGGCCGGGCAACCCCTATGTTTCGCCCTCGGGGCTGGGCTGGGCCGACAACCATCTGCGCTTCGCCGCCCTCGGCTGGGTTGCGGCCGGCTTCGCCGGCCCGGCCGTCGATGACCGTCAGTGGCGGCCGGACCTGATCCATGGCAACGACTGGCAGTCCGGGCTGATGCCGGCCTATGTCGCCTTCATGGGCAGCCGGCGGCCGGCGACGGTGATGACGATTCACAACATCGCCTATCAGGGCCAGTTTGCCGAAACCAGTCTTGGCGCCCTGCATCTGCCGCCCCACTGCTACCACATGCACGGAGTCGAGTATTACGGCACCATCGGCTTTCTCAAGGCCGGGCTCTATTACGCCGACCGGCTGACCACGGTCAGCCCGACCTATGCCCGGGAAATCCAGTCGGCCGAGCATGGCTGCGGGCTCGAAGGACTGCTGGCCAGCCGCACCGAAGAGCTGACCGGCATTCTCAACGGCGTCGATTACGGCATCTGGAATCCGGCCAGCGATCCCTATCTGGTCGCGCCCTACGATCACGCCGGTCTCGAGGTCAAGGCGCGCAGCAAGGCGGCGCTTCAGGCCGAGTTCGGGCTCGATGTCAACCCCGAGGCGCCGCTCTTCGCCATGGTTTCACGGCTCAACTGGCACAAGGGCGCGGATCTGTTGCCCGAGGTGCTGCCGGCGCTGTTCGCGCGCGGCGGTCAGGTGGTGCTGCTCGGCACCGGCGAGGCCGGGCTCGAGACCGCGTTGAGCGCCATCGGCGCCGCCCGCCCGCGCTCGGCCGGCGTCCATATCGGTTATGACGAGGCTCAGGCCCACCGCATCCAGGCCGGCGCCGACGTCCTGATGGTGCCGTCGCGGGCCGAGCCCTGCGGCCTGACCCAGCTCTATGCCATGCGCTACGGCACCCTGCCGCTGGTGCGCCGGACCGGCGGCCTTGAGGACACGGTGATCGACGCCACCCCGGCGGCGCTGGCCGACGGCTGCGCCACCGGTTTCGCCTTCGACGAGGCGACTGCCGAGGCGTTGGGCTGGGCGATCCGGCGTGCGGCGGACCTTTATCGGGCGCCCGAGCGCTGGCGCGCCCTCCAGCAGCGCGCCATGACCCGGGATTTCGGCTGGGCCGGTTCGGCCCGGGAGTACCTGAGGCTGTACCGGGAGCTGGTGCCCGGCCGCTGAGTGCGATCAGCGCCCGGCCGCCGGCCCCGGCGCCCAGCCCGGCGGCGCCAGCTCGAAGCCGTCGAAGCTGAAGGCGGGCGAGACCGTGCAGCCGACCAGGGTCCAGGCGCCGAGCGAACCGGCGGCCTGCCACGCCCCCGCCGGCACCACCGCCTGTGGCCGCTCCCCCGCCGCGAGGTCGGGACCGAGGGTGAGGGTGGTTACGCTGCTGCCGTCCGCCGAGAGGCCGAGGGCCAGCGGCGCCCCGGCGTACCAGTGCCAGATTTCCACCGCGTCGACCCGGTGCCAGTGCGAGCGCTCACCGGCCTCGAGCAGAAAATAGATCGCGGTGCAGGCGCCCCGGCCGCCGTCCTCGGCCGGGTGGCGATAGCTCTCGACGTACCAGCCGCCCTCGGGATGACGCTGCATTCCGAGGGTGGCGATGATCGCGGCCGCGGTCATGACGCGGGCGGCAGGGTGGCCAGGAAGCTCGGACGGCGGGCCGCCGACTCGAACCAGGCCGCCAGACCGGGCCGGCCGGCGCGCCAGTCGTCCCCGGCGAAGCGCAGGTCGAGATAGCCGAGCGCGGTGGCCACCGCCAGCGAGCCGATGGTCACCGGCCCGTCAAGATCGCCGGCCCAGCGCTCCAGGGTGTCACAGGCCCGGACCATCGCCGCGCTCTGGCGGCCAATCCAGGCCTCGGAGCGCAGCGCCTCGGGGCGCAGGGTTTCAAGCCGGCGCGCCACCGCGGCATCGCAAAGGCCGTCACCCAGCGCCTGGAAGCGCAGCGCCGGCCAGCGCCCGGTCTCGGCGGGCGGGAACAGGCTGCCGCCGCCGAGATGGTTGAGGTATTCGCAGATCACCGGGCTGTCGAACAGCGGCGTGCCGTCGTCCAGCACCAGGGTCGGCACCTTGCACAAGGGATTGTCGTCGGGCAGGCCGGCGGTGGCGCTCCAGGCGTCGGTGACCTCGAGCGCGATCTGGTCGAGCAGGCCGACCTCGGTTGCGGTCATGCGCACCTTGCGGGCATAGGGCGAGGCAAAGCTGAAATAGAGCTTCATCATCCCGGATTTTCCTTTCGGTTTAAAAACAATCCTTGCGGCGGCGGATTTCGGCGAAGATCTCGACCGCCGGTGCTCCCACCATAGCCAGTGCCGCCGCCAGTTCCGGCCGGTCGGCGCGCAAGAACGGGTTGGTGGCGCACTCTTCGGCGAGGGTCGTCGGCAAGGTCGGTCGGCCCTGTTCGCGCTGGCGCCGTGCCGCCTCGGCGCGCGCCCGGAGCGCCGGATTTTCGGGCTCGATCGTGAGAGCAAAGCGAGCGTTAGCAAGGGTGTATTCGTGAGCGCAATAAACCCGGGTGGCGCCGGGCAGGGCGCGAAGGGCCGTGAGCGAGGCCCACATTTGCGCCGCCGTGCCCTCGAACAACCGGCCGCAGCCGAGGGAAAACAGGGTGTCGCCGCAAAAAAGAGCCATCGTTTCGGGAAAGTAATAAGAAAGGTGGCCGCTGGTGTGGCCCGGGGTTGCGATCACTGATATCGTTTCGGAAGCGAACTGATACCGGTCGCCGTCGCCGACCGCGATATCGAGTTCGGGATTCCGCGTCCGGTCGGCGCCGGCGCCGATCACCGGGCAGCCATAGCGGGCCTTGAGCGCCGCGTTGCCGCCGATGTGGTCGGCGTGGTGGTGGGTGTTGAGGATCGCGGCCAGCCGCCCGCCGCCCGCGGTCAGAGCCGCGACCACCGGTCCGGCCTCGCCCGGATCGATCACCGCGACGGCGCCGCCGGCCGGGTCGCGCACCAGATGGATATAGTTGTCCCTCAGCGCGGGCAGGATGGCGATGTCCATGGCGGGCAACTCCCCTCGATCGACTCCGGTGATGGACCAGCGGCGGCACATTTTCAAGTGCGCCAGTATCGGCTTGATTTTCGCGCCGGCTGGTATCCAATGGCGCCGCCATGCACAGTGACATCGTCGATCTTCGCGAGTTTTACCAGAGCAGCCTCGGGCAGGTCGCCCGGCGGGTGATCCGGCGCCGTCTGCGCGAACTGTGGCCGAACGGCGCCGGCCAGCGCATGGTCGGCATCGGCTACACCATTCCCTATCTCCGACCTTACCTCGCCGAGGCCGAGCGGGTGGTCGCCCTGATGCCGGCCAGCCTTGGCGTGACCTACTGGCCGGTCGAGGGGCCGGGACTGACGGCGCTGACCGAGGAGACCGAACTGCCGCTGGCCGATCTCTCGGTCGACCGTGTGCTGCTGGTCCACGGCCTCGAAGGCACCGAGCAGGTGCGGCCGATGCTGCGGGAAATCTGGCGGGTGCTGGCCGGTGGCGGCCGGTTGCTGGCGGTGGTGCCCAACCGCCGCGGCGTCTGGGCCCGCGCGGACTGGACGCCGTTCGGCCACGGCTATCCCTATTCGGTCAGCCAGTTGAAGCAGGTGCTGCGCGATACCCTCTTTGTGCCCGAGCGGACCTCTCACGCCCTGTTCATTCCGCCGGTGCGCTCGCGCTTTATTCAGGCCTGGGCGCCGGCCTGGGAGGAGATCGGCATCCGCTGGTTCCGCGCCATCGCTGGCGTCACCATGATCGAGGCCAGCAAGCAGCTTTTTGCCGGGGTGCCGCGCCGGGCCGAACAGCATGCCGGCCGTCGCCTGATTCTGCCGCTGCCGGGCGGCGCGCCCCAGATGCGGCGGGAGCAGGACCGCTAGCCGCGCCGGAGCAAAAACACCGCCTGCTCGGCGATCAGGTTGGCAAAGCCGTCGAAGCCGTGGCCGCGGACGCGGTCGAAGCGGTCGAGGATCACGGTGTCCTCGATGATCACGCCTTCGGCCCGGCAGAGGCCGACGAAGTCGGTGATGGTGCAGAGGTGGATGTTGGGCGTGTTCCACCATTGATGGCCGAGGCGCTGGGTCACCGGCATCTGGCCGAAGAACAGCAGCCAGGCCCGGATGCGCCAGTGGCCGAAATTGGGCAGCGAGACCACCGCGTGCTTGCCGATGCGCACCAGATCCAGCAGCACCTCGCGCGGCGCCCGCATCGCCTGGAGGGTCTGGGACAGGATGACATAGTCGAACGAATCGCTGGGATAGTCCTTGAGGTCGGTATCGGCGTCGCCCTGGATCACCGAGAGGCCATGATTGACGCAGAACTTCACGCCGTCCATCGACAATTCGAGGCCGCGCCCGTCGACGCCCTTGGTGTGGACGAGGTGGGCGAGCAGGGCGCCGTCGTCGCAACCGACGTCGAGCACCCGCGATCCCGGCACGATCATGTCGGCGATCAGTTGAAGGTCGGCGCGGATCGCAGGTGCGGCGACCGGCCGGTCGTCGGCGTGCTGCACCGGATCGTAATCGTAGCTGAAGGTCATCGCAGCCCCCGCCGCCGCCGCGGCAATCCCCGATGGATGGCGCAGCCGTCGAGGAAGCCCGACAGCACCTGATGCAGTTCCGGCTCGTCGAGCAGGAAGGCGTCGTGGCCCTTGTCGGTGGTGACCTCGACGAAGCTGACGTTGGCGGCCACCGCGTTGAGACCATGCACGATCTCCCGCGAGACCGCGGTCGGAAACAGCCAGTCGCTGGAAAAACTGATCACACAGAAGCGCACCGGCGTCGCCCGGCCGTGATGGAGGAAGGCCCGCGACAGCACGCCGCCATGCTCGCGCGCCAGATCAAAATAATCCATCGCCCGGGTGATGTAGAGGTAGGAGTTGGCATCGAAGCGCTCGACGAAGGCATTGCCCTGATAGCGCAGATAGCTCTCGACCTGAAAGTCGGCGTCGAAGCCGTAGGTGAAGTTGGCACGGTCCTGAAGGTTGCGGCCAAACTTGCGCTGCAGCGCGGTCTCCGAAAGGTAGGTGATGTGAGCCGCCATCCGGGCCACCGCGAGGCCGCGCTCGGGCCGTTTGCCCTGGCGCAGATAGTCGCCGCCGCACCAGTCGGGGTCAGCCATGATCGCCCGACGCCCGACCTCGCCAAAGGCGATGTTCTGGGCCGAATGGCGGGGCGCCGCCGCCAGCGGCACCGCGGCGAACACGGACTCGGGATAGCAGGAAGCCCATTCCAGCACCTGCATCCCGCCCATCGAGCCGCCGATCACGGCAAAAAGCTGGGATATGCCGAGGTGCTCGACCAGCAGCTTCTGCGCCCGCACCATGTCGCCGATGGTAATCACCGGGAAGTTCAGGCCCCAGGGCTCGCCGCTGGCGGGGTCGGGGTCGCTCGGCCCGATCGTGCCCATGCAGCCGCCGAGCACGTTGGCGCAGATCACAAAGAAGCGGTCGGTGTCGATCGGCCGCCCCGGTCCGACCATCAGTTCCCACCAGCCCGGCTTGCCGGTCACCGGGTTGCGGCCGATGACATACTGATCCCCGGTCAGGGCGTGGCAAATCAGAATGGCATTGGACCGGTCGGCGTTGAGCGCGCCGAAGGTCCGGTAGGCCACCGGGAACCCGCTCAGCATCACGCCGCAATCCAGCGGCATCGGCAGGCTTTGGGCGAGCAGCAGCCGCGGTTGGTGCTCGAAATCGGCCGCAGGAGGCGACGGATCGGGGTCCGATTGTTCAGTGGACATGATGATGGCCGGGGCTGCACCAGAGGGCGCCATAGCTATGAACCAAGCCTTGGAGGTGTCAACGCTTTCTTTGATTTTGACCGGAGCGCGGACAGACGCTAGTCTCGCAACGCGTCCGTCACCCATTCCCCATCGCCCCGGTTTGCCGACCATGACCACGCCGACCCCGCCCCTCGACGAGCTGCGCCAACGGATCGACGGCATCGACGACGCCATCCACGAGTTGCTGCTGCAACGTGCCGAGGTGGTGAAGCTGGTCGGTGCGGCCAAGACTCCGGGGCAGGTGGCGCTGCGGCCGGCGCGGGAAGCCGCGATTTTGCGCCGCCTGGCCGCCAACCATCGCGGCGATCTGCCGGTGGCGGTGATTTTACGCATGTGGCGCGAGCTGATCTCCGGTCTGACCCAGATGCAGGGCCGGTTCGGAGTCGTGGTCTATGCCCCTGAGGACCGGCGCGGTTTTTGGGATATTGCCCGCGACCATTTTGGCAGCTTCACGCCGATGACCGCGGCCAAGACTCCGGTGGCGGTGGTGCGCACGGTCGCCGAGGGCAGCGCCAGCGTCGGTGTGGTGCCGTTTCCCTTCGAGGATGACGCCGACCCCTGGTGGCGTTTCATCAATGGCGACGATGCCAAGACGCCCCATGTCGTCGCCCGCCTGCCCTTTTTCGGCCGCGGCAACAGCCGGGGCGAGGATCGCGACGCCCTGGTGATCGCGCTGGTGCCGCACGAAGCCACCGCCGACGCCGAAGCGCAGCTGCTTTATGACCGCTCGCTGGTGCGCATCGAGCTTGGCGAGGATGTCAGCCGCGCCCGGCTCAAGGACACGCTGGAGGCCTCGGGCCTGCCGGTGATCAATTTCTGTAGCTGGCTCAGCCGTCCCGGCTCGGCGCCGGTGCATCTGGTCGAGGTTGCCGGCTGCGTCGGTCCCGGCGATGCCCGCCTCGCCCTCTGCGCCGACCGGCTGGCGCCGGTGCCGGTGCGCCTCAACACCATGGGCGGCTACGCCGTGCCGCTACCGGAGCCATCAAGGAAGTCGCTGCCATGACCCCGCCGGTCCTGCGTCCCGGAATTCTCAAGATCGCACCCTATGTCGGCGGCGACGCCGAGGCGCCGGGCGCCGGGCGGCTGATCCGCCTGGCCTCCAACGAGGGCGCCTTCGGGCCGTCGCCCCGGGCGCTTGCGGCCTATCAGGCGGCGGCGCCCGAGATTCACCGCTATCCCGACAGCGGCAGCCGGGCGCTGATCGAGGCTTTGGCGCGTCGGCACGGCCTCGACCCGCGGCAGATCGTTTGCGGCAACGGCTCCGACGAGATTCTGCATCTGCTGGCGCTGGCCTATGCCGGGCCGCGCGACGAGGTGATCTACAGCGCTCACGGCTTTCTGGTCTACCCGATCGCTGCCCGCAGCGTCGGCGCGCTGCCGGTCGCGGTGCCCGAGCATGATCTGGTCGCCGACGTCGACGGCCTGCTCGACGCCGTGACCGCCGAGACCCGCATCCTCTATCTGGCCAATCCCAACAATCCCACCGGCAGCTACCTGTCCCAGTCCGAGTTGTGCCGCCTCCATGCCGGCCTGCCCGAGCATGTGCTGATGGTGATCGACGCCGCCTATGCCGAGTTCGTCAGTGCCGGCGACTACATCACCGGCCAGGAACTGGTCGCCCAGGCCAGCAACGTTGTGGTGACCCGGACGTTCTCCAAGGTTTATGCTCTCGGCGGCCTCCGTCTGGGCTGGGCGGTCTGCCCGCTGGCGATCGCCGATGCCCTCAACCGGATTCGCGGCCCCTTCAACATCAACCGCGCCGCCCAGGCCGCCGGCATCGCCGCCCTCGAGGACAGCGAGTTCACCGGTGCCGCCGTGCTGCACAACCATCAGGCCCGGCAGTGGTTCGCCGAGCAGTTGCGGGCACTGGGGCTGACGGTCTATCCCAGCGAGGCCAATTTCGTGCTGGTGTCGTTCGCCGGCTGGGGCGATCCCGCCACCGTGCGCGCCTTCCTCAAGGCCCGCGGCATCCTGGTGCGCCAGATGACCGCCTATGGCCTGCCCCAATGCCTGCGGATCACCATCGGCCGCTCGGATGAGCTGCGCGAGGTCGTCGACGCGCTGTCGGCCTGTCCGCGGGGACGCGGCTGATGAGCGAGCCGTTGTTCGAGCGCATGGCGCTGATCGGCATCGGCCTGATCGGCGCCTCGCTGGCGCTGGCGGCGCGCCGGCGCGGACTGGCGCGCCGGGTTGTCACCGCCGACTGCAATCCCGACCACGTTCGCCGGGCGCAGGAGTTGGGGCTGGTCGACGAGGCCAGTACCGATCTCGGCGCCATGGTCGACGGCGCCGATCTGGTCGTGCTGTGCACGCCGGTCGGGAGTTTCGCCGCCCTTGCCGCCGCACTGGCGCCCCATCTGGCGCCGGGGGCGATCGTTTCCGATGTCGGTTCGGTGAAGGAGCTGGTGCTGCGCGAGGTCGCGCCGCGGTTGCCGGCCGGGGTACAACTGGTGCCGGCCCATCCCGTCGCCGGCACCGAGTTTTCCGGCCCCGATGCCGGCAAGGCCGATCTCTTTGAGGGACGCTGGTGCATCCTGACCCCGCCCGACGCGGCCGATGCGCTGGCGGTGGCCCGGGTGCGCGCGCTCTGGGAAGGGGTCGGTTCGATGGTCGAGGTCATGGAGGCCAGCCATCACGACCGGGTGCTGGCCATCACCTCGCACTTGCCGCACCTGATCGCCTACACCATCGTCGACACCGCGGTCGGGCTGGAAGAGTCGACCCAGTCGGAGGTGATCAAGTTTTCGGCCAGCGGCTTTCGCGACTTCACCCGCATCGCCGCCTCGGACCCGGTGATGTGGCGCGACATCTTCCTCAACAACCGCGAGGCGGTGCTCGACATCCTCCAGCGCTTCACCGAGGATCTGACCGCCCTGCAACGGGCGATCCGGCGCGGCGAAGGCGAAACCCTGCAGCGGGTTTTCACCAGCACCCGCAAGATTCGCCGCAGCATCATCGACGCCAGACAGGCCTGAATCTGGCCGGTCAGGGCCGCAGCGGCGTTGGTCCGGACGTCGGGGCCGGCGGCGGCGGCGGTTTGGCCGGTGCGGCCGGCGCGGACGGTGAGGGCACGGTCACCGGTTCGTCGAGGTCTTCGGGCTGGTTCTGGGGCGGCAGCGGCGATACCTTGCGGGTGCGCAGGACCGTCATCACCGGGGCCGAGGGGGCCGAAACCCCGGGCACGATCTGGATCACCGGGCCGCGAGCCGCCGCGGGTGACGTAATCGCCGCCGTCGCAGCCGGCCAGCCCCAGGCCGGCCGCCGCTGCCGCCAGGAGGATGCGCAGCGCCGGCCGCCGCCCCGGCATGGTGGTCACCATGACCCCCGGATCGGCAGCTTGACCCGGGTGCCCGCCGGCAGCAGCGCTTCGGGCTTGAGGTGGGGATTGAGCCGGACCAGATCGGCGAGCGCGGTCCGGGTGCGCCGGGCCACCGTGGAGAGGTGCGCGCCCTTCTGCACCGTGTAAACCCCTTGGGCCACCGGCACGTTTTCGACCGCCATCACCGGATAGACCGGGGCCGGCGGCCCTTCGGGCATGGCCGCTCCGGGCGGCACCGGCGCCGCCGGCACGATGCTGATCGGCGCCGGGGCCCAGGCGGTGCCCATCGCCGAACTGTTGGTCACCACCGGCGCCACCAGATCTGGCGGCGCATAGGGCGAGATGTAGTAGGTGTCGGCCAGCGCCGCCGCAGGACCGGCGAGGGCGGCGGCGGAGATCGCCGCCCGGATCAGAGCATTCAGCATCGCCGACTCCTGGCTGGGGTCTGCTTCGGGTCCCGAGTCTAATCCCGTGCGGCCGCCTTGTCCACGGCGGCGGTTTTCCCGTTGACAGGTCCCGGCCAAAGGCGCCAAGCGATGGCATCACCTTGGGAAAGCACGGCCATGACAGTCGTCCCGCGTCTCGATCATCTCAACATCGTCGTTGCCGATCTCGCGGAATCGGTGCGCTTCTATCAGACCCTGTTCGGACTGACCATCGCGCTCGATCGCACCCTGGCCGGGGGCTGGTTCGAGGCCGTGACCGGCCTGGCCGGCGCCCGCGCCCGCTGCGTCATCCTCTGCGGCGCCGATCCGGGCTTGCGGATCGAATTGCTGCACTATCTCGCCCCGCCCGGCGGCGCGGAGCCGGCGACCCGCCGTCCCGCCACCCAGGGCCTGCGCCATTTCGCGGTCCGGGTCGGCGACATCGACGCCGCCCTCGCCCTGGCCCGCGCGCTCGGCTATGCCGAGGGCGTCGAACCGGTACTGGTGCCGATGTCGATTTTGCCCGCCGGCAAGCGCATGGCCTATCTCAGCGACCCCGACGGGGTGATCCTGGAACTGGCCGAGTATGGCCGCGTGGTTGCCACGCCTTCAGATTGAAGACAAGCGGGTCCGGAACGCATGCTGCCAGCGCTTGCTTCGAAACATGGCAACACCAGCTGCGGTGTGGATGGCGATGTAAGAATTTATATTTGTTGTCGGTTTGAATAAATTTGATATGACATTCATAGTCCGCTGATTTTTTAACTGACTCAAGACATTTTATCGCAGCAAATTACACAATAGGCGCGATAGCCACCGTTATGCAAAAGGCCCGGCGATGGCATTTAGCAACTCTAAACTGGGATCGGGCGTCAATCTTTTTATCTTGTCGATTCGGCGCTATCGTTTGATGCCGAAATAATAAATATTTTTAATTGCCTGCGACACAGAGACGCGCCAAATGTCTGCAATATCGGCAGAATATGCTCATTGACAACCAGAGGGGTGTGGGGATTAAATTCGACCGATATGAGATTTCTCCGGCCATGGACAGAGGGAATGGTGGGATCGGCGGGCAACGGCTTTTTTGGCAGCGTTTCGGCAAAGCGATCGGCCTTTGCCGCGGATCGCGCGGCTTCGTTAACGGCGAAGATTGCTGAGGACGCAAAGCCCGAACACCTCGCGCTAATGCGCCACGTCGTATTGGTCGCATCGCAAGCCGCCGAGCGGGCGGCCGCAACAGCACAGGCGGCAGAACTGGCGGCAGTAGCCGCAAGTGCAGCCGGATGCGCAGCATCTGCGGTTGGAAGTGACGTCTTTAGCGCTATCAAGGCGATTGCCCTCGCCGTTGGCCCCTGCCAAGTTGACGTATTATCGTTATTCTCTTCAAATTTATATGAAGAAATGGCAGATGAAGCTAAGCACGTCGATAAGTTGGTGGAACTGGCTACAAAATCGGCAAAGGCAGCAATACTTGCCTCTGAAGCGGCGGCAAATGCCGCCGAAACGGCGGCTTTGATCGCCGAATCAGCGCGGACTGAGGTTTGCAGACATAAGCAGCCGCCTTGCCTTAAAGCTGTCGCGCCGATGCCGGAGGCCGCGCAGTATGGTGGCCCTGGCGGCTCCCCACCGTGCACTGATATTTGCAGCTCTGAATCCGATGCCCAGGGCCCACCCGGCGGACAATGGTGGTCGTTCATGAGCCGGTTTACGGAATAGACATACTATGACATGATCGAGCGCAGATCCCCGTCCGAGTTCGTTCACCGTCATAAAGGATTATGATGACAACGAGTGAGATGGTGCATGCCGCGGTAAAGGTGGCGGCTGATGCGGCAGCGGAAGCGGCGTTAAGGGCGGGCTTCGCCGTAAAGGCGTCGGCAAAGGCCGCGACGGCTGCCGCGGCGGCAGCACAGCACGCGGCCGCAGCCGCGGCAATTGCCGCTGAAGCTGCGACGGCAGTGGCGGAGGCCGCCACGATGATTTCGGATGCGGCGACAGCGATTGTGGACGCGGCGGACGCGGCAACGGAGGCGGCAAACGTCGTCGCGGAAGCCGCCAGCGCCGCCAGCGAGGCGGCGGTTGCGGCTGGAGCTGCTGCTGCTGCGGCACAACACGCAGCGGAAGCGGCCTCGGCCGCAGCAAAGGCGGCGCAAAATGTTGCGGAGGCGGCAACCGCGGCGGCACGGGCTGCTCAGCATGTCGCTATCGCGGCCTCCGCAGCGAAGGCATTGGAGGCGGGGTCAGCCGCGGCAGAAGCGGCGCATTACGCCGGAGAAGCCGGCTCGGCCGCGACCGACGCGGTTAAGCATGCATCGGGGGTGGCGGTCGCGGCGACGGCAAAATCAACGGCAATGGCGGCGAGAGCGACTGCAGCAAGTGCGCTGGCCGTACAGCGGGCAGCAGATGCGGGTTCTGAGGCCGCAAAACACGCAAGTAAAGTCAGAGGCAAAAAGGAAATTAACTAAAAGGTGCATTTTTGGCCTCGGGGCGTTTACGTGGCAGTGTTCAAGCCGGGGGTGAGGTCTTGCTGCCTCACCCGCCGCATCGTCTCCTGAGCCTCCGGGTAACGAAAATCCGCGACCCGCTGCTCCAGTTCGAGCCCCAGGGCGCCGAGGGCCAGCTTGAGCAGGGGGCCATGGCTTTCGATTATTGGGTTGGCCAGCACGCTGCACTCCGCCAGTGCCGGGTCCAACGAGTCCAACACCTGCCGCACCGTCGGCCAATCCAGACCTTTGCCTTGTCCGGCCGAGGCGTCTTCCGCCGGGGTGGCGAGGATCGCCGATGTCAGCCGCGGCCAGTGGCTCTCGTGAGTTGTCGGCGCATCTGAGCCGGTCTGGGTCGCCGGTGCCCGCAGCCAGCGCGACAGCGCTGCGTAAAACTGGGCGGGATCGATCGGTTTGGCGAGAAAGTCCTCCATGCCGGCGGCCCGGCAGCACTCAATATCCTCATCGAAGGTGGCTCTGGCCGTCAAAGCCGGCGCGGTCGCCGCCACCGGCTCGGCCGCCAACGGCGCGACAATCCTCTCCGGAGCCGATCTCCCCGAATACGTGTTCGGCGATGCTCTGAAGGCTGCGAGCGTAGCCGGGGATAAAATCGAGGTGCTGTTGCGCCGGTAGCCGAGGTCGCTGTCGACTCGGATCCGACGTGGGTTATCCTGTCCAGGCAGGCACCGGGTGGGGCGCACACCGATACCCGGGGCCGGGCGTCGCGGTTCCGTGCGCGGGCCGTAGACTCAAGGGAATGGAGGGCGTCCTGAGGCGTGAGAAATTGAAGTGCTTGATCACATCGCTAGCGATGACTTCGAACCGAGATGCTCTATTACAATAGTTATGGAATTTATTCCGGTGCAAAAGGCAAAAGCGCGCCATGCATCTACGCGGTTTCGGGGGTGGCTCCGTCATCCGTCGTCACTCTGCGTCACCCAAAAACCAGGGACAGAACAGGGACAAAAACCGCGCTATCCGACCTACCCTTATCGCCTGAAACGGCATCAGCTAAACATCCCCTTGATCCGGTTGGCGCCCCCGGCCAGACTCGAGCTGGCGCGTCCGCAAAGACAACAGATTTTGAGTCCGGCGAACCAGTGGCGGCAGCCACCGCTCCACCTCCGGGTGAAGGAGGGGTGGACGTTTAGGCACGAAGCGACACCGCACGCAGCAGGCTATATCGGCTCACGGCTTGATCGGATCGTCGATCATATTCCGATAGCTGAGCAACAGCCGGTGGCTTGCGTCAATCATTCAGGCTTTGCGGCCGCCCTGAAAACAGCATAGTCTGCAGGCAATATTTTAAATTCATCAGTGGCTGGGATGGCCCAGGACAGCACAGGACATTCGTTCTGTACCTAATATTATTTCAGTCATGTAATAAGGCAATCGAGTGAGCCGTATAGCCTCATTTGTGACCGACAATTCCCGCAGCGCCTGGGCGGTGGCGGCTGTGACCATTCTTGCCGGCTCGCTTCTCGCCGGCTGGGCGACACGGGACGTGCGCGAGGCCGAGCGGCTGTCTGCACTGAGGCTCGATTCGGAGCGGCGGGGCATCGAGCTGATGTCCCAAACCCTCAACGGCAATCTCATGGGCGCGATCTCGCTGATCGGCCTCATCGACGAGGACGTTCGCCACGACGCCGCTGGCCTCGCTGACCTCAACCCCCCGCATCTGTCGGCGCGGCTGGAAGCGATTGGCCGAGCCTATGGCGCCGACGGCGTGTTCGTAGTCGGCGGCGATGGCTTCGTCAAATCGTCGTGGGACGTCAGTGGAACGCCCTCCACCGGCATCGACGTCCGCTTCCGCCCCTACTACCACATGGCGATACAGGGCAAGCAGAACGTCTACGCCGCCATTTCCATGGCCCGCGGCGACCGGGCGCTCTACTTCACGGCGCCGGTGTTCCCGGCCGCCGCCCGGAGCGGCGAGCCTGTGGGGGCGGTGGTCGCCCGCGCCGGTCTCACCGCGGTGGACGCACTGCTGCGGACCGACACCGGTATCTCTCTGCTGTTGGCGCCCCAAGGGGTGGTGTTCGCCGGCAACCGGCCGGACTGGATCGGCTTCCTCGCCGGCGAGCCGACACCCGCCCGGCTGGCGGCGATCCGTGCCCTTAAGCAGTTCGGCGCCCGCTTCGACAGTGGCGAGCCAAAAGCGCTGCCCGTGCCGGTGAATGATGGTCTCAACACCGCCGACGGCCGGCGCTGGGCAGTGACGCGCACTCGGGTGCGCTGGAACGACCCCTCCGGCGATTGGACGCTGGTCATGCTGGAGGACCTGGAGCGCACGGTACCACCGGGCGATGCCGCGGTGGCGGCGCTGGAGGCCGGGGCTCTGCTGTTGCTGATCGGGCTGCTCTCTCTCGCCTTGCTGCGCGGCCGTCACCGGCAGGTGGCAGCCACCCTGCGAATTGCGGACTACGCCCGGGCCCAGGAGGCCAGCGCCGCTCGCCGGACCAGGATGGCCGAGGCGGCGCGGCGTTTCCAGCAAGCCAAAAGCGCCTCGGAACTGGCTGGCCTGTTCTTTGCCGAAGCTCACGCCCTGTTGGGAGCGCTGGGGGGGGCCGTCTACGTCTTCGCCACCGCCGGAGCAGCGTCGATGGAGTTGGCCGGCAGCTACGCCACTCCCCCCGGCCTCGCCGCCACGCTGGCGCCGGGTGCGGGCTTGCTTGGCCAGTGCGCCCTCGACGGCGAAGGACGGGTGCTGGAGATCGCCGGCGACGAGTCCCGCCTCATCCGGTCCGGCCTCGGTAATTCAGTGCCGGCGGCAGTGATGATGGCGCCGCTGGTGCGCGACCGCTCCACCCTGGGCGTCGTTGAGATCGCCCTCCTGGACCCCCCGGACGAGGTGGTGCGCGACCAGTTCGGCGAAATGGTCACCCTGCTTGCCCTCAACCTGGAAATCCTGCGCCGCCACGCCCCCGCCATCGAGGTCCCGTCATGAAACATCTTCTCGGCGTCCTGGAAAGGCGCCGCCTGATAGGCAACCTCGCGCTCGGTTTCGCGCTGGTACTGGTGATCACCCTGGCCCAAGGGGTGTTCAGCCTGCACACCCAGGGCTTGCTCAACGAAGAAATGCAGACCCTCTATACCCGCGACCTGCTGGGACTTTCCGACATCAAGGACGCCCGCATCGCTCTCGCCAAGATGGGCCGAGCGCTGCGCCAATCGATGTTGGCCCATGAAGAGGGCGAGCGCGCCAATGCCCTGCGCCAGTTCGCCGATGCCGAGATCCTGCTGCGAACCAAGATCGAACAGTCGCGCCCCCGGATCTTTCGCGAGGATAATAAGCGTAACCTGGAGCGCTTCGAGGAGTTGTTCCGCACCTACCGCGGCAACGTCGAGCGCACGTTGGTCCTGGCCAAGTCCAATCCCGCCGAGGCGTTGTCCTTCATTTCCTCGTCCGAATTCCAACGGGTGGCCGCCGCCACCGACGATGCTGTCGGCCTTGTCGCCCAGGTCAAGGAAACCGTGGCCCACGAGACCGCCGAACGCGCGCGCGCCCTCTCCGACCAGGGCTGGCGAACCACCGTGCTGCTGCTGGCGGGAGGCGTCGCCGCCGGGTTGATGTTCGCTGCAGTGATCACCCTCTCTATCCAGCGGCCGCTCGGCCGCCTGCGCGAGACGGTGGAGTCCCTGGCCGGCGGCAGCCTCGACCGGCCGGTGCCTCACACTGACTTTCCCAACGAGGTTGGCGCGCTGGCCCGCGCCATCGAGGTGCTGCGCCGCGAGGCCCAGCAAATGGAATCCCAACGCTGGATCAAGACCCATATCGCCCTGATCTCCGGCGATCTCCAGGCCGCCGCTACCCAGGCCGACCTCGCCCGCGTCTTTCTGGCCAAAATGGCGCCGCTGCTCAAGGTCGGGCGGGGAGTGTTCTATCTCTACGACGAAGCCGCCCGACACCTCCGCCTGCTCGGCGGTTACGCCCACCGCGAGCGCAAGAGCCTGGAGCAGGGCTTTGCCCTTGGCGAGGGGTTGGTGGGCCAGTGCGCCCTGGAGCGCGAACCCATCGTCATCACCCGGCCGCCGGCCGGTTACATCCGCATCGGTTTCGGCAGCGGCGACATGGCGCCCCACGCCATCGCCGTGCTGCCGGTGCTGCGCAACGACCGCCTGCTGGCGGTGGTCGAGCTGGCCACCCTCGAAGGCTTCGGCGCCGACGCACAGGCGCTGCTCGACGGGCTGATGCCGATCCTGGCCATGAGCCTGGAGATCATCGAGCGCACCAGCAGCACCCAGACGCTGCTGGAGGAAACCCAGGTCCAGGCCGCCAGTCTCGCCGCCTCGGAACGCCAGCTCGCCGCGCGCAAAGAAGAGCTGGAGGCCATCAACCAGGCGGTGGCAGCCTCCGAGGAGCGGTCGCGGTTGATCCTCGCTTCGGTCAATGATGGCATCGTTGGCGTCGATACCGAGGGCCTTATTAGCTTCATCAACCCCGCCGGTCCGGCCCTGCTCGGATACACGGAGCAAGAGTTGCTGGGACAGCCCCTGCACCCGTTGGTCCACCACAGCTGGCCCGACGGCCGCCCCTTCCCTCGCTCCGACTGCGCCATGTTCATGACCTCGGTGGACGGCCAGCCGCGCACCGTCGATAGCGAGGTGCTATGGCGCAAGAACGGCACCCCGGTGCCGGTGGAGTACTCGACCACACCCGTCCATAAGGACGGCCGACTGGTCGGCACCGTGGTCGTCTTCCGCGACATCTCCGAGCGCAAGAAGGCGAAAAAGGCCCTCGAAGAGGAGCGATCCCGGCTGCAATATATTCTGGACACTGCGCCAATTGGCATCGCCTTTTCAACTGAAGGAAGGTTTCATTTTGCAAACCCAAAGTTTATTGAAATGTTTGGGGCGCATGAGGGTGGTGCTTCTGTTGATATCTACGTTGATCAAAGCAAGCGCTCTGAAATCGTCGATAAAATCAAGGCAGGCGAAATAGTCTTCAATCAAGAAATGCAGATGTATGACCGAAATCGGTGCGTTCTTGACACGCTTGTCACCTATCTCCCCATCACCTACGACGGACAACAGGGGGTGCTGGGCTGGCTACTGGATATCACTGAGCGCAAGAAGGCTGAGAGAGCGCTAGAGAACGCCAACGTCCAGGCCGACATCGCCCTCGAACTCACCGGCTCCGGCTACTGGCAAGTGGACTACAGCGATCCCGACTACTACTACCAGTCAGAACGCGCCGCCCGCATCCTCGGCGAGCCTCTCAAGCCTAATGGCCGCTACCATCTCACCGAGGAATGGTTCAACCGGCTGATCGAGGCTAATCCTGAGGCCGCCAAGGCGACCGAGGAGCGCTATCTCGGTGCCGTCGAGGGTCGGTACGAAACTTACGATTCCGTCTATGCCTACCGGCGCCCGGTGGACGGCGAGACCGTCTGGGTCCACGCCGCCGGCAAGCTGGTGCATGACGAGGCCGGCAAGATCAGGTTCATGTACGGTGCCTACCAGGACATCACCGGCCAGAAGAAGGCCGAGGACCTTTTGCATCAGGCCCTGGAACGGGCCGAAGCCGCCTCCCAGGCCAAGGCCGATTTCCTCGCCAATATGAGCCACGAAATCCGCACGCCGATGAACGCGGTAATCGGTATGTCGACCCTGGCGCTCAAGACCGATCTCACGCCGCGTCAGCGCGACTATGTGCGGAAGATTCAACAGTCGGGGCAGCATCTCCTCGGGCTGATCAACGACATCCTCGATTTCTCCAAGATCGAGGCCGGCAAGCTTGCGGTCGAGAGCACCGACGTCCATCTCGATAAGGTGCTGGAGAACGTCGCCAACCTGATTTCCGACAAGACCGCCGCCAAAGGCCTGGAACTGGTGTTCGACGTTGGCGCCGGCGTGCCCAACGATCTGGTGGGCGATCCGCTGCGGCTGGGTCAGATTCTCATCAACTATGCCAACAACGCGGTGAAGTTCACCGAGGCGGGCGAGATTGGCATCGTCATTCGCCTCGCCGAAGACCGTGGCGACGCCGCCACCCTGCGTTTCGAGGTCCGCGATACCGGCATCGGGCTGACCGAAGAGCAGAAGGGACGGCTGTTCCAGAGCTTCCAGCAGGCCGACAGTTCAACGACCCGCAAGTACGGCGGAACGGGTCTGGGTCTCGCCATCTCCAAGAAGCTGGCCGAACTGATGGGCGGCGCCGTCGGGGTGGAAAGCGAGCCCGGCAAGGGCTCCACCTTCTGGTTCACCGCCCGTCTCGGCAAGGGGCGGCCGCGGCGCACCCTGGTGCCGCGGCCCGATCTGCGCGGCCGGCGGATGCTGGTGGTGGACGACAACGAGAGCGCCCGCTCGGTTCTGCTCGACCTGCTGTCCTCGATGTCCTTCCGAGTCGAGGCGGTGGCCTCGGGTGGCGAGGCGGTGAAGGCGGTGCGGGCGGCGGCAGCCGATCCCTTTGAGGTGGTGTTCCTCGACTGGCAGATGCCGGGCATGGACGGCATCGAGACCGGGCAGGCGATCACGGCCCTGGGCCTGGAGAAGCCGCCGCATCTGGTGATGGTCACCGCCCATGGCCGCGAGGAGATGCTCAAGGGCGCCGAGGCCAGTGGCTTCGAGGACGTGCTAATCAAGCCGGTCAACCCCTCGATGATGTTCGACACCGCCATGCGTGTTCTCGGCGGCGCCTGGGAGGTCGCCGAGGGAGAGGCGACCGCCGCCGCCCCGACCGCTACCCATGACATGTCGCGCCTCCACGGTCTCCGGGTGCTGCTGGTGGAGGACAACGACCTTAACCGTCAGGTGGCAACGGAGCTGTTGGAGGAGGCTGGCATCGCCGTCGACATCGCCGTCAACGGCCGCGAGGCGGTGGAGAAAACAACCGCCTCATCACGCGACGTCATCCTGATGGACATGCAGATGCCGGTGATGGACGGACTGGATGCCACCCGCGAAATCCGCCGCCTCGGTTGCCACCCCGGCCCGATCATCGCCATGACCGCCAACGCCATGGAGCCCGACCGGCAAAGATGCCTGGACGCCGGCATGAACGACCACGTGGCTAAGCCCATCGAACCGGACCAGCTCTTCGCCACCCTGCTGCGCTGGATGCCAGCCCGCGAGACGACGGAGGCCCCGCCCGCCGGCCCCGCGCCGGCCGCTCCCACGGTCGAACTCCTGCCTGTTCTCGAGGGCATCGACACCGCCGCCGGACTGCGGTTCTGTGGCGGAAACCAGCGGCGCTACCGCACTCTGCTCGAAGGCTTTGCCGCCCGCCAGGGCGCCGCCGCCGCCGAGATTGCCGCCGCCCTGGCCGCCGGCGACGCGGCCACCGCCGAGCGCCTCGCGCATACCGTCAGGGGCACGGCAAGCAGTATCGGCGCCGCTGCGCTGGCCGGGACGGCAGGGGCG
>SERZ01000397.1_pt1 | contig 29774 bp, 23 predicted proteins | sample 3171461 | NCBI WGS metagenome assembly SERZ01 (sample SAMN06051861, study PRJNA518727) | freshwater metagenome | biome: subpolar coniferous forest; feature: holomictic lake; material: water; isolation source: holomictic Lake 227, 6 m depth | place: Canada: near Kenora, Ontario | collected... | reverse complement strand
TCGTCGTTAAATTCCATCCTTCATTACTTTTACAAATAAAACCATAATCACCTTCAGCCAGTGTGTTGTATTTACCGTCTGAACAAACAACCAAGCCTTTGAGTTCTTCATTCGTCGGCAATCGCCAATCATCGGCACCGCACAAAGATTGGTTATTCACCGCAGAAACAAAACCATCCGTGTTGGTGCTGTCACCGTATTTGCTACCACTACCACCTGGATAATCGGGCGTGTAATTGGTGTAATAATTATTCATGTCACGCAAACCGCCGTCAGTGGTTTTCACTTCCCAAATCAAGCCCGTTTTATTGTCTTTCGTGCAAGCCCAATCGGTGGCATTTGCGCCAAGTTTCGCTGAATCGGCAAGCGTTGAACCGTTGTTGGCGATTTTGGAATAGCCGGTGGTTTTAGTCACAGTTACGTCAGCCGGTTTGGAAACGGTGACGGTTTTAGAAACGGTCAAACTGGTTGCGTCCAGCGAATCGTAAGCGGTGGCGTTCCAACTGAATGAATTTGCCGTGGCGTAGTTGTGCGAAAACGAAACGGTTGCGCCGCTGGTGGCGTTTTTCGATTCGCTGGTGCCGTCACCCCAATCCATAAAAATTAAACTCAAATTATTATCGGCATCGGTGGCTTGTAACTGTACCGAATACGCGGCATTAGTCGTTGCCGAACTATTACCGCTGATAAAACTCAACGCGGGCGCGACATTCACCGGCGCAGCATTGGTAATTTCAAAATTGCCGGTCATGGCAGAATTCGATTGCAACACACTTTTGCTGTCATAAATGCCGATACTGAAAAGTTGTTGCCCCAATTTTATCGGCGTTTTTGACACGCTGTAACGGGTGCCGCTACCCGAAAGCGCGATTAAACCGTTGCCGTAATCGACTTTCACGCTGTAACCGCTGGGTAACTTCGCGCTCAACGTCGCAGAAAACGTCAGGGAATTCCCCGTTACCACCGAAGCGGGTGTCGCTGAAATTGCCGAAATGCTCGGCATTTTCGCCACGGCTTTTGAAATCGTGACTTTTTGGGTCAACATTTCGCTTTGTGCGTCTTTTTTATCCGAAGCCACCGCCGACCAAGTAAACGTTCCAGCCGTGTCGTAACTGTGCGACAGCGAAAAGGACGCATAACCGTTGCTGACCGGTTGCGGATTGCTGGAACCGTCGCCCCAATCGATTAACACCGAACTTAAATTATTATCCACGTCGCTAACTTCGAGTTGAATTTCGTAGTTTTCCCCTAAAACGCTGCTGTTGGCAGCACTTAATTTTTTCAAAATGGGCGCGGTATTGTCAGGCGGAGGCGGCGCAATGACTTCAAATTGACCGCTCGCGGTTTTGCCTTGCAGCGTATTTTTGCTGTCGTAAATGCCGACGCTAAACGTTTGCACACCTTGTTTACTCAGCGATTTACTGACGCTGTAATTTTTCCCCGAACCCGACATGGCAACTAATCCGTTGCCGTAATCGAGTTTGACGCTGAAATCTTTGGGTAATTCGTTGCTCAACGTGGTCGAAAAAGTGAGCGCGTTATTTTGAATGACTGGATTCGGCAGCGCGGAAACAGTTGAAATCGTCGGAATGACAATGTCTTTTTTGGTTTGAATGGTGCGTGTCGTTGACCACAACCCATTTTCTGCGCCCACCGCTTGCACTTTCCAGTAATAGACTTTATTCGACAACCGTAAATCGGTGCTGTAATTGAACGTGGCACTATCGACTTCCGCGAAAATACAACTGGTATTGCAACTGCTGGCACTGGCACTGTAACCATTGAAACGACTGGTTTCACTGATGAGCAATCGATACGCATACACTTTCGCCGGAACGGCATTAGTCGCTTTTTGCCAACTGAATTTAATCGCTTGCTTTGCTGAATTCTTGGTGACATCCAGCGGCAATAATAATTCGGGCGGCATGGCGCGTTCCGCATAAACAGACGCGCTGAAGAAAAACAGCAGCAGAAAAATAGAAAACCAAACTTTCATAAAATTCCCCCTGTTTCTTCCACGCCGGTCAAAATTAACAATTTGCTCGCGCTGCTTTCGGTGCTATAACCTTTGTCGTGTAAAATTTGAGTTTTGTTGTAACGCACGCCATCCGCAAATTCCAGCGTTTCCACATCGTTCAACATATCGGTGCCGTCTAAAATATCGGGGTGGTTCAGCGAATTGGCATATTTAACCGATAATTGCGGCACATTTTCCGCATCAACATTGACCTTGATTTCGTAATCGTCGTAAATCCCCGAAAAAATAGCCACATCGTCACCCGCACCACCATTCAGTTCATCGTTACCATCGCCGCCTTCCAGCGTGTCATTACCGCCACCGCCATTCAAGGTGTCGTTGCCTTCGTTACCCACAAAATAATTGTTAACGTTTTCGTCGTCTTTTTCTTGTATCAAATTAGCCAGCATGTTGCCGGTTCCATAAACCGCTGTTTTGCCGGTCAGGGTGAGATATTCGACGTTGGCACTTTGCCCTAAATTGAAATCAACGCTGCTTTCTATTTGGTCAATGCCGCCCGTTTTATCTTCGATGATGATGTCGTCGATATTATTCATGAAATAGAAATCGTCGCCTTTACCGCCAACGAGTGTGTCCGTTCCAAAACCACCGTCTAACATATCCGCGCCATCACCGCCGACCAGCGAATCATTGCCCGCCATGCCTTTGAGATTATCATCACCCAAACTGCCTGTAATGGTATTGTCGCTGGCGTTACCTTGACCATTTCGCCCTTTGCCCGACACATCTTTTAAAATCAGATTCTCGATGTTGACACCTAAAACGTAACTTTCCGAAGTGCTTTCAACGGTATCATTGCCGCCCGTGACGGGATTTTTATCGGTTTCAATGACCGTGTCTTTGATGTTATCAACGTAGTAATAATCATCACCCGCGCCGCCCGTCATCGAATCAACCCCCAAACCGCCATTGAGCGTGTCGTTGCCGGATTCACCGATGAGTGTATCGTCGCCCTTGCCACCGTCTAAACTGTCATTATCGCTGCCGGAATTGAGAGAATCATTGCCTTCACCGCCGATTAAGGTGTCATTGCCATTACCACCGTCAAGAGAATCATTGCCTAATCCACCGTCTAAATAATCATTCCCCGCATCGCCGCGCAAGGTATCCGCGCCCGCTAGCCCCGTTAATGAATCGTTTAAACCGGTGCCAATGAGTTTATGACCGCCATTCGATTCTACTGTGGCAGTTAGACCATCGACAACAACGGCGGAACTTACAGGCATATCTTTAACCGTAACAATCACGGTTTTCGTTTTGTTCGCGTCCAACGTGATTACTAACGTTTCTGAACCTTCTTTAGCCACCGCATCCTTTTTAAAATTCACCGAAAGTTTCGCTGTTCCGTCTGCGCCAATCACAAATTTTGAGTCCGGGAACGAATCGCCGACCATATCGGCGGCTGAAATTTTGCCACTGAATTTAAACGGCACTTCTGTTCCCGCCAGCACGTTTTTTGTCGTCAATGTTATTGTCGCGGTGTCGCCTTCATTCACTGTTTTTTTATCGACACTGAGCGTGTAAATCGGCGGCGTGGTTGGATTGTCAGACGGTAATGTTGGATTGCTAGAAGTGGAAGATGGCAACGACAGAATTTGCAAATTTTGTTTATTCGCAGAATTATTCACCAGATAAAGGTTTGCACCGTCTAACGCGATTTCAACGGTTTCGCCGCGCGTATTAGCAAACGATTCGGTTATTTTAGGCACGGCGGGATTGCTGACATCCACAAGGACTAACCCTTTTGCGTCATTTGCCAAGGCGAGGTGCTGTTTGTCTAGGGTTGTCACCGCCGTCGCTAAATTTAACGGCAAACTTCCCACCACTTTTGGCGCAGCGGGGTTGCTGATATTGACGATTTTTAAACCTTCTTCGCCAGCGGCAATCGCCACGAGATTGTCATCCACAACGCTAATATCGCGAATATCGCGGACATCATTTCCCAGCGTAATCGAACCTAACTTTTTAGGCGCGGCGGCGTTAGTCACATCGACTAAAATCACTTCGTTTGAATCACTGACAATTAACGCCAAGGTATTATTTCGCGCTAACACCATATTTTTGGCGTGCGAAAGCGGCAACAGCGTGGATAATTTCGGCGCGTTCAAATTGCTGACATCAATAATCAAAAGCCCTTTTTCCCAATCGACTAAATACGCCGTATTTCCCACCACCACGACTTGTTGCACGTTGCCAATGGAATCGGTAAAGGTGCTTAACACGTTTGATTGCGCGGGATTGGTGACATCAACAAGCGTTAATCCTTCGGTTTCACTGACCACAAACGCCGTTTTCCCTGAAACCGTCACGTCATAAACATAACCGAGCGAATCGAGTTGTTTCACTAATTTCGGGCTGCTTGGATTTTTAACATCGACTAAAAACAAACCTTGTTCGCCCGCTGGCAAATACGCCATGCCATTTTTTATAACGGCGTTGTTAAACGTGTTGCTGTTTAAATCGTAGTTGCCGAGTAAAGTCACTGTCGCGTTGGTCATGGGTTGATACCTGAAATGTTTTTGATGATGTTTGAGTGTTAGAAAAAATTGAAAGCGAGCAGATTATTCCGCATTTGGCGGTGGAAATTTCACAATATCCGCATCGCGCTGTTCTGTGACAATTTCACGCTTCCCGCCATTTTCGTCGCTGGTGTAAGTAATCGTTACTTTGAAGGCTTTGCGTTGTTCGTAAATATCACGCCATTTGCCACGCGCAAACAAACTCGGATTCAACTGATAAGTGCTGCTACCAATCCGGCTGATAATTTCTTTGTTGAGTAAATCCGTAATCGCTTTGTTGACGATACTATTTGAAGGTTTGCCGTTCTTTGAGAGTTTCGCATTCAAGCGTTCTGCAATCGAATCTCTAAGATATTTGTTTAACGCAATAACGCCGTTGTAATCCGCCATTGTGACTAAACACATCAAAACGCCCGTTGTTCCGACGGGCAACCTAAACAAGTTTCCTAAATCTGTGGTGTGCAACAACATAAATTCAGGCAAATTTTGTATTTTTTGATAGTCATTTATCTTTTTTTCTTTTAGTTCAAAATAAGAAAATTCGATATTGCAAAAATCAACCACTTCACTAAACCATTCACCACTTAATCTGTACGCGCTGTTTGCGTCATGTAACTTTCTCTCAAAAGTTAATGCGTTTTCTAAAAAATTAGAAACTAGTATCTTAGAAATGCCAGTAGAACTAGCCGTTTTAAGCGTAGCCATTCGCTTTTTAATATTACCAGTCATGCCTATTTTCTTATTTCCGCGACCATCTTCAACGATATAAATTTGTTTCATTTTTTACCTCCAAAAAAAATTAAGCCAAAACAAAAGGAAAAAACACTGTCGCTACCTAACCAACCGAACAAAATAGCCACCGTACTTATGGCTGCTGACCGAACGGCCGCCGTCGAAGCCGACATACCACGCACTGCTACTACCGTAAGCAAGAGGCGAGGAAGACCAAAACAACCGCGCTTGTGTATTCGGAAAATAAGTAGTGTTAATAGTTGGCGAAGTCGTCGTTAAAGTGTAATTAGGCGCACCATTACTAGAACAAATAAAACCGGAATCACCTTCAGCCAGTGTGTTGTATTTTCCATCAGAACAATAAATCAAACCTTGTAATTCATCGCGTGTTGGCAATCGCCAATCATTGTTGCCGCACAAAGATTGGTTATTCACCGCAGAAACAAAACCATCCGTGTTGGTGCTGTCACCGTATTTGCTACCACTACCACCTGGATAATCGGGCGTGTAATTGGTGTAGGTTTTAGCCGAATCACGCAACCCGCCGTCGGTAGTTTTCACTTCCCAAATCAAGCCTGTTTTATTATCTTTCGTGCAAGCCCAATCGGTCGGATTTGCGCCAAGTTTGGCAGAATCAGAAAGTACAGAACCATTGTTGGCAATTTTAGAATAACCAGTGGTTTTGGTCACGGGCGACACGTCAGCAACTTTGGACACGGTAACGGTTTTAGAAATCGCGTTGCTGTTCAAATTATCGGCATCGTAAGCGGTCGCGCTCCAACCGAACGAACCGGCGGCGGTGTAACTGTGTGAAAACGTGAGCGTGACATCGTTGCTCGCCGTTTGGAAATCATCAGCACCGTCGCCCCAATTGATAGCAATTTGAGTTAAATTTCCGTCTTCATCGTGCGCCGCCAGTTTAACGGTATACGTTGCGCCGACAGTGATAGTGGCATCGTTGCTAATCAATTTTAGCGTGGGCGAATGTGAAATAATCGGTTGCGTCACCGAAAAATTACCGGTGGATAACGCCCCTTTGAGCGCGTTGTTGCTGTCGTAAATACCAATTTTATACGCAGCTGAACTCGGTGGCGTGGCGGTTAAATTAAAACTGGTGCCGGAACCGTTCATTTTCACCAAACCGTTGCCGTAATTGATTTTGACGCTGTAACCGGTGGGCAAAGTCGCGCTTAAACTGGCGGAAAAGGTCAGTGAATTCCCCGACACAACCGATTGCGGCGACACGTTAATGGATGAAACAGTTGGAAGCGTTTGAACCGTTGAAACCGTGAGCGAATAGGTTAAATCGTCGCTTTTTAATTCCAAATCATCCAGCGCGTTGGCAATTAACGAATACGTTCCGGCTTTTTGATAAACGTGCGTAAACGTTTTGGTTTCGTTATTGGCGGCATCGAGTGCGTCAGTGGCACCGTCGCCCCAATCAATCAAAACAGAATTGAGATTATTATCGTCATCGTTGGCAGCCAGTTTGACCGAATACGATTTGCCCAGATTCGCGGCGGTGGGCGTTTCAGCAAATTTAATCGTGGGCGGCTGATTGCCTTTGATAATTTCAAATGAACTGGAAGCCGTGTTGCCTTTGAGTTTGTTAAACGCATCGTAAATGCCGACGCTGAAATCTTTTTTGCCGACGAGTAGCGGCGTTTGCGACAGGCTGTAACTCGTGCCGCTGCCCGTCATGGCAATCAAACCGTTGCCGTAATTTAATTTGACGCTGTATTTGTCCGGTAAATTTCCGCTCAAATCGGCGGTAAAATTGATCGTTCCGCTTTGAATGACGGCGTTAGGATTCGCATTCACCGCGTTGATGGTGGGAATCAGAAGGGTTTTTTGGGTTTGAAAGGTGTTTGTCGTTGACCATAAACCGCTTTCTTTCGCGCTGAATCCTTGCACTTTCCAATAATAAACTTTGTTCGCCAAACGCACCGAGGTGGTTTGTTTGAACGTATTTTTGTCTTCCAAAAAAACATAACAACTGTTGTTACAAGTATCATTGCTAAAGCTGTAGCCATTGAACCGGCTATTTTCGCTAACGATTAACCGATAACCAAAAATTGGCGTGGTGGCTTCGTTGCTGGGTTTTTGCCAGGTCAACGTGACGGCTTCTTTGACCATGTCTTTTTTGGCATCGGAAGGCGCAAGCAAAACCGGCGCGGCTATTTTTTCCGCGTAAACCATGACGCTAAACGTGAGCAGAAATAAAAAGACAAAAGGTTTCATGATTCAACTCCCGTTAAAATCAGCATTGCGCTGGAACTTGTTTCAGTCGGATCGCCGGCATTGCCGAAAACGCTCACATCCGACACAAAACCGACCGTTTTGAGCGAACTTAACACGGTTAGATTCTCTGGTTTGCTGACATCGAGCAACGTTAAACCATTCTCGCCCGCCGCTAAATACGCGACGTTACCGCTAATCGTAGCATTTGAAATACCGACGGTGTAATTGCCCAATGCTGTTAAATTTTTAATTGCCACAATATTGACCGCCAAATGATTTAAACAAAAAAGTCAGTCCTAAATTTTAAAAACTAAAACTGAAACTGTCCCAACAAGTGTTGAACTACCGCCAGTTTTTCGGTGAAAAATTGCGCCGCTGGATGCTGATTTAAATTCGTGTAGCCTTTCAACAAATTCAATTCTGTCGCGTCAACATCGCTGTAAAAACCCATATTCCAATTTGGAAAATCACGTTTGGGTTTGAATTCTTGAAACAGCGTGACAATGCTATCGTGACGTGAATCTTTACAAATATGTTCATGAAACAACGTGTTGAGCGTCGAAAAATCGCCTTCTAACATCTGCAAAAAATAACCGTCCTGATAAATGAGAACACCGGTAGTACCCGCCTTTTCATTTTCTAAGCGAGCTAATTTTAAAATATCAATCAAATCGGTTTCTGAAAAGTTATCAGTCGCTCGACTGGCGTACACCAAACAAAAAATGGGTTCTGATTCATTGACATAACGCTTTTCGGGTTCAATCGCACTCAAAAACAAAACGATTTCTTCAAAAGGCGTGGGACGTTTTAAGAAAGCAACATTACCGGCGGGCAAATCTGCTTTCGTGCGTAGTTTGTCATTCGCGTCTGCGTAAATTAACACCGGAAATAACGGTTCAATCTTTAACAACTCTCGTGTTAATTCCAAACCGGTCATTTTCGGCATGACTTGATTGGTAATCATCACATCGAAATTTTCAGGACGCTGTTTAAATGCCAGCAACGCATCGGGACTGTTATTAAAAATCGTCGGGGTGTGACCGGATTTAATCAATCCTTGTTCCAAAAACTTAGTCATGCTCGGTTCGTTATCAACCACTAAAACATTTAAGCAGTATTTGAAATCACTGTTTTTTGTCGCCACGATTTTTGTCGGAATTTTACTGTCGTCAAAGTGGGCGACCGGAAACAATAAGTTAAATGTTGTGCCGTGATTTTCTGTGTCCAACGAGGATTCAACCACAATATGCCCGCCGATTTTGTGGACGATTTCTGTCACCATCGCTAAACCTAAACCAGTGCCTTTGCCAACGCCTTTTGTGGTGAAAAAAGGCATAAAAATACGTTTTAGTTGTTGGTCGTTGATACCTATTCCATTGTCGGACACCGAAATTCGCGCAAATTGTCCGCTAATCTTTTCTAAACAAGCATTACATTGATGGTCGTCAATCTCGACTAAATCCGAAGAAACCGTGATTTCGCCGTGCGTTCCGATAGCATCTCGCGCATTAACCACCAAATTGATAATAATCTGATACAACTCAAATGCTTCAATCAAAACATATTGATCTAAACAGAGCGATTGATTGATTGTAATAGTTCTGTCCACGGTGGAACGCAGTATTTTCAACGCTTCGCCCATAATAGCGGCAGTTTGAATCGCTTCCGGTTCGCTTTTGTTATCCTCTTGATGGCAATAAACTAAAATTTGTTTGACCAATTCTGTGGCGCGTGAAGTCGCCATTTTCACCTCACGCAAATTGTCGCTCGCCTCTTTTTTTTCGAGGCTTTCTGGAATGGTTTCAAGCACCATTTCAGTCAATTCGTTATAGCCCAAAATACACGTCAAAATGTTATTAAAATCATGCGCGATACCCGCCGTTAACAAGCCGATACTTTGCATTTTTTGGGCTTCAGCGAGTTGTTTTTTTACGTCAAGCAATTCCTGCTGCAATACATCATGATCGTTCTTTTCATTGTTCATCGAGTTCTTCTGCTGATTTGTTGGTGAAATAACTGGGTGCAATGCTGATTAACGTGGTTATCAGCGTGGCGAAATACGGCACGGCTTGAACGGCTAAAATCGCCATCCATAATCTGCCATTTAAATTGTCGAGATATTCCAATCGGTTGATTTCAAAAATTCCCCAGCCGAGCAACAACAATAATAAAACTTCCTGTTGAATCACGCGCAGCCCTGAAAATAACGCCCCTTGCGATTCATATTTTGGCGTTCGCATAAACGGTTTGCCTGATGTGAATAAACCTTGAATCGTGCCGAGTGCGACGGTGTGCGTTAACGATAAACCCGATAATGCCGCGCCGAGCGAATGTCCAACGGAACACGGAACTCGCGCTTGATACAGCCACAAACCGCGAATGATTTTGAAGGCAAACAAACCAACCGTTGGCATCAAAAACACGACTGACGGCAATTCGGGGTGCGACGCGAAACGAATCAACACCGTAATAATCAAACTCGCCATTGTGAACACTAACGCCAACGCATCTGAAAACCACGGCAACCAACCGGCAACAAAATAGTATTTTTGCGCGGCAGTAAGTTTTTTGCTGGTCGGCAAAAAGCTCTTCCAATGCGCTTTGATAATTTGCATCGCGCCATAAACCCAACGGAAACGTTGTGTCATGTAGCCTGAGAACGTGTCGGGCATTAAGCCTTTGCCGAAAGAATCTTTGACATAAACCGAATCATAACCCGCTTCGTATAAACGAATGCCCAACTCGCTGTCTTCACAAATACACCATTCCGACCAGCGTCCGACTTCGATTAACGCCGATTTGCGAATCATGGTCATGGTGCCATGTTGAATAATGGCGTTGTATTCGTTGCGTTGAACCATGCCGATGTTGAAAAAGCCCGCGTATTCCCAGTAGGAAAATTCTTTAAACGTACTTTGATGACGGTCGCGGTAATCTTGCGGCGATTGTACGAAACCCACCTGGGGATTATCGAAATATGGCACCATCGATTTCAACCAATCGGGCGACAACACATAATCGCTATCGATGAGCGCAATAATTTCGGCATCGGGAGCCGTTTGTTCGAGCGCGTGATTGATTGCGCCCGCTTTAAAACCTGGCCAATTTTCTAAATGGAAAAAACGAAACCGTTCGCCCAATCGCTCACAATCCGCTTTGACTGGCATCCAAACTTCGTCGTCTTTGGTGTTGTTATCCATCACCAACACTTCAAAATTCGGATAATCGACTTTTGCTAACGCTTCCAATGTTTTACGCACCATCAACGGCGGTTCGTTGTGAATCGGCAAATGCAGCGACACTTTTGGATATTTGAAATCGGCGGACGGCGTGAGCGGTTGGAAAGTACGAATTGTTTTTCGATGCCAAACGACTTCGGCAATTTCTAAACTTTCAATCAATAAAATAATCGTCGCTAACACCTGCATCAGCACCATCAAACCCCATAACGCAAGGGTTAACGTTGTTTGATATTGTTGTGCGCCGCTTGAAAGCGTCCAAAAAATAACCGATGCCGCGAGATTTGCCATCAAACCAAAAAAGAAAATGCCCGACAATTTCAAACTGCTGCGCGTCAGTAAAATTAAACCCATCAACACCAAACTGAATACCGCTGCGCCGTAAGCCCAATTTTCCCAATTCGGCAATGAAATAACATCGCCGTCCATGGGATATTTCGCTTGGCGATCAGCGTTAAAAATGCCCCAATACGCGCCCGCCGAACCTTCAATGGATTTTTTCCACGGTTGATCAAAGGCTTCCACGACGTAATAACTGACTTTTTCTTTGTCGGCACGATTTAAGAAATCGCGTAAAAATTTGGCTTGATTTTGTACCGAAGCGGTCGCGTGTTTGACGGGTTGACCGTCAGACGGCCAGCCAACCTCCGTAATGATGACGGGTTTGTTTGGATAGGCTTTCTTGACTGCGCTATAACGGTCAAACACATAATCGACGGCATCTTCAGCGGCGATACCTTCCCAATACGGTAAAACGTGAATGGCAATAAAATCGACTTCATCGACTAATTTTGGATGTTTAATCCACACGTCCCACGTTTCCGAGGTGCTGATGGGGCGATTTCCGTTGCTGTGTTTTACTTCGCGAATATAACCAATCAATTCGTCTTCGGTTATGTCGCCGCGCAATAACACTTCGTTGCCGACCATCAAGCGAATCAATTTGGGATTATATTGTTTGCTGATTTCGATGAGCGTATCAACTTGGCGGCGATTTTCTTCTAAATCCACGCCAATCCACGCGCCAACGGTGGAGTTTAAATTGTGTTTTGCGGCAAGTTCAGGAATTTTGTCCAAGCCTTTTTCTTTTGCCACGCTGTAAGTTCGGACGGCGAAAACTTTGTTTGTCAGCAACGCAAAATCACTTTCGATTTCTGCTGCGCTGGGAAAGGTATTGCCGGTTTGCGTGTCTTGTTTTCGCATCGGGTCGTAGGTCACGCCCATCGTGGTTTTTGTCCACGGTTGGATTTGTAACGGATTGTTAACGTAACTCCAGATGCTGAAATTCACCGCGAGGAGTAGCGTTAAAGTTAATAAAATAACGAATTTTCTTATCATTTTTTTGTGGGGAAGGTAGAAGTGGAAGTTAATGCTTGTAAATTTCTTTTCGATGTCCAATTTCCAAAATACTGACAACTAATTCGTTATCAAAAATTCTGCATAAAATTCGATAATCGCCAACGCGATATTTCCATGAACCGCTTAATGCGCCCTGCAATGCGGCACCTACTGCTCTCGGATTTTCGTAACTAGGTAACGTGATTTCAAGAAAATTCATGATTCTATTTCGTTCAATCCGTTCCATTTTTTCTAATACTTTGAACGCTTTTTCTGTGAATTTAATTGTCCAATTCATCTAATCTCCGTTTGACCTCTGCCATCGTCAATAATTTCTCTTCGCCACGTTCAACGGCTTGCCACGTTTCTTTTATGGCTTTTGCATCTAAATAATCTTCAATAAACGTCGCTAAAGCCATGTCGATTAAATCATTGGTAGGCGTTTTTTCTATTTCTGCAATGTGTCGCAATTGTGTTTCAAATTGCGCGGGGACGGTCATTGTTAGCATTTTGTTTTCCTTGATTGTGAAGCCGAATAACTTAATGTGTTCATGTGTACCACTCCAACAAATTAAACCATTTATTGTTTTTCAAACGAAATGCTGAAAAATCGTTTTTATCAACAATCAACATTTGTGAATCGTGCTTTTAGAAACGCTTTGCTATTTTGAGCAATATCGCCTTCGTGCGTTTCATCTGAACCGAAACCGTCTTTTCCTAATTCATAAGGGCTTAGTTTTGGTTCAACTGTTGCTGAAAATAGTCGTTTCAATGCCAAGCGCACAGCTTCATTTACTGAACATTGATGCGCTTTGCAATAAATGTTTAGCTCTTGTTCTAAATCGTTTAATTCAATCGATAAGTTCATAAAAATTCCGTGTTTGCTTCAAAAGCCGAATAACTTAATGTGTTTATACTTGGAATCTGAGATTGAGTTAATCTTTAATTGCAGTAATTTTATAGCCGTCACTCAAAAGGTCTTTTATGTAAAAGTCATTGTAAATAAAACAAAAAATCAGCTGGCTAAAACCGACAGTTATTACACTGCATATAGCCATTATGATTCCCCATTTCCAATCACCCCTAAAAAGCGCAGGAAAAAAACCAAAAAATAAAGTTGTCCAAGAAAATCCCTGAGGAGCTTCGCGACGATAACCTGTATGTGGATTTTCAAAATATATCATGCTGCTAGCCATTTTTTATGTACCAATTTTCAAAAGTTATAGTGAGCAAAAACGGTCATTGACCTTTTTGCTCACTTTGAATGTATTGTGAAAACTACCCCTTCTTCACATACAAATCCGTAATCGTGCCTTCAATCATTTCAGCGGCAAAAGCAAAGGTTTCAGACAACGTCGGATGCGCGTGAATGGTCAAACTAATGTCTTGCATATCTGCGCCCATTTCGAGCGCAAGAACCGCTTCAGCCAGCAATTCGCCTGCATTCGAGCCGACAATTCCCGCGCCTAAAATGCGCCCAGTTTCTTTGTCAGCCAAAATTTTGGTCAAACCTTCTTTGCGTCCCGTACTCAATGAACGCCCACTCGCCGCCCAAGGAAACGCACCTTTTTCGTATTCGATGCCTTGCGCTTTGGCTTGGTTTTCGGTCAAACCCATCCACGCAATTTCAGGGTCGGTGTACGCCACCGATGGAATTGTCAGCGCGTCGAAATACGATTTATGTCCCGCAATCACTTCGGCGGCAATTTTGCCTTCATGAACGGCTTTGTGTGCAAGCATCGGTTGCCCGACAATATCGCCAATCGCAAAAATGTTTGAAACGTTGGTGCGTTGTTGTTTATCAACGGCAATAAAACCGTATTCATCAACCGCCACGCCCGCATTTTCAGCACCGATTTTTTTGCCATTCGGTCTGCGTCCAACCGCCACCAAAACCGCGTCGAAAATTTCAGATTCGGGCGCACCTTTGCCTTCAAATGACACTTTCAAACCGTCATCTTGCGCGTCAATCGCGGTCACTTTGGTTTCGAGCCAAATGGCTTTGTATTGTTTTTTGATTCTGCGGAACAGCGGCGTAACCAAATCTTTGTCGCATTCGGGAATAATTTGCTCACGCAATTCCACAACGTGAATTTCAGAACCCAGCGCGTGATAAACCGTCGCCATTTCCAGCCCGATAATCCCACCGCCGACAATCAACAATTTTTTCGGAATAAACGACAACGCCAGCGCGTCGCTCGAATCCCAAAGTCGCGGGTCGTCGTTGGGGAAAACAGGAATTTCGGTGGCTTGTGAACCGGCGGCAATAATCGCATTTTCAAACGTCACCGTTGTTTCACCAACCACCAACGTATTCGCGCCGGTAAAACTGCCAACGCCTTGAATCACGGTGACTTTGCGTTGTTTTGCCAACGCGCCAAGTCCATCATTCAAACCTTTCGTGACACTTGATTTCCAATCGCGAATTTTATCGAGGTCGAGTTCAGGTTTCGCAAATGTTACGCCAAAGTTTTCAGATTCTTCGGCTTCGTGAATCGTGTGCGCGAGGTGTAAAAGTGCTTTCGACGGAATACAGCCGACGTTCAAACACACGCCGCCCAACACCGGATAACGTTCAACTAACACAACATTTTTGCCTAAATCTGCGGCGCGAAATGCTGCGCTGTAACCGCCGGGCCCACCGCCTAAAACGACGACTTCTGTTTGTAGATTTTCACTCATGATTCCCTTCTCCTAAACCAACAAACGACGAATGTCGCCCAAATAATAGCGCACCGCTTCCATAAACTGTGCGCCTTCCGCGCCATCAATCACACGATGATCGTAAGTTAAATCGAGCGGCAACATTAAACGCGGTTTGAATTCTGCGCCATCCCAAACCGGTTGAATTTTCGATTTTGTTACGCCCAAAATAGCGACTTCGGGCGCGTTGACAATCGGCGTAAATGCCATGCCGCCAATGCCGCCTAAACTTGAAATACTCATGCAACCGCCTTGCATATCGGACGGCAACAATTTTCCCGCGCGAGCTTTTTCACTTTTTTCGGTCAGTTCAATCGCCAATTGTTTGAGCGATTTGTCCGCCACGTCGCGCAACACGGGAACGACCAAACCATTCGGCGTATTAACCGCGATACCAATGTTCAGATATTTTTTGAAAATCAGGCTTTCGCCATCGCTCGATAACGAAGAATTGAAACGGGGGAATTGTCGCATTGCCGCCGCTAACGCTTTGACGATAAACAATAAACCTGTGTATTTCACGCCGTCTTTCGATTTTTCAGCGTTCAACGCCACGCGAAATGCTTCCATTTCGGTAATATCGACTTCGTCGTGATACGTCACCATTGGCAAATTCAACCACACGCTGGTCATGTGTTGACCCGTCAATTTGTTGATTTTGCTTAATGGTTTCGTTTCGATTTCGCCAAATACGGAAAAATCAGGCACGGCAATTTTTGGAATCGCGGTGCCGCCATTCGATTTGATGCCTTCGACCATGACTTTTTTGACAAACGTTTTCACGTCGTCTTTTAAAATCCGCCCTTTGCGACCGCTGCCTTGGGTGATTTGCGATAAATCAACGCCCAATTCTCGCGCAAATAATCGAATCGCGGGCGAAGCGTGAGCTTTACCTTGTGAAACAGTTTCAATAATTATTGGAGTTGGAATTGCTGCAACGGTTGCGGGTACTGATTCGGCAACCAGTTTTATTTCTGGAACTTGAACTTGTGGCGGCGGTGCAATTTCAAAAATAGGCGCAGGCGTAACCGCTTCGTCTTCATCCACCAAAACCGTCGCAATCAAGGAACCTTCGTTCACTTTGTCGCCGACTTTAATGTGGACTTGTTGCACCGTTCCGGTCGCTGTCGCCGGTAAATCCATGCTGGCTTTATCGGTTTCGAGCGTCGCCACGGTCTGATCTAAAACAATCACATCACCCGTTTGAATCGTGACTTCGATTACATCAATATCATGCACATTGCCCACATCAGGGACTTTAATTTCGACTAATTTGCTCATCGTTTCGTCCTTTCCTTATCTCAACCAAGGTGCGGCAACATTCGCATCAATGCCATATTTTGCAATTGCCACTTCGACTTTTGCCAATTCAAATTGCCCGTTATCTGCCAAACTTTTCAGCGCGGCGACAGCAATGTGAAAACGATCAACTTCAAAGAATTGGCGTAAATTTTCGCGCGTGTCGGAACGTCCAAAACCGTCCGTGCCTAACACAACATAAGGAGCTTTGAGTTCGCTACGAATTTGTTCCGCAAAAGCGCGAATGTAATCTGTCGCGGCAATAATCGGGACGTTTTCGCTCGGTAAACAATGTGAAACGTGTGATTGTTTCGGTGTTTCGGTTGGGTGTAAACGATTCCAGCGTTCACAACTTTGGGCATCACGCGCCAATTCGGTAAAACTGGTGCAACTCCACAAATCCGATTCCACGCCCCAATCATGACGCAATAAATCGGCGGCAAATTCAGCTTCGCGGAAAATCGAGCCTGAACCCAATAAATGCACGCGCGGTTTGTCGTTTTGTGCGCCTTCTTTAAAGCAATACATACCTTTCAAAATGGCTTGCTCAATGCCTTTTGGCATCGCAGGATGGGTGTAATTTTCGTTCATCACCGTGATGTAATAGAAAATATCTTCTTGTTCGACGTACATTCGACGCATACCATCTTGAATAATGACCGCGACTTCGTAAGCGTAAGTTGGATCGTACGAAATACAATTCGGCACGGTCGCCGCCATTAAATGACTGTGACCGTCTTCATGTTGCAAACCTTCGCCGTTTAACGTCGTGCGTCCTGCCGTGCCGCCAATTAAGAAACCGCGTGTGCGTTGATCGGCGGCTGCCCAAATCAAATCCGCAACACGTTGGAAACCAAACATTGAATAGAAAATATAGAACGGAATCATCGGCACATTGTGAGTCGAATACGCTGTTCCCGCTGCAATCCAATCGCACAAACCACCCGCTTCGTTAATGCCTTCTTGTAAAACTTGACCGTGTTTATCTTCTTTATAAAACATCAATTGATCAGCATCTTGCGGCGTGTAAAGTTGCCCGACTTGCGACCAAATGCCCAATTGCCTGAACATGCCTTCCATACCAAAGGTGCGCGATTCATCCGGCACAATTGGCACAATCCGTTTGCCGATGTTTTTATCTTTCACCAAAATGTTTAACAAGCGCACAAACGCCATGGTGGTAGACGCTTCTTTTTCATTCGTTTCCAACAACACTTTGAAATCGCTCAGAACGGGTACATCGAGCGCGTGTGATTTTGGGCGACGCGCAGGCAAATAACCACCCAAGGCTTCGCGACGTTCACGCATATAATTCAATTCTTTTGAACCTTCTGGGAACGTGATGTACGGCAATTGGTGTAGTTCTTCGTCGGTAATCGGCAATTCGTAAGCGTCGCGGAAATGCGTGAGCGAGTTATCACTCATTTTTTTCTGTTGATGCGTGGTATTTTGCGCTTGTCCCGAATCGCCCATGCCGTAACCTTTAATGGTTTTGGCTAAAATAACAGTCGGTTGACCTTGGTGATTTGCCGCCGTTTGGAACGCAGAATAAATTTTCGAGGGATCGTGTCCGCCGCGATTTAATGCCCAAATATCTTTGTCCGACCAATCCGCCACCATCGCTTTGAGTTCAGGCGAATTAAAGAAATGTTCACGCACATACGCGCCATCTTTCGCTTTGAAAGTTTGGAAATCGCCATCGACACACGCCATCATTCGCGCCACTAATAAACCTTCTTTATCGCGCGACAATAAACTATCCCAACGATTTCCCCACACGAGTTTAATGACGTTCCAACCCGCGCCACGGAATTCACTTTCGAGTTCTTGAATGATTTTGCCGTTGCCGCGAACCGGGCCATCGAGACGTTGCAAATTGCAATTCACCACAAAAATCAAATTGTCTAAATGTTCACGTCCCGCCATGCCGATTGCGCCGAGTGATTCGGGTTCGTCAGTTTCGCCGTCACCCAAAAACGCCCAGACTTTGCGTCCGTCTGTATCCGCCAAACCACGGTCGCGCAAATAACGCATAAAACGAGCTTGGTAAATCGCACAAATTGGCCCGAGTCCCATTGAAACAGTCGGGAATTGCCAAAACTCCGGCATTAACCACGGATGCGGATACGACGATAAACCGTTGCCGCCGACTTCTTGGCGGAAATTGTCCATTTGTTCCAGCGTGAAACGTCCAAGCATAAACGCCCGCGCGTATTCACCTGGTGAAGAATGTCCTTGAGTGTAAATTAAATCGCCGCCGTGTTTGTCCGAAGGAGCATGCCAAAAATGGTTATAACCCACGTCGTACAAGGTCGCCGCCGACGCAAAACTGGCAATGTGTCCGCCGACATTGGTCTCTTTATTCGCGCGTAACACCATCATCATCGCATTCCAACGCACATACGACCGAATGCGATGTTCCAACGTGGTATCGCCAGGAAATTGTGATTGTTTGGCGACCGAAATCGTATTCACATAAGGCGTGTTCGCACTAAACGGCATATCAAACCCCGCGTGGCGCGTCACTGAAACCAAGCGTTCAATCAAGAAATGGGCGCGTTCGCTGCCTTCGCTTTCTAACACGGATTGTAACGCTTCAATCCATTCTTGGGTTTCTGTGGGATCAATGTCGTTTTGTCCGGTTATTTCCGAAAAAAAAGTATTATTCATAAAGTAATCCTAAAAGTGATAAAAAAGGAGGGGTTTTTAAATCGTAAAAATAAAAAAATGCGTGATGATGGCGGCGATTTTAACTCAGCATATAACGCAACGGGTTATTTTTTCAACGTGTCCATTTTTTGTGGTTCTAAATAGGCGATATTCAAATGGTCATCAATCAGATATTTTCGCGCCACGTTTCGCACTTGTTCAGCGGTGACTTGATTTAATTTCGGCGCGTAATCGCTCACTTTTTGCCAGCCTAAACCTACCGTTTCTAGCATACCCAACTGCATCGCTTGGTAAAAATTGGAATCGCGTTGAAACACTTCACTCGCTAAGACTTGGGCTTTGATTCGTTGTAATTCGGCGGGTTCGATTAACTTAGTTTGCAGCTGTGCGATTTCTTGTTTTAACGCGGCTTCGACATCCCAAACGGTTTTTCCTTCGGCGGGCGTGCCTTCGAGTTCAAACAAATCGTCCAATCGTGACGTTAAGTTATAACCTGCGCTGGCGGCGACCGCGACTTGTTTACCGCGAATCAACGAACTGCTTAAACGCGCACTATTTCCGCCATCTAAAACACCCGCTAACACTTCTAGCGCGTAGGCTTCGGATTCATTTTCAGCGGTTTTCAAGGTCGGAACGTGATACGCCAATAACACCGACGGTAATTTTGCTGGTGCTTTCACAACCATTTTCCGCACGCCTAATTGTGGCGATTCTTTTTGCGGTTTGAGTGGCACAATTTCACTGGTTTTTAACTCGCCAAAATACTGCTGTGCCAAGGCAAAAACATCAGCGGTTTTCACATCGCCGACAACCACCAACGTGGCATTATTCGGCGCGTACCACCGTTGATACCACGCTTGCAAATCGGGGGCGGTGTAAGCGGCAATGTCGGTTTGCCAACCAATAATCGGATTTTTATACGGGCTGCTGGTGTACGCCATCGCGGCAAATTGTTCTGCCATTTTGGCTTGCGGATTATCTTCGGTACGCATGCGGCGTTCTTCGGTGACGACTTCCAATTCTTTTTTCAATTCTTCGGGCAAAATATGCAAATACCGCATTCTGTCGGCTTCGAGTTCAAAACTCACCGCTAATTTTGATGCCGTCATGGTTTGAAAATACGCGGTGTAATCTTGTCCGGTAAAGGCATTTTCTTCACCGCCGTTCTCCGCAATAATGCGTGAAAACTCACCCGCTGGATGTTTGTCTGTGCCTTTGAACATGGTGTGTTCCAACATGTGCGAAATGCCAGTAATGCCGTTTGGTTCATAACTTGAACCGACTTTATACCAAACTTGCGACACCACGACGGGCGACCGGTGGTCTTCTTGCACGAGGATTTTTAAACCATTTGCTAGGATTTGTTCGGTAATTTGAGGGGCGGCAAAACTGGTCGCCGGTAAAAGTAATAACAACGATAAAAATTTTTTCATGATTTTTAGCTCAAAATAAAAACGGCGCATTGCCAAAACAATACGCCGCGTGGAAAAATTAAAGTTCAAAAACCAAAAACGCGGCAACTAACCGTCAGCGTTGATTTTAGCAATAATATCTTGCAAATCTTGTTCGCATGTTTCGTTAGCCACTTGGCACGTTCCCGCGTTCAAATGCCCACCGCCGTTGTAACTCAAACATAATTCGCCCACATTCGTGTTTGAAGTACGATTCAAAATCGATTTACCCATCGCAAACACCGTGTTTTGTTGGCGCACGCCCCACATGACGTGAATTGAAATGTTGCAATCAGGATAAAGCGCGTAAATCATAAAACGATTCACCGCATAAATGGTTTCTTCTTGACGCAAATCTAACACGACCAAATTGCCATAAACCGTTGAACAGCGGGTGATTTGCTCTTTTGCAGCGGCTTCGTGTTCGCGGAATAATTTCACGCGCTCCTGAACGTCCGACAATTTCAAAATATCGTCAATCGAATGATTTTTGCAATAAACAATCAAGTCCATCATCAATTGATAATTTGAAACGGTGAAATCTCTAAAACGCCCTAAACCCGTTCGCGCATCCATCAAGAAATTCATTAACACCCAGCCATCTGGATTAAGAATTTCGTCTTTGTTAAATTGCGCTGCGTCGCCTTTATCGACAGCCGCCATCATAATATCCCAATCCGCCGGAAACCGTGTGGCACCGCCGTAATAATCATAAACTACCCGCGCCGCTGACGGTGCATCGGGGTCAATAATATGATTATCTGCTTTGTCGTTACGAATCGTTTCGCTCAAATGATGATCAAACGCTAAATGCACGCCTTTCACATACGGCAAATTGGTCGTAATGTCGTTGTCGCTAATTTCAATCAGTTCATCTTGCATATCTTTCGGATGCACGAATTTAATTTCTTCGATTAAATTCATTTCTTTCAAAAGTACCGCGCAAATCAACCCGTCAAAATCGCTACGAGTCACTAATCTAAATTTTTTATCTGTCATGATATTCACCTTAAAAAATATAAAAAAACGTTGTCCGCCAACCTCACGGACGGTTTATTGTAGCATTTAAAATAAGCCGGTAATTTTACCGTCATCATCAATATCAATGCGTTCTGCGGCGGGAACTTTCGGCAAACCAGGCATCGTCATCATATCACCCGCAATTGCCACCACAAAACCCGCGCCATTCGCTAATCGCACGTCACGAATTTCGATGGTGTGACCTGACGGTGCGCCTTTTAACGCGGGATTGGTTGAAAATGACATTTGTGTTTTCGCGATGCAAATCGGAAATGTGCCGTAATCCGCATTCCACGCCGCAAGTTGAGATTTTACTTTCGCGCTCGCGGTGACGCTACCCGCACCATAAAGTTTGGTGGCAATCGTTTCGATTTTTTCCCACAAACTCAAGTTTTCGTCGTACACAAATTTGAATTCTGGTTCGCGATTATCAACGATTTCAACCACGGCATTCGCCAAATCTTCTGCACCTTCACCGCCATTTGCCCAATGTTTCGACACGATGCAGGTTGCACCTAACGCCGCGCATTTTTCTTGTAAAAGTGCAATTTCTGCGTCCGTATCAAAGGTGAAATGATTCACGCAGACGACGCACGGCAAACCGTAATGTTCGGTGATATTTTTGTAATGACGTTCGAGGTTTTCAAAACCGGCTTCAACCGCTGCCAAATTTTCTTGATTTAACTCGTCTTTCACCACGCCGCCGTGAAATTTCAACGCGCGAATCGTTGCCACTAAAACCACCGCCGATGGTTTTAAACCTGACATTCGGCATTTGATGTCGATGAATTTTTCTGCGCCCAAATCCGCACCAAAACCCGCTTCCGTCACCACATAATCCGCTAATTTTAACGCGGTTTTTGTTGCCGTCACGGTGTTGCAACCGTGCGCGATATTTGCAAACGGGCCACCATGAATAATCGCGATATTATTTTCGAGCGTTTGTACTAAATTCGGTTTAATCGCATCTTTCAATAATGCCGCCATTGCGCCGTGCGCTTTCAAATCTCGCGCATAAACCGGTGTCACTTTGTCGGATTTGTAACCAATCACAATGCGTCCTAAACGCGCTTTTAAATCCGCACGACCCGTGGCTAAACACAAAATCGCCATCACTTCGGAAGCCACCACAATGTCGTAACCATCTTCGCGCAAATAACCATTTGCCGCGCCACCCATGCCAACGACGATATTTCGCAACGCGCGGTCATTCATATCGACCACTCGTTTCCATTGAATTCTGCGCGGGTCAATGTCTAACTCGTTGCCGTGATTGATGTGATTATCGATTAACGCGGACAATAAATTGTGCGCCACACCAATCGCGTGAAAATCGCCGGTGAAATGCAAATTGATGTCTTCCATTGGAACAACTTGCGCGTAACCGCCGCCCGCCGCGCCGCCTTTCACACCAAAACACGGCCCAAGTGACGGTTCACGCAAACACATAATCGTTTTTTTGTTCAAACGATTCATCGCGTCGCCCAAACCCACCGTCGTCGTGGTTTTTCCTTCACCGGCTGGCGTGGGACTAATCGCTGTGACGAGAATCAATTTCCCGTCCGTTTTGTCCGCTAAACTGGCGACATATTCGAGCGACAATTTTGCTTTGAAATGCCCAATCGGATCTAAATGTTCGGGCGCAATGCCGTAATTTTGTTGAGCAAGCTCAATAATCGGTTTCATGGTGGCGCGTTGTGCGATTTCGATGTCTGACATTTTTTAATCCTGAAAATTAAAGTTTGTGAAAAGCGGTAAGAAAATCGCCAAGGGTTTTGACGGAATTGATGTGAAAAGCCCGTCCGTAATGAATTGGCGCGGTGCCTTTGTTCACTCGTTTGGGAAATGCGGTCATGTTGCCGGCGTGTTGAAATTCATTTTTTTCGTTAATTTCTACGCCGGCAATCGCAACCAATTTTGCTGGCAGTTCGTCGGGGTTCACCACGACCCGAATATAACGCGGCAAGCCGTGATCCAATCGTAAATAAACGATTTTTCCATTCTTGCTGGATTGGTATTCGATGATTTTTTGATTGGCGATATTTTGACTGAATCCGTGTGTTTCAAACGTTTTTTCCACGTCACTTTGTGAAATGGACGGTTTTTGTCCTTTCAGCTGGTGAAATGCCAACAGAAAATCGCTCAATACTTCAGGTTTTACGTTAAAACCAATGCCGTAATGACACGGTTTTTCATCTTTGTAAATTTTAGACGGAAATTCGAGCATATTGCTGTGGAATTCATCCATCAAATTCACTTCCACACCGGAAATAGCGGTTAACGCTGAAATATCTTGGGCGGGATGAATCACGCATCGAACGTGAGAATAAAGCTGCGTGACTTTGCTCAATCCATTTTGTTGATAACAATAAATAATCTTGCCATTTTTGTCGGACTTATATTCCGTCACTTTTGTGGTGGAGAGAATGGTTTTGTAAGCACTCTCTTCAAACGTTTTTTCTACATCACTTTGTGTCATTGACATCTTTAGCCCTGTGTTTTAAATGTGTTTATTTTTTGCTGATTGTAACTAACTTTGGCATTGTTGAGGGTAACAACACCGCTTTTCACTAATTCTGCCAATAATTCCACCGGAACTATTTTGTCTTGAAACTTACTTTTAATGCTGTTTAACAACGTGGCTTGTTTTGTTGGCTTATTGCTGGGATATTTCGCCAAATGTGAACAGTAGGCTTGAATGGGCGTGATTATTTTAAGCGGTGTAATCGGTGTCGGGGATTTTATGGTTTCCAGCTTCTCAGCCATAACTTTAGGTTTTTCAACCACTTTAACGATTTTAATCACTGCATCTTCTTTTGCCACTCGTCCAATTCGTTTTGCACTACGCTTTTCAGCACTCAATAACTCAACCACAAAATCCAAATCCGTATCGTTAGACACAATATCGAAATGCGTTTTTTTAGGCAATTTTTCCATTAAAACACCCGCCCAGAACGTAATCCCAAAATCAGCGGCATTTTTCTTAACATTCAGCATTTTGATGATTTTCAAATGGTTGTCGTTAACAAATTGGGTCAGCGGTAAAATCCAATCAATCGGAATTTTTGCGCCACTTTGCGCGTAACAAATCACAACTTGTGAATAGTTAGCTAAATTTTCTAATAATTCATTTATCTGACTGGGGCAGTTTTCCAAATCAATCAGCAATACTTTGGGGAGTTTTTTCATAAAAAATCGTCGCATTTTGCGTGGGTTTATTCGTAAATTTATCAGCAATCGTTACAATAACCAAATCAATTGAAAATTTCTAATCTCGCTGTATGAAAAAATTATTGTTTTTATTAGTCATTAGCCCCGCTTGTTTCGCGGTTGAACCGTCCTCCGAAAGACAAATTGAACTGCGAAATTTATTAAAAAACGATTGTGGCGCGTGTCACGGTTTATTGTTGCAAGGCGGTTTGGGTTCGCCATTACAGCCACAAGATTTGGCGCAAAAATCAGACGAATTCCTCATCGACACTATTACCAACGGACGCAAAGGCAGCGCGATGCCACCGTGGAAACCATTTATGACGCAAGATGAAATAATGTGGTTAATAAATTTGTTGCGTCACCCAAACTAAAAATTACATTTCTTACTCAAAAAATTATTGGATATTGAAAAATGCACACACTTCTTATTGTTGATGACGATGCGGATGTTTTGGCGACATTAACGCGCAGTTTTCGCAAAGGTTATAAAACGTTGTCGGCGAGTGGCGGCGCGGCGGCAATCACGATTTTGAATGAACAACCGGTTGATTTGATTATTTGTGATCAACGAATGCCTGACATTGGCGGCGACCAAGTGTTAAGTCATGCGTCTCAAGTTCAACCGGAATCCATACGAATTTTATTAACCGGTTATACCGATATTGAATCGTTGCTCACTTGTGTGAATGACGCGCATATTTACAAATACGTCACGAAACCATGGGATCCCGCTGAACTCAATTTAAGTGTGGTTCGGGCGTTGGAATCATTGGATTTAAAACGTGAATTGGATACCGCCCGCGATTTATTAGAATCCGCGTACCAGGACGCAGTCGTCATGTTATGTTTGGCGGCAGAAGGAAAAGATCAAGATACGTCGAGTCATTTATACCGCGTTAAGTATTACACCGAGGCGTTGGCGATTGCGATGGACGTAAAAACTAAAGCCTCGTCACACATGGGTTTGATGAGTATGTTGCACGATATTGGCAAACTCGCCACGCCAGATGCTATTTTAAAAAAACCCGATAAATTAACAGCCGAAGAATGGGTAATTATGAAAGAACATCCGTTGGCGGGCGTGCGAATTTTAGGAAATAATCCATTTTACGAATTAGCGCGAGAAATATCCGGTGGTCATCATGAAAATTTCGACGGCAGCGGTTATCCCAACGGGTTAAGCGGTGAAGCGATTCCGTTATCCGCGCGAATTGTGAAACTCGCCGATGTATTCGACGCACTCACCACGAAACGCCCGTACAAAGAACCGTGGTCGATGGCAGACGCTTTTGCCCATATCGAATCACAAGCGGGCAGCGCGTTTGATCCGATTATCGTGGCAGAATTTAAAAAATTGTACGACAACGGCACATTAAGCCGAATCAAAGACGCGCATTAAATCAATACCAAATTGTCGCGGTGAATCAATTCCAAATCGTCAGCGTACCCCAGTAATTTTTCAAATTCCAAACTGCTTTTACCGGCAATTTTTTGGGTTTCTTCGCTGCCATAATTGACCAAACCGCGTGCGATTTCAACACCGTTTAAATCTAAACACGACACCAATTCACCGCGTTCAAATTGTCCCGTCGCCCATTTCACACCAACCGCCAATAAACTTTTACCGTTATTTTTCAACATTTCAATCGCGCCATTATCCAAAACTAATTGCCCTTTCACCTGCAATTGTCCCGCCAACCAACGTTTACGCGCCAATAACGGTTCAATATCCGGCAAAAAATGCGTGCCGAATTCTTCGCCGCGCAAAATAGCGTGAATAATGTCCGGCGTTGCACCCGCTGCGACCACCGTTGCCGCGCCAGAACGTGCCGCCAGTCTTGCCGCGCTGACTTTCGTAGACATGCCGCCGCGCCCCAGACCGCTGCGACTATCGCCCGCCATACTTTCTAAACGGTCATCGTTCACATTGATGTGTGAAATTAGCGTCGCATCTGCATTCACGCTCGGATCAGCGGTAAATAATCCTGGTTGATCGGTGAGAATAATTAGCAAATCGGCTTCCACCAAATTCGCGACCAATGCCGCCAGCGTGTCGTTATCGCCAAATCGAATTTCCTCGGTCGCCACCGTATCATTTTCGTTAATCACCGGTACCACGCCGAATTTCAACAATGTCAAAAGCGTGCTTCGGGCATTCAAATACCGTTGGCGATTCGACAAATCATCGTGCGTGAGCAAAATTTGCGAAGCGTGCAAATCGTGCTGCTGAAACGTGTCATCGAACACACGCACCAGCCCCATTTGACCGACAGCGGCGGCAGCTTGCAATTCGTGCAGCGTGGTCGGACGATTTTTCAAACCCAATCGCCACACGCCTTCCGCGACAGAACCCGACGACACTAAAATCACGTCCACGCCTTGTTTGCGTAACATTGCCATTTGTTGAACCCAATCGGCGATAGCGATTTTATCTAACCCTTTGCCGCCTTTGGTCAGTAATGAACTGCCAATTTTGACTACAATGCGTTTTACGGCGGCAAAGTTGGCGCGATTATTCATCTTTCACCTGACGTTGCGCTTCCAAAAATTCCATAATCGCAAACATCAATTCGCGCGTGCCTTGACCGTTAATCGCCGCAATTTTAAACACCGGTGCCGTCCAATTTAGCGCGTCGATAATTTCTTGGCAATGCGCGTCGAGTTCTTCATCCAACACTCTATCGACTTTATTGAGAATTAACCAACGTGGTTTGCTGGCTAAATGTTCATTCCATTTTTCGATTTCGGCGATGATTTTTCGCGCGGATTCAATCGGTGATTCGCTGCTTTCATACGGTTCAATATCGACCAAATGCAGCAGTAAACCCGTGCGGTCTAAATGCTTCAAAAATTGCAAACCTAACCCCGCACCTTCCGCCGCACCTTCAATCACACCGGGAATGTCGGCAATCACAAAACTGCGTAATTCGTCGATACGCACCACGCCTAAATTCGGATAAAGCGTGGTAAACGGATAATCTGCCACTTTCGGCGTAGCGGAAGAAACGGCGCGAATCAAACTGGATTTACCTGCGTTGGGCATGCCCAATAAACCCACGTCAGCAATCAACGTGAGTTCCAGATTTAACAAACGGTGTTCGCCTTCCGTGCCTTTACTGGCTTTTTGGGGCGCACGGTTGATACTGCTTTTGAAGCGGGTATTGCCTAAACCATGAAAACCGCCTTGTGCGACCAATAACGTTTCGCCTTCGGTGGTTAAATCGCCCAAAATTTCGCCCGTTTCAGAATCGGAAACGCGCGTGCCAAGCGGTACAGAAACGTAGCAATCTTCACCTTGTCTACCGGTGCAATTACGCGCCATGCCATTTTGACCGCGTTGGGCGCGATAAACGGCTTGATAACGAAAATCGACCAGCGTGTTCATGTTTTCGATGGATCTTAAATAAACGCTGCCGCCGTTACCACCATCGCCACCGTCTGGGCCGCCCATCGGAATAAATTTTTCGCGGCGAAAACCAATCGTGCCATTGCCACCATCACCGGCTTCTACTCTAACCTGTGCTTCATCAACAAATTTCATACATTACTCAAAAATCAAACTGATATAAACAAAAAAAGCCCCAACCAGTTTAAGGCGGAGCTTTTTAAGACATTGCCGCTGCCTAATAGGCGAGCGATTATTTATGCCGCTGTGATGATGCTAACAAATTTGCGGTTTTTAGGACCTTGTACTTTGAAAAGTACCACGCCGTCTGCTTTGGCAAACAAGGTGTGATCTTTGCCAATGCCAACGTTGGTGCCAGCGTGAAAATGTGTGCCACGTTGACGAACGATAATGCTACCAGCAGTAACTGTTTCGCTGCCAAAACGTTTAACGCCTAAGCGTTTTGATTGGGAATCGCGTCCATTGCGGGTACTACCGCCAGCTTTCTTATGAGCCATTTTTAACTCCTAGTTTTTTAAGCAGAAATGCCAGTAATCTGGATTTCAGTATAGTATTGACGGTGTCCCATCGTTTTCATGTGATGTTTACGTCTTCTAAATTTAACGATTTTGATTTTTTTGTGTCTACCTTGAGACAACACGGTTGCGGTCACTTTGCCGCCTATGATGAAAGGCAAACCCACTTTCACGTCACCGTCTTCTTCAATCATTAAGACTTTGTCGAATTCGATGCTGTCGCCTTCGCCCAATTCTAATTTTTCTACTTTTAAATAAGTACCATTTTCTACTCGGTACTGTTTACCACCTGTTTCAATTACCGCATACATCGCGTGAACTCCAAATTAACCATTTAATCTATAAATATAAAGCGGTTGATTATATTTTTATAACTTAGTTGCGTCAATGATTAGATTAGTTTGCGTTAAGTTCGTCACACGCGGCAAATTGTCTTATTGAAATTGATGACGTAAAGTGACGGTTTTCACCTTTTAATCTGACAAATGATGAACACACTTTTTCCGCCAATTGAACCGTTTCAGCACTTTTTTTTGAAAACCGACAGCGTGCATTCTGTTTACGTTGAACAATGCGGCAATCCGCATGGCGTACCGATTATTTTTTTACACGGTGGCCCGTGTTCTGGTTGCAAACCCGATCACCGCCGTTTTTTTGATCCTGCGTATTATCATATTATCCTGTTTGATCAACGCGGTTGCGGACGTTCGCTGCCGTTTGGCGAATTAGAAAATAACACGCTGCCCGATTTGATTGCCGATATGGAACGAATTCGGCAGCATTTGAAACTGGAAAGTTGGCTTTTATTCGGCGGTTCGTGGGGCGCAACATTGGCATTGGCGTACGCGCAAAGACACGTTAAACGGGTGAAATCGTTGATTTTACGCGGCAGTTTTTTAGCGCGATTATCCGATATGCGCTGGTTTTTAAGTCCAACCGGTGTGGCGTTAATGTATCCTGAAATGTTTTACTATTTAGTCGAAAGTATTCACGCCGAACAGCGCAGCGATAATTTATTGGATGATTTGAGTGCAGTTTTGTGGGGGAAAGATGAGTTGGCGATTCGGCGCGTGACCAAAGCGTGGCAAGCGTGGGGCGGACAAGTGGCATTGGGTGCGGCGTTTGAATTTCGTGATGAACATGTGACGGAACACGATGTTAAACAAGTGAAAATGGAAGTGCATTTTGCAAAAAATCATTATTTTTTGGCTGAAAATGAACTTTTAAACCACAGCGAAAAATTGCGCGAATTGCCCGTGACGATTATTCACGGTCGGAATGATTTGGTTTGCCCGATTGAAGCGGCGTGGCAATTACATCGTGCGTTGCCACAATCGAATTATGTGGTGTTGCCGAATTCGGGACACATTGCCCACGGTGACGAAATGAT
>SERZ01000394.1_pt1 | contig 29884 bp, 29 predicted proteins | sample 3171461 | NCBI WGS metagenome assembly SERZ01 (sample SAMN06051861, study PRJNA518727) | freshwater metagenome | biome: subpolar coniferous forest; feature: holomictic lake; material: water; isolation source: holomictic Lake 227, 6 m depth | place: Canada: near Kenora, Ontario | collected... | reverse complement strand
CCGATGACTCCGGGTTCGTTCCGGCTTGAACTGTCGCGAATCTTGGTTATGGTGGCATCGGTCCGAACAGGGAGGATGCCGCCGTGCCAGCGACAGGAGCGCGTGTAACCGAGCCGTCGGGCGGGGGTCATGACTGAGGCGGCGGGGCTGACCTTGCCCGCGGGTCTGCGCCGGGAGGTGGCGGGCTGGTCGTGGATCGCCGCCGGTTCGCTCGCGGTGGCCGGCGCCTTGGCGCTGCTGCTGGTGCTGTCGCGGGTACCGGCGACTCAGGTGCTGCTGCCCTGGTCCTGGCAGAGCTTTTTTTATACCGCCCTGGTTACCCACGTCATTCTTTCCTTCGTGGTCTGGTTTCTGGCCGTGCTCGGCGCGCTGGCGGTGCTGCCGCTGGCCGGCGCCGCGACGATCCGGCTCGAAATCCTGGGGCCGGCGGGGATGTGGGCCGGGGCGCTGGGCACGGTGCTGCTGGCGCTGCCCGCCTTCCTCAACGAGGGCGAGCCCTGCCTCAACAACTATGTCCCGATCGTCGTCCATCCGCTTTATTACCTGGGGCTCGGGCTGGTCGGGCTGGGGGTGGCGCTGCCGGTGGTCCGTCTCCTGGCCAACCCGGCGTCGATCCGGGGCAGCGTCGGCTTCGGGGTTGCGGTCTCGGGCGTGCTTTATCTGATCGCGCTGCTGCTGATCGCCCTCGCCTGGGCCTGCCTGCCCGCCGGGCTCGACGTTCAGACCTTCAACGAGCGGCTGTTCTGGGGCGGCGGCCATGTCCTGCAGTTCGTCAACACCGCGCTGATGCTGACGGCGTGGCTGCTGCTGGCCCAAAGCGCCTTCGGTGAGGAGCCGGTGCCGCCGGCCCTCTTCAAGCTGATGATGGCGTCGATGGTGGTCTTCGTGCTGCCGGGGCCGCTGTTCTATGGCCTGTACGACATCCTCAGCCTCCAGCACCGTCTCGCCTTCACCGATCTGCTGTGGTACGGCCTGACTCTGCCGCCGGTGGTGGTCGGGGCCGGTCTCGCCGCCCAGTTGTGGCGGCGGCGGGCCGGGATGCGCTGGGGCGCGGCCGAACTCGCGATCGGCATTTCGCTCGCGGTGTTCATCGTCGGCGGTGCCATGGGCTTCTTTCTCGGCGCTTCCGACGCCCGCACGCCCTCGCACTATCACGCCGCGATCGGCGGGGTGAACCTCGCCTTCATGGGCCTGTTCCTGGCCGTGATCCTGCCGGCGCTCGGGCGCAGCGGGCGCGGCGGCTGGGTGGTGCCGGTGCAGTTCCACTTCTATGGCTGGGGCCAGCTGGTGTTCTCGATCGGCATGTTCGTGGCCGGCGCCGCCGGTGTGCCGCGCAAGACCATGGGCGCGGCGGCGCAAGGGCTTGACAGCACGCTCAAGAAGGTCGCGATGGGCGTCTACGGCCTGGGCGGCGCTCTTGCGGTGCTCGGCGGCGTCGTCTTCATCTGGGTGATCTGCAGCCGCCTGCTGGCCCGCGGGGAGGCCGATCATGGGTAACATCGCCTCTGAACGCAACACCCTGATCGCCTTCGGCGCCCTGCTGGCACTGCTGTTTCTGGCCCAGCCGGCCTGGCGCGGCCTGTCCCGGGCCAGCGAGGTCGAGAGCTACGCCATCGCCACCGCCGCCTTCGACGCCAAGGTCGAGGCCGGGATCGCGCGCTACCGGATCGGCGACGAGGACGGGGTGCCGGTGGTGCGACCGCCGCCGGGCGACGTTTATGTTTCGGCCGGGCGCTGGCGGTTCCGCCCGGTGCTGGAGCTTGAGGCCGGCCGGTCCTACCGCCTTCACATCGCGACCGAGGACATCCTGCACGGCGTCGTGATCGGCGGCAAAGAGGCGCTGCTGGCGCCGGGCCAGGCCGCGATCCTGCCCGTGACCACCGGCGAGCCCGGCCGCTTCACCATGGTGTGCAGCGAATATTGCGGCCTCGAACACAACAAGATGCGCCACTGGGTGACGGTGATCGCCAAGCCGTGATCCCGCCCCCGCCCCCACAGCGACGGACCACCCCATGACCACCGCTTCCGATACCGCTCCCGGCCCCGAAACCGCCGCCGAAACCGCCTCCCAGGCCGCACCGCCGGCCATGGTCCACCGCCCGGCTCCGAACCCGGCCGCGGCCCCCGGGCGCGGCGCCGATGTCGCGATCGGCCTCTGGCTCCTGGTTTGCGCGGCGATGGTGTTCGCGATCGTGGTCATTGGCGGCATCACCCGGCTGACCCATTCCGGCCTCTCGATGGTCGAATGGAAGCCGCTGATCGGCATTCTGCCGCCGCTCTCGGAGGCGGAGTGGCAGCGGGTGTTCGGGCTCTACCAGCTGTCGCCCGAGTACCTCCAGGTCAACAAGGGCATGAGCCTCGAGGCCTTTCAGGGCATTTTTTGGTGGGAGTGGTTCCACCGGCTGTTTGCCCAGCTGATCGGGGTGGTGTTTCTGCTGCCGTTCCTCTTCTTCTGGCTGAGCCGGCGGGTGCGCCCGGAGCTGATGCCCAATCTGATCGGTCTGTTCCTGCTGGGCGGCCTTCAGGGCGTGGTCGGCTGGCTGATGGTGGCCAGTGGCCTCGTCGACCGGCCGGCGGTCAGCCACTACCGGCTGGCCGCCCATCTCACGACGGCGCTGCTGATCTTCAGCTTCCTTCTCTGGCAGGCGCTGACCCTGCTGCGGCCCGAGGCGCGCTCGGCGGTGGTGGCCGGGGCGCGGGCCTGGACCCTGCGCCTGCATCTCTGGCTGACCCTGCTGCTGATGCTGGCGGCGCTGGTCTGGGGCGCGCTGGTCGCCGGGCTTCATGCGGGCCTGATCTACAACACCTTCCCGCTGATGAACGGCGCCTTCATTCCCAGCGAAGCCTGGGACTACGCGCCGAAATGGCTCAACCTCTTCGAGAACCACACCACCGTGCAGTTCGTTCATCGCTGGCTGGCCATCGCCACCGGCTTTCTGGCGCTACTTTACGGCTGGCGGGTGGCCTCGATCGAGACTCTGGCGCCGGCGACCCGGCGGCTCGGCTTTGCGCTCGGCGCATGGGTGCTCGTCCAGATCAGCCTTGGAATTACCACACTCGTGCTGTCTGTTCCGGTTCCGACTGCGGTCACCCATCAGGGCGGTGCCTTCGTGCTGCTGACGCTGATCCTGTGGGCCTTGCACGACCTCAGGCGGCGGTAACGACACCGCGCGACTGTTTCCAACCGGGAGGCCGATCATCATGAACTGGCTGCGCCGCAATGGGCTGTTCCTGGTCGCCGTGCTGGCCATCAGTGGCGGCGGGCTGTGGATCAAGTCGGCGTTGCGCTCCGACAGCGGCCAGCATTCGGGCGCCAGCTTCGACATCGGCGGCCCCTTTGCCCTGACCGCCCATGATGGCCGCGCCGTCACCCAGGCCAGTTGGCCGGGCAAGCTGCTGCTGATCACCTTCGGCTACCGCTATTGCCCCGACGTCTGCCCGACCAATCTCCAGACCGGCGCCAGCGCCGTCGAGTTGCTGGGCAAGGATGGCGAGGCGGTGCAGCAGCTGTTCGTGACCATCGATCCCGAGCGTGACGATGCCGCCGGCCTCGCGCCGTATGTCTCCCAGTTCAGCCCGCGTCTGATCGGCCTGACCGGCTCAGCCGCGGAGATCGCCGCCGCCGCCCGGACCTTCAGGGTCTATTACCGCAAGGTGGCGGGCGCCGCGCCCGACGCCTACACCATGGATCACTCGGCTTTCACCTTCCTTGCCAACGACCGCGGTACCGTGATCAAGCTGTTCGGTCACGACACCAGCCCCGACCAGATGGCCGAAGGCATTCGCCAGGTGCTGAGTCGCAAGGCATCGTAAGTCCCGATCCCCTCCCCAGCGCCGCGTTTCACCGGGCGCCCCGCTTTCTCTGAGGCCGCGCCCTGATGTTTCGTGAACCCTCCTACGTTGAGACCAATTTCAAAGCCGCCGACGTTGCCGCCGCCACCGCGCCGGTCAAGCGCCGGGACCTGAAGCCGCTCCAGCGCCTGTTGCCCTACCTCAAGCCCTACCGCTGGCAGATCGCGGGCGCGGTGCTGTCGCTGAGCGTCGCCGCCGGAACCACCCTCGGCCTTGGCCAGGGTCTGCGGGTGATGATCGACAGGGGGTTCGGCGCCGCCGATCCCGGCATGCTCGACCGCGTGCTGCTGGTGATGCTGGGGGTGACGGTGCTGCTGGGCGCCGCAGCCTTCGGCCGCTTCTTTCTGGTCAGCTGGGTCGGCGAGCGGGTGGTGGCGGATTTGCGCACCGCCGCCCACCGGCATGTGCTGCGGCTCAGCCCGGCCTGGTTCGAGCACACCCGGGTCGGCGACATCCTCTCGGTGCTGACCACCGATACCACGCTGTTGCAGGTCGTGATCGGCTCCTCGATCTCGATCGCGCTGCGCAACGGCCTGATGCTGATCGGCGGGCTGGTGATGCTGCTGATTACGAGCGCCAAGCTCACCGGTCTGGTTTTTCTTGCCCTGCCGCTGGTGGTGGCGCCGATCGTGGTGCTCGGGCGCCAGGAACGCCGGCTGTCGCGGGCCAGTCAGGAGCGGGTCGGCGATGTCGGCTCGCACCTGGAGGAAACCCTGTCGGCGATCCGCATCGTCCAGGCCTTCAACCACGAGGCGCTCGACCATCGCGGCTTCGCGGCCCGGGTCGAGAGCGCCTTCGAGACCGCGATGAGCCGGGTGCGCATCCGCTCGGTGACCGCGATCACCGTCATCGTGCTGGTGTTCGGCGCCATCGGCGTCGTGCTCTGGATCGGCGGCCACGATGTCATCGCCGGCACGCTCAGTGCGGGCCAGCTCTCGGCCTTTGTCATCTATGCCGCGCTGGTCGCCGGCTCGACCGGAGCGATCTCCGAGGTCTATGGCGATCTTCAGCGCGCCGCCGGGGCGACCGAGCGACTCTTCGAACTGCTGACCACCGAGCCCGACATCAACGCCCCGGTCGATCCGGTGGCGCTGCCCGAGGTGCCGCGCAGCACGATCAGCTTCGAGGCGATCGAGTTCCGCTATCCCGCCCGTCCCGAGCATCCGGCACTGACCGGCTTTTCCCTCGAGGTCGGGGCCGGCGAGACCGTGGCGCTGGTCGGGCCGAGCGGCGCCGGCAAGTCCACCGTGTTTCAGTTGCTGCTGCGCTTTTATGATGTTGGCAGCGGCGCGGTGCGCCTCGATGGCGTCGATGTCCGGGCCGCCGATCCGGCGGCGGTGCGCGCCCGCATCGGGCTGGTGCCGCAGGCGCCGGTGATCTTCTCGGGCAACGCCTGGGACAACATCCGCTACGGCAAGCCCGATGCCAGCGACGCCGAGGTCCGTGCCGCGGCCGAGGCCGCCCACGCCCTGGAGTTTCTGGAGCAGTTGCCCCAGGGCTTCGACACCCATCTTGGTGAGAAGGGGGTGCAGCTCTCGGGCGGTCAGCGCCAGCGCATCGCCATCGCCCGCGCGGTTCTGCGCAATCCGCCGGTGCTGCTGCTTGATGAGGCGACCAGCGCTCTCGACGCCGAAAGCGAGCGGGCGGTGCAGGGCGCGCTCGAGGGGCTGATGAAGGGTCGCACCACCCTGATCATCGCCCACCGTCTGGCCACCGTGATGAACGCCGACCGCATCGTGGTGATGGACGGCGGCACCGTGGTCGCCTCCGGGACCCACGCGGACCTCAGCCGTCAGGGCGGTCTTTATGCCCGGCTGGCGGCCCTGCAGTTCAATCTCGACTCTGGCGAGGAGCAGGTTGCGGCATGACTTCGGAGCAGATCCGCAGGCTGGCGCTGGTCGGGGTGGTGCTGGGCTTCGGCTCGGCCGCCGTCTCGGCGCTGGTGGCGGTGCTCGGCCCCGGTGGTCAGCCCGCGCCGCCGGTCGGACGCTTTGAGACCGCAACCCGGGAGATCGCCGCCTTCTCCTTCACCGATGGCGCCGGCCAGCCGGTGACGCTGGCCGATTTCGCCGGCAAGCCGGTGCTGCTCAACCTCTGGGCGACCTGGTGCGCGCCCTGCATCAAGGAACTGCCCTCGCTCGACCGCTTGCAGGCCGACCTCGGCGGCGCCGGTTTTCAGGTGGTGGCGGTGGCCGAGGATCGCGGCGGCGCCAAGGTCGTGCTGCCGTTCCTCGACAAACAGGGGGTCAAGGCGCTGGCGCCCTATCTTGACCCGCCGGGGGCGGCGTTGCGGGCGCTTGGGGTCCAGGGCCTGCCGACCTCGATCCTGATCGGCCGCGACGGCCGCGAGACCGCGCGCCTGCTCGGCGGCGCCGACTGGGACAGCGCCGCGATCCGGCGCCAGATCACCGAGTTGATTCGCAGCCGCTGACCGGCTTTTGGTGCCGGACGAGGGTTGGCAGGCGATCTCGTGCCCTCGCGATCCGCGTCAGCGCACGCCCGACGGGCTGTAGACCGGTGCGGTATAGGCGGGCACCGTAACCACCGGTGGCGGCCGGGGGCTGAACAGCGACCCGCCCTCCGGCGGTGGAGCGGCGGCACCCAGAGCCGTTCCGGTCGCCGCGCTCTGGCTGCCCGGCGGCCCCTGCGGCCCGGGCGGCGGAATCGTCACCGCGACATAGGGCGAGAGGCCGCCGCTACCCCGGCCGGCGCCGCCATCGGCAAAGGGCGGCACCGGCGCCGGCCGGACATAGGCCACCGGATTGGGCTCGACCTTCGAAAATGCCGGATATTCACAGGCGGCGAGCATCATCCCCAGGGTGGCCAGGGCGCCAAGGCCAAGCGCGCGGCGCGCGCCCCCCGTCATCGGACCTGATCTCCCGTGTCGACCGCTCGCTCGGTAGCTGGCGGCACCCGGTTCGGCGCCGCTGACGCCGCCGCGGCCGTGGTGCTCACCGGCGGCGGGGTCGGCACCGGCGGTTTCGGCGCGGTGATCAGGCCCGAGGCATGAACCACCCGCGGCAGCACCGTGATCCGCTGCACCGGCTGTTCGATGAACGAGGAATACCAGCGGTCGGTGCGGCTGGCCATGCGGGTGAGCTGGCCTCCGCGCGAAAAGAACAGGTGGATGGTATCGACCATCTCGGCGCGGGTGGTGCCGTTGGGAAACCGGGTCTCGGCCTGAATCGCCGCGAAGGGGTAGCTGTAGACCAGCTCGTAGCTCTGGGTCAGATTGTCGAAGCGCGGGCCTTTGGTGGGCCAGCCGAGCATCGCCACCACGTCGTCCTGGCGCACCCCGATCGAGAAGATATAGGCCGGCTCGATGGTGACATGCTCGCCGCGTTCGGCCGGGGCCACGCAGCCGCCCAGCACCAGCGCCGCCATCAGCCCGATCACCCGCCGCATCGTCATTACCGCCTCCTTGCTGATCCCGTCTTGCCCCGCCGGCCTCACTCGTCGCGGAACGGCCGGGCGAGCAGACCGTCGATGGTGGCCTCGATGCCGGCGCCGTGATTGAGAATGGCATCGACGGCGCCGCAGATCGGCATGTCGACTCCGAGTCGCAGCGCCAGCGCCACCACGGCGGCGGCGCTGTGCACGCCCTCGGCCACCGACTGCCGCTCTCCCAGAATATCGGCGAGCGCGCGGCCCTCGCCCAGGGCCACCCCCAAAGAGTTGTTGCGCGACTGCCGGCTGGTGCAGGTCAGAGTCAGGTCGCCCAGCCCCGAGAGGCCCATCAGGGTCTCGGCGCGACCGCCGAGCGCCACCCCGAGCCGGACCATTTCGGCCAGCCCGCGGGTGATCAGGGCGGCGCGGGCGTTGTCGCCGAAGCGCTTGCCCTCGACCACGCCGCAGGCGATGGCCAGCACGTTCTTGACCGCGCCGCCGATCTGGGCGCCGATCGGATCGTCGGAGAAATAGGGCCGGAACATCCGCCCGCCCAGCGCCTCGACCAGCCGGGCGCCGAGCGCGGCGTCGGCGGATGCGAGCGTCACCGCGGTCGGCTGCCCGCGTGCCACCTCGGCGGCGAAGGTCGGGCCCGACAGCACCGCCAGCGGCGCCTCGGGCAGCACGGTGCCGGCGACCTCGCTCATCAGCGACGAGGTTCCAAGCTCGATGCCCTTGGCGCAGATCACCACCGGCACTCCGGCGACCAGGAACGGCGCCAGCGCCCGGCCGACGCCATGGAGATGCTGGGCCGGCGCCACCATCAGCACGGCATCGACCGCGGCGACCTCGGCCAGCCGGCCGGTGGCCCGGATCGCGGCATCAAGGGCGATCCCGGGCAGGAAGCGGTCATTCTCATGACGGTCATTGATGGCATCGACAACGTCGGGCTCCAGTGCCCACAGCACCACCGAGCGCCCGGCGCGCACCGCCGCCTGGGCCAGCGCGGTGCCCCAGGCGCCGCCGCCAACCACCCCGATCCGCCCGATATCCGCCGATGCCGCCACCGCCCGTTCCCCCCGATCCCGATCCCCATCGGCCCACTCTCGCAAACCCGGCTGACGGAGACAAGGGGCAGGCCGTCACAATCATGCCCTCCCCCTGTGCTTTCCTGTTGCCCCGCAGTATATTCTTCACCAAACTCTGAACTCGCCAAGCGAGGCGATGGAAACGAGGACGCGATGGATTGGGATAAGCTGCGGGTTTTTCACGCGGTGGCCGAGGCGGGCAGCTTCACTCACGCCGGGGAATCGCTCAACCTCAGCCAGTCGGCGGTCAGCCGCCAGATCAGCGCCCTTGAGGAAAGCCTCAACGTGCCGCTGTTTCACCGCCATGCCCGCGGCCTGATCCTCACCGAGCAGGGCGAGTTGCTGTTCCGCACCGCCCGTGACGTCTTCGCCAAGCTCTCGATGACCGAGGCGATGCTCTCGGAAAGCCGCGAGCATCCCAAGGGGCCGCTCAAGGTCACCACCACCGTCGCCTTCGGCACGACCTGGCTCGCCCCGCGCATCCGCGAGTTTCTTGCCCTCTATCCCGAAATCCAGTTCACGCTGCTGGTCGATGACAGCGAGCTTGATCTCGCGATGCGCGAAGCCGATATCGCGATCCGCATGAACACGCCGCGCCAGCCCGACCTGATCCAGCGCCACCTGATGACCCTGCGCTTTCACATCTTTGCCCACATCAGCTATCTCAAGCGGCGCGGCACGCCGAAAACCTCGGCCGAACTCGACCAGCACGACCTCGTCACCTTCCCCGAAGACAGCCGGCCGCTGATCACCGACATCAACCTGCTGCTGGAAACAGGCAGCAGCGGCCAGTCGGCGCGTAAGCCGGTGCTGCGGGTCAACAACATGCACGCGATCTTCCGCGCCGTCGAAAGCGGCCTCGGCATCGCGGTGCTGCCCGACTACATGGTCGAAGGCCGACCCGACATCGTGAAGATCCTGCCCGAGGTCGAAACCCCCAAGCTCGAATCCTATTTCGTCTACGCCGAGGAACTCCGCCACTCCAAACGCATCGCCGTTTTCCGCGATTTTCTGGTGAGGAAGGTGTCGGAGTCGGTGTTCTGAGGGTAACCCCGCTTGCGCCCCGGCCCCCAAGGGCCTTATGGTCCCGGCGCACCACCGGGGTAATCATACGCGCGCCATGACCGATCTCAGCCACATCCGCAATTTTGCGATCATCGCTCATATCGACCACGGCAAGTCGACGCTGGCCGACCGGCTGATTCAGACCTGCGGCGGCCTCGCCGAGCGCGAGATGCGCGAGCAGGTGCTCGACAGCATGGACATCGAGCGCGAGCGGGGCATCACGATCAAGGCCCAGACCGTGCGCCTCGACTACACGGCAAAGGACGGCCGCACCTATCAGCTGAACTTGATGGACACCCCCGGCCACGTCGACTTCGCCTATGAGGTCAGCCGCTCCCTGGCTGCCTGCGAGGGCTCGATCCTGGTCGTCGACGCCAGTCAGGGCGTCGAGGCCCAGACCCTGGCCAACGTCTATCAGGCGATCGACAACAACCACGAGATCATCCCGGTCCTCAACAAGATCGATCTGCCTGCGGCCGAACCCGAGCGGATCAAGCAGCAGATCGAGGACGTGATCGGCCTCGACACCAGCAACGCCGTGATGACCTCGGCCAAGACCGGGCTCAACATCGACGCCGTGCTCGAAGCCATCGTCCATCGCCTGCCCGCGCCCCAGGGCGAAGAGGACGCGCCGCTCAAGGCGCTGCTGGTCGACAGCTGGTATGACGCCTATCTCGGGGTGGTGATTCTGGTCCGGGTGGTCGACGGCCGGCTCCGGGTCGGCCAGAAGATCCGCATGATGGCCACCGGTGCTACCCGCGAGGTCGACCGGGTCGGCGTGTTCCGGCCCAAGGGGACGCTGACCGGTGAACTCGGCCCGGGCGAAATCGGCTTCATCACCGCCGGCATCAAGGAGATCAGCGAGACCAAGGTCGGCGATACCCTGACCGAGGAGCGCCGCCTCGCCGCCGAGCCGCTGCCCGGCTTCAAGCCCTCGATCCCGGTGGTGTTCTGCGGCCTGTTTCCCACCGACTCGGCCGAGTTCGAGCATCTGCGTGACAGTCTGGGCAAGCTCGCGCTCAACGATGCCAGTTTCAAGTTCGAGGCCGAAAGCTCGGCGGCGCTCGGCTTCGGTTTTCGCTGCGGCTGCCTTGGGCTGCTGCATCTGGAAATCATCCAGGAGCGCCTCGAGCGCGAGTTCGATCTCGACCTGATCACCACCGCGCCCTCGGTGGTCTACAACATCCACCTGACCGACGGTACCGTGCTCGCGATGCATAACCCGTCCGACATGCCGGACCCGGTGCGGATCGAGAAGATGGAGGAACCCTGGATCAAGGCGACGATCCTGCTGCCCGATGAATATCTCGGCGGCATCCTGCAACTCTGTACCGAGCGCCGCGGGGTTCAGATCGAGCTGACCTATGCCGGCAGCCGGGCGATGCTGGTCTATCGGCTGCCGCTCAACGAGGTGGTGTTCGATTTCTATGACCGGCTGAAATCGATCAGCCGCGGCTACGCCAGCTTCGACTACAGCCTCGACGGCTACGAGGAGGGCGATCTGGTCAAGCTCTCGGTCATGGTCAATGCCGAACCGGTCGATGCGCTCTCGATCATCGTCCATCGCAGTCAGGCCGAGCGGCGCGGCCGCGCGATGTGCGAACGGCTGAAAGAGCTGATTCCCCGCCAGCTGTTCAAGATCGCGATCCAGGCCGCGATCGGCGCCCGGGTCATCGCCCGCGAAACCGTCAGCGCCATGCGCAAGGACGTCACCGCCAAGTGCTACGGCGGCGACGTCAGCCGCAAGCGCAAGCTGCTGGACAAGCAGAAGGAAGGCAAGAAGCGGATGCGCCAGTTCGGGCAGGTGGAAATTCCCCAGTCTGCCTTCATCGCCGCCCTCAAGATGGGCGACAGCTGAGGGCGGCGGCTAGGACAGGCGCCCGAAGCGCTCGCACGGAGGCTTCGTCGAGCACGCGACCAACTGCCTGACACGGCGGGTGGTTACGCCCATGGCCGGGGCGTCGTTCATACCTTTGGTGCCGGCCAGGAAACCGGTCTGGGCGATCTGAAGGTGCCGGGTGGCGCTGACGCCCTGGTCGTAGGTTCCGGCCTTGGCCATGCCCTCGACAAAGGACACGCCGCACGCCTCGCCCTGGGCGCAGGCGCTGCCATCGGTCGAGACCGGGCAGGCCATGGTCCCGCGGGCAAACTTTTCCTCCACGCTTTTCCAGCGCGCGAACTGCAGAACCAGTTGGTAGGCCAGCAGGTTGGCCGCGTCTTCCCCCAGGTCCCGGCTGCCGGCAGCGAAGGAGAACTGTCGCGCCTCCAGGATGGTCATCGCCATCGCGGCGCAGATGGTATCCCAGCCGGGCTGGAGGCTCGGGTTGGCCTGCTGATAGGCTGCGATCCGGGCATCGCATTGTTTGGTGAACGCTTTTTTAGATTTATCCGCAATGGCGATGCGGAACACCTGACCGGAGACAAGATGAAGGTCTTGCCGGCCTATCCAATCCAGAATATGGTCAAGACCAAGCAGTTCCGAAGACGACATATCAGGCACCCGCTCGCCCCGGCGCTGGCACCGGAACAACAATCATTTACTTGCCCCGGTAGGAAGGGGTGGCGGTGGCTGCCGAAGACGTTCCGTTCACGCTCTCTTTCCATTTGGCGTAAGATGTCGCCATGATCTCCTGCTCCGCGGCCAGAGCCTCTTTGTCGGACACAACCGCCTCCGCCAGATGCCGCGGGATTCCGGCCGCGCACAGGAACCCGATATCCAGCTCGTCACTGTCATGTTGGGATGGCGGTGTCTCTTTGGCGGGTTTGGTCCCGCGGGCGGTCGCGACGCCGCGTCCACGCTTCGGGACCTGATCGGTGGTCTTGGGCAAAGTAGCACTCCCCGGTGTAAGGGTTTCGAGCTTCCTTTGCAGCTTTCCCTGCAGCTTCTGTGCCACGCCCTGCTTTACGTGGGTGTGACGATGCCCGGAATCAAGATGTCTTGATGAGGGAGACGTGGTGTCTGTCTGCGGCGATAAGGCGGTCAGAGTGGTCAGAAAAGCGATGTCCCGTGCCATTGTCACAAGGCCCCCCGGTTGGTCATGCCACTGCATTGTCCGCGGTTTATTGAGAATTCGTGAAAAAACAAGCCGATGATCTCAATCATGATTCTGCAGATCATGCCTCCGCCGCTGTTTTTCTGCGCCCGGACCGCCGTCTTCGCAATGGAAGATTTTTCAGGGGTAGTTGCCGCCCGGCAAACAATGCCGGCCACTCCTTGGCCCTGGCTCGGAGTCTCTGGTGATGATTCGCGAATGAAACGCCCGATCTGAAGATTTGTGTCCTCCGGCAATCGAGAAAGCCGGGAAGTCTCCGGCAACCGGGACAGTATCTGCCCAGAGATCGGCGGGTGAAATCCCTTGTCCGGCTTTCGGTCCGATCGGATCAGGCCCGGTTAATCTCTGGCTTCCCCCGCGACCATGTTCACCGATTACTGGAGGGCTGGCCGCGAAGATTCGGCCTTTTCGCCTGCGACCCATTGCCGGCAGAGCGAAAATGCCTCCAAAATTGATAATCATGCCCGGGGCGGGGGCCGCGGCCGCCCGTTTTCAGGTGTCGGTGCCCGGAACCGAGCCGACTCGCCGCTCAAGTCCGGGGAAGGCCGTCATCGGTGGCGCCCGGGTCCGCTGGGGCTTGATGGTTGACGTCCCGTTCGGAAAGCCGTCATAATCAGTGCTTCGCCTTCTATGATCCGGGATCGCGGCGTCATCAAGGGTTGAGTCATGGCTGATGTCCGTCCGGTTCCCTTCCTGACCATCGTCGATCATACCGGCAATCATCGCGGTCAGGTCGTCGGGGCGCTCGGCGCCTTCTATCGGATCAGCGACTATGGCGATACCGACTCCGCGCTGCGCGGGGTGCGGACCTTGCCGCCCGATCTGATCCTGGTCGATGATCTGACGCCGCCCCTGGGCGGCTTCGAGTTCGTGCGTCAGGTGCGGCGCGACCGCACCCCGGGGTTGGCGGCGGTACCGGTGATTGTGACCTCGAAGCTGGAGGAGCCGGCGCTTCAGGAGGCCGTGCGCCAGTGCGGCGCCAATGCCTATCTCCTGAAGCCCTACCGCTACAGCGCCCTGATGAAGGCGGTGACCACCCTGCTGAACCGGCAGGTCGAGGCCCAGTGGGAGACGCTGCCCGCCCCGCAGCGGGCGGCGCTGCGGGGCACCCTCGACGTCTTTGAGAGCCTGTCCGAGATCATCGAGACCGGAACCCAAATCGATTACGTCACCATGCAGACCGCGTGCGAGCCACTGGTCGACGTCATCGCCCAGAATGATTTCCGCGCCCTGCTCAGCGGCGTCAGGAACCACGACAATTATACCTATGCCCACTCGGTGAAGGTCGCGACCATGCTCTGCCTGTTTGGCAGCGCGATCGGCCTTGACCGGCCGGGACAGTTGCTGCTGGCCTGCGGCGGTCTGCTCCACGACACCGGCAAGATGATGATTCCCCACGAGGTGCTCAACAAGCCGGGACGGCTGGAGCCGGGCGAGTGGGAGGTGATGCGCACCCATGTTCCGGTGACGCTGGAGTTTCTCCAGGCCGGGCTGGCCATTCCCAAGGGGGCGGTGATCATCGCCGCCCAGCACCACGAAAAGCTCGACGGTACCGGCTATCCCCACGGTCTCAAGGGCACCGAACTCAACGAGTTGGCGCGGATGGCCGCGATCGTCGACATTTTTAGCGCCCTGACCGACCGCCGTATCTACAAACCGGCGATGCCGGTCCCTGAGGCGCTGGCGCTGATGAGCGGTCCGATGGCCGGCCATCTCGACCAGCATCTGCTGCGGCTGTTTCGCGAACTGGTGCTCGACACCACCGGCGGCGTGTTGTGATCCCGGCGCTCCGGCCGCGGCTCAAGGCCGTTCGGGCGGTGGCCTCCCGTCCGGACCTTCGGCGTCGGCGCCGGTCTCCCGAGGCGGGGCGGCCGGGCTCAGCCGGTGCAGCAGCCATTGGGTGCCAATCGCGGTAGCGCCGGCCCCGGCGCCGACCACGCAGCCGAAAAGGCCGGTGCCGAGCAGTGCCGCCGCCCCGAGCGGTGCGCCGATGCCCGAGGCCGCGGCCGCCAGCGCCGGCAGGCCGTGGGCGACCACCCCCGACACCGCGCCGGCGCTGCAGGCGATGATCACAGTCTCCGGGCTCATGAACTTGTCTTCGCGCTTTTTCAGCAGCAGCACCGAGGGACCGTCGCTGACCGGCCCGGCCATCATGCCGATGATGTAGGGGTCGAACAGCTGCGCCGCGGCCGGACCCGGCCCGCCGGCCGCCAGCAGGGCCGCCGCGAGCGCCGGGGCGAAGCGGTTCATGGCGGTGCCGCGCTTTCGCTTTCGCTCTTGCCCGCGGCCAGGCGGTCGATCAACCAGCCCTGGAACTTGGTCAGGCCGAAGGCCTTGCCCACCGGGAGCGCGGATTCCTTCTCGCACCGGCAGAGGATGATCTTGTCGCGCGGCAGCTTTTTCAGCGCCGCCAGGCAGTCGCCGTCGCGCAGCAGCCACATGGTTGCCGGCGTCAGCGCGATCTTGATGAAGTCGACCTCGACCCGGTGCAGGTTGGTCAGCGACAGCAGGTCGAGGGTAACGCCGTCGAGGGCGACGCCGAACCCGCCCTCGCGCATCGCCTTCAGCGCCTTGACCGTTTCGCGCGGCTGCTGAAGCAGATCCGAGCGGTTGATCTCGAGGACCAGGGTCTGGCGTTCGATGTCGGGGGCCTCGCGGACATATTTCGTAAAAAACGAGCTGCTGATCGTCGCCAGTGCCAGATTCAGGCTGACCCGGTTGCCCGGTTTGCCGCGGTGGCGGCGGATGATTTCGGGGACGCTCCGGCGGTCGAACGCCCGGCACAGCTCCAGAAACATGCGCTCGTCGGGTTGCAGCGCCAGCTTGGGGAACTTGTCGCGGTGGAGGTCGGCGACACTGGTGTAGTGTTCCTCGAACAGCGGCAGCCACCGGCCCTGGGCGTCGAGTTCATAGGCGCACTGGCTGCGGAGATAGGCGGTGAGGTCGAACTCGGCGAGGGCGTTCTCGATCCGGCTCAGCGCCCAGGCGGTCAGGGTGCCGTCGAGGTCGTCCTTGAGCGGTTTGGCGTCCGGGGCGATGACCGCGGGCGGCGGGATTGCCGCCGCTCCCGAGGCGTCGAGATAGACGCTGGCGGCGCGGCGCAACTCCATATAGTCGTGAGGGATGTGAAAGACCCGCGCCAGCACCTTGTCGTCGTCGTCGCCCGGCTTGCGGTCGGGGAAGGCGGCGGCGGTGATGTTGTCGGCCATCGCCGGAACCTTCGGCCCGGCGGTCTCGGCGAACACCACGAACTGATCGCCCTTGCGCATCTGATAGATCGCGCCGCCATAGGGCTGGACGGTGTCCTGCGTCGTGTTCTGGAGCAGTTGCAGGAGGTCCTGATTGTTGCGGATGAAACTGAAGCCACTGTAAGCAACATGGATCACGTAATACGTGTTCGATGAGCGCAGCATTCTCCGGATTGCGAGATTGAAGGCTTCTTCCTGTTCCATATCTGAGATCACCCCTGGCGGCACATTCTATGCCGGATCCGAGGATTGCCGGGTCGGCGGAACCCTTAAAAGATAAGGTATACCCGACGCCTCCGCTACGCAACCGGCCCGGCCCTTAAGGGGGAGCGCGGCATGAATTCATCGACAGGTGTGTTTCTCAATCCCTTCGCCCCCGGCCAAGTCCAAACCATGCTCCGTCGTCACAGGGGCGCCTGGGTGATGGGCACTGGCTGAAGCATTGAAGACCGGGGGCTGCCGGCTTTACCATAGCCGGGCAATCACCTGGAGGTTCGTGGCCCATGTACCGTGACAATCCAGTCAAGCGCCGGCTGTCTCGTGGCGGCTCGGTGCTCGGCTGCTGGCTGACCATGGCCTCGCCGATCGCCGCCGAGGTGGTCGGTCTCGCCGGTTATGATTGCGTGATGATCGATCACGAGCATGGCCCGGGCTCGCTGCTCGACGCGGTCGGCCTGATGCAGGCGGTGGCCGCCAGCGGCGCCTCGCCGCTGATGAGGGTGCCGTGGAATGACGCCGTCTATATCAAGCGGGCGCTGGATGCCGGGGTCGAAGGACTGATGGTGCCCTCGGTGAGTTCGGCCGCCGAAGCGCGGGCGGCGGTGGCGGCCTGCCGCTATCCGCCGGCGGGGCTGCGGGGCTCGGCCTATGGCTCGGTCCGGGCCTCCGACTATGGCCTTCAGGGCCAGCATTACCGCGACACCGCGGCTGATAATCTGCTGGTGATCCTCCAGATCGAGACCGCGGCCGGGGTCGAGTCGGTGCCCGAGATCGCGCGGGTGCCCGGGGTCGATGTGCTGTTTCTCGGTCCCTACGATCTTTCGGGCAGCATCGGCCGGCTCGGCTGCTTCGACGACCCCGAAGTGGTGGCGGCGATCGACCGCGCCGAGCGGGCGATCCTCGCCAGCGGCCTCTGCTATGGCAGCGTGCCCAGCCCGCTGCGCACCACCGCCCAGCTGCACGGCGCCGGTTGCCGTCTGGTGCTGGCCGGCAGCGATACCGGCTTTGTCCGCCGGGGGGCGTCGGCCGAGGTCGCGGCCTTCCGTGCCCTGACTGGGCAGGGCTGAGCGGTGACCGGCGACTGGCCCCACGCCCTGCTCGAGGTTGCCGAGATGGCCGGGGCCGACCGGCTGGCCATGGCCGGCGGGGTTCCCGGCGTCGCGCTGATGGAGGCGGCGGGGGCCGGCGTGGCAGCGGCGATCGAGGCCGGCTGGTCGTCGCGGTCGGTGCTGGTGCTGTGCGGGCCGGGCAACAATGGCGGCGATGGCTTCGTGGTCGCGCGCCGGCTCGCCGCGGCCGGCTGGCCGGTGCGCCTTGCGCTGCTGGGCCGGCGGGAGGCGTTGCGCGGCGACGCCGCGGTGGTGGCGGCCGGCTGGCCGGGTCCGATCGAGCCCCTGGCCTCGCTGCCGGACGGGGGCGGGCTGGCGGGCGAACCGCTGGTGGTCGACGCCCTCTTTGGCGCCGGCCTGAGCCGGCCGCTTGAGGGAGCGGTGCGGACGGTGATCGAGGCGGTGACGGCGCGGCGGCTGCCGGTGGTGGCGGTCGACGTGCCCAGCGGCGTCGACGGCGATACCGGCCAGGTGATGGGCGCCGCCCCGATGGCGGCGCTGACCGTGACTTTTTTCCGCCGCAAGCCGGGGCATCTGCTGCTGCCGGGGCGCCGTTACTGCGGCCGGGTCGAGGTGGTGGACATCGGCATCCCGGCGGCGGTGCTCGAGCAGATCCGGCCGGCGGCGACGGCCAATCATCCCGGACTCTGGCTGCCGCTTTGGCCCCAACCGCGCCCGGACGGCCACAAATATCAGCGCGGTCACGCCCTGATCACCGGGGGCGGCCGGATGACCGGGGCGGCCCGGCTGGCGGCGCGGGCGGCGCTGCGGGTCGGTGCCGGCCTCGTCACCGTGGCTTGTCCGCCCGAGGCCGAGCTGATCTACAGTCTGGCCGCGGCGGCGCTGCTGGTCGAGGCGGTCACCGACTCCGCGGCCTTCCGGACCCTGCTCGGCACCGGCCGCCGCAATGCCGTTCTGCTTGGCCCCGGCAACGGCGTCTCGGCGGCGCTGCGCGAGCGGGTGCTGGCGGCGCTGGCGTCCGGATTGCCGGCGGTGCTCGACGCCGACGCCCTGACCGCCTTCGCCGCCGCGCCCGAACTCCTGTTCGCGGCCCTCTCGGACCGCTGCCTGCTTACCCCCCATGAGGGCGAGTTCACGCGGCTGTTCGCTGCCGAAGCCGGCCTGACCGGCAAAACCGCGCGGGCGCGGGCGGCGGCGGCGCGGAGCGGCGCGGTGGTGCTGTTGAAGGGGGCCGATACCGTGATCGCGGCCCCCGACGGCCGGGTGGTGATCAACGAGGGCGCGCCGCCCGATCTTGCCACCGCCGGTTCGGGCGACGTGCTGGCCGGGTTCGCGGTCGGACTGATCGCCCAGGGCCTGCCGGCCTTCGAGGCCGCCGCCGCCGCCGCCTGGCTCCACGGCGAGACGGCGGCGCGGCTTGGTCCGGGCCTGATCGCCGACGACCTGCCCGAAGCCCTGCCGGCGTTGCTCGCCGGGTTGCGGCAGCGGGGCTAGCTTGGGGACGGGTTTGCGGGGCTCGGGCGCCGATTTCGGGCCGCGGCGGTCGGTTGCTGGCGAAAAGTCTCGCGAAACATCAGCACGGCAATCCGGACAAATCCCAGGGCGACAAACCCCAAACACAGGCAGACCACGAGGGTGTCGAACGGCGGCCGGTAGCCCTGCCCAGATGCCCCAAGTGGAGACGGTCAGCGGCGCGGCACAGGTGCCGCTTGACTTGACGAGCGCTGCCATCGCCGCCGTGCGACGCTTCGACGCATGGGGCGGGCGGGGGCAGGAGCGATATTCATTGACCATGCCAGCCCGGTGCCGGACCGGTGGGCATGGCAGCGCGGGCAGGAAACGATAAAGGAAACGTGGTGATGCTGTTCGGGTCCTCGAGAGTGAGCAAGAGCCTGGAGGTGACCGCCGGCGAGGTCTATCAGCGGATGGCTAACGGCCTGCTGATGGAGACCGCCGAGGTGTTGGCGCTCTACCGGGACTCCACCGGCATTCCCCATGTCCGCTACCGGGTTCATCACGAGCGCACCGGCTCGCCCGATGCCCAGCGGACGCTGGCGGTGGCGGCGTTCCGGGAAATGTTCACCCCCCGGTCCGCGGTCTGACCGCCCGCAACCGCCCGCGGTGCGCAATTAACTGTTTGCGGCAAACCCGTTATGCTATAGACACTGCCGCGCCGGTTGGCCGGCGGGTAACCGGTGGTATGCCTCGGCTGCCGACGCCGGTCTGGGATGCGGGCGTGGCGGAATTGGTAGACGCGCTGGATTTAGGTTCCAGTGACGCGAGTCGTGGGGGTTCGAGTCCCTTCGCCCGCACCACCGTGGCTCCGAAGACGGCCGCTTTCCGCCCCTTCCGGGGGTGTGGGGCCGGTCGGGAATGGGCTTCTCTTCGAATAGGCTTTCACTGACATGCAGATTACCGAGACCAGCGCCGACGGCCTCAAGCACGAATTCAAGATCGTCATCGCCGCCCAGGAGATCGACGCCAAGGTCCAGGCCAAGCTTCTGGAGCTGAGCCGAACCGTCAAGTTGCCCGGTTTTCGTCCGGGCAAAGTGCCGGCCAAGGTCCTGGCCCAGCGCTACGGCGCCTCCGTGGTTCAGGACGTCGTCGAGCACGAGGTCGGTGAGGGAGCCCGCCGGGCCACCACCGAGCGCGGCCTGCGTCCGGCCGTGGCGCCGAATTTCGACGTCCCGCCCTATGTCGAGGGCCAGGATCTGGAATTTACCCTCGGGATCGAGGTGCTGCCCGACATCGAACCCGGCGATTTCGGCACCATCGAGCTGGAACGGCCGGTGGCCGAGGTTGACGAGGCCTCGATCGCCAAGATGCTCACCAGCCTGGCCGATTACGCCAAATCCAGCGAGCCGGTGACCGAGGAGCGCGCCGCCGTCGAGGGCGACATCCTGGTGATCGATTTCGCCGGCACCGTCGATGGCGAGGCCAAGGAGGGCATGAAGGCCGAGGGTCATGAGTTGCCGCTTGGCGAAAAGACCTTTCTGCCCGACTTCGAAAACGGTCTGATCGGCGCCCGCGCCGGCGAGCATCGCCGCCTGGAGGTGGGGTTCCCCGCCGACTATCAGGCCGCCGAGCTGGCGGGCAAGGTCGCGGTGTTCGAAATCGACGTCAAGGAACTGCGCCGGCCTGTGCCCGGCGCGGTCGACGACGCCCTGGCCCAGCGCTTCGGGCTCGACACGCTGGCGGCGCTCGAGGATTCGGCCCGTGCCCGCCTGACCGCCGAATACACGGCGCTAAGCCGGCGCCGGGTGAAACGGGCGCTGCTCGACAAGCTGGCGGATCTCCATACCTTTCCGGTGCCGCCCTCGATGGTCGAGGTCGAGTTCGAGGCGGTGTGGAACCAATGGCAGTGCGAGAAGCAGGCCGGACGGATCGACGCCGCCGAGGCCGGTCGCGACGAGGAGGAGGTCAAGGCCGAATACCGCGCCATCGCCGAACGGCGGGTCCGGCTCGGTCTGCTGCTGTCCGAGGTCGGCCGGCGCAACAACATCAAGGTCAGCCAGGAAGAGCTTAACCGGGCGCTGGTCGCCGAGGCCCGGCGCTATCCCGGCCATGAGCGCGAGATTCTCGACCTTTTCCGCAAGAACGACGAAGCGGTGGACCGGCTGCGCGCCCCGCTCTACGAGGAAAAGACCATCGATTTCATTCTCGAGCTGGTCCGCGTCTCCGACCGCACCGTCTCGATCGAAGAGCTGCGCCGGGATCCGGACGACGGCGACAGCGCCTGAGACGAAAACCGCAGGCGGATCGGGAGTGTATCCAGTTATGTATCCCACAGAGACACAGATGAACGCGCTCGTGCCGATGGTCATCGAGCAGACCAATCGGGGCGAGCGTGCCTTCGACATCTATTCCCGCTTGCTCAAAGAGCGGATTATCTTTCTGATCGGCGGCGTCAATGACGCCGTCTCCAGCCTGATTTGCGCCCAGCTGCTCTATCTTGAGTCCGAGAACCCGAATAAGGACATCGCCTTCTATATCAATTCGCCGGGCGGCGTCGTGACCTCAGGCCTCGCGATCTACGATACGATGCAGTACATCCGGCCGGACGTGTCGACTGTGTGTATTGGTCAGGCCGCCTCGATGGGGGCGCTGCTGCTGGCCGCCGGGGCGCCGGGCAAGCGCTTCAGCCTGCCCAACTCCCGGGTAATGGTCCATCAGCCCTCGGGCGGTGCGCAGGGCCAGGCCGCGGATATCGAGATCCAGGCCAAGGAAATTCTCACCCTGCGCGCCCGTCTTAATGACATCTACGCCGCCCATACCGGGCAAAGTCTTGATGTCATTGAGGAAAGCATGGAGCGCGACCGGTATATGTCACCCGAGGAGGCCAAGGTTTTCGGCCTTATCGACGAGGTCGTGGCGAAAAGGCCCAATCCCTCAAACGACGTGTGAACGCACTCCTTCTCTACCCCGCGCGAACTAGATATTGAACGGGGCCGGGAATTTGGTGTTGAATGGCTGAGCGCCACGACGCCGGTTCGCCGGGGTGTGCCGACCCTGTGGTCGGTGTGTGGTGCGCGGAGGCCCCGCGCCGGGCGGGGGTTACGGAGTCGAGATGAGCAAATCAAGCAGCAGCGATTCAAAGAATACGCTATACTGCTCGTTCTGCGGTAAGAGTCAGCACGAAGTTCGCAAGCTCATTGCCGGTCCGACCGTGTTCATCTGCGATGAATGCGTCGAGCTGTGCATGGACATTATTCGCGAGGAAAACAAGACCACCCTCGTGAAGTCACGCGATGGCGTTCCGACTCCCAAGGATATCAATGCCGTTCTCGACGATTACGTGATCGGGCAGATCCACGCCAAACGGGTTCTCGCCGTGGCGGTGCATAACCATTACAAGCGCCTCGCCAACGGCAACAAGCACAGCGACGTCGAGCTGGCCAAGTCCAATATCCTGCTGGTCGGTCCGACCGGTTGCGGCAAGACCTTGCTGGCCCAGACCCTGGCGCGGATCATCGACGTTCCCTTTACCATGGCCGACGCCACGACCTTGACCGAGGCGGGCTATGTCGGCGAGGACGTCGAGAACATCATCCTCAAGCTGCTCCAGGCCGCTGATTACAATGTCGAGCGAGCCCAGCGCGGCATCGTCTACATCGACGAGGTCGACAAGATCAGCCGCAAGTCGGACAACCCCTCGATCACCCGCGATGTCTCGGGCGAGGGGGTGCAGCAGGCGCTGCTGAAGATTATGGAAGGGACTGTGGCATCTGTGCCACCCCAGGGCGGGCGCAAGCATCCGCAGCAGGAGTTCCTCCAGGTCGACACCACCAACATCCTCTTTATCTGCGGCGGCGCGTTTGCCGGGTTGGAGAAGATCATCGCCCAGCGCGGCCGGGGCACCTCGATCGGCTTCGGCGCCGACGTCCGCGGTCCCGATGAGCGGGCGACCGGCGAGATCCTGCGCGACTGCGAACCCGAGGACCTGCTCAAGTTCGGCCTCATTCCCGAATTCGTCGGTCGTCTTCCGGTGGTGGCCACCCTGACGGATCTCGACGAATCGGCGTTGGTCGAGATTCTGACCAAACCCAAGAACGCGCTGGTCAAGCAGTATCAGCGCCTTTTCGAGATGGAGGACGTCCGGCTCGAGTTTGCCGAGGACGCGATGAAGGGCATCGCGCACAAGGCGATTGCGCGCAAGACCGGCGCCCGCGGCCTGCGCTCGATCATGGAGGCAATCCTGCTCGAGCCGATGTTCGAGCTGCCCGGGCTGCAGGGCGTCGACCAGATCGTGATCAACAAGGAAGTCGTCGAGGGACGGACCAAGCCGCTTTACATCTATTCCGACCGGCGCGGCGAGGTTTCGTCAGGCGCCTGAGGGCGCGGGTTTGGTGGCCTGACGGGCAGGCGGGGCCGCGGCGATCGCCTGCGGTTCCTGCGGGCGGCCCTTGAAGACACCGGGAGGCTGCGCCACGTTAGGGAGCGACCCGGTCGACGGCGTTTACACCCAAGAGGCGTGTGCACATGTTCGAAGTTTCCCGTGGTGCTCTCTATCCGGTTTTGCCGCTGCGCGACATCGTCGTGTTTCCGCACATGATCGTGCCCCTGTTCGTGGGGCGGGAGAAATCGGTTCGGGCGCTTGAAGACGTGATGAAGGACGACAAGCAGATTCTGCTGGTCACCCAGAAGAACGCCGCGCAGGATGACCCGCAGCCCGCCGATATTTACAGCGTCGGCACCGTCGGGACCGTACTGCAACTGCTCAAGCTGCCCGATGGCACGGTAAAGGTGCTGGTCGAGGGCGGCCAGCGCGCCGCGATCACCCGCTATTCCGAAAACGAGGATTTTTTCCAGGCCACCGCCGACCTGATCGACGAAAAGATCGGCGAGCCCCAGGAACTGGAGGCGCTGTCCCGCGCCGTGGTGTCGCAGTTCGAGCAGTACATCAAGCTCAACAAAAAAATTCCGCCCGAGGTGCTGGTCTCGATCAATCAGATCGAGGAGGCGGGCAAGCTCGCCGACACCGTCGCCTCCCACCTCGCGCTCAAGATTCCGGAAAAGCAGCAACTGCTCGAGACCGCGATCGTCTCCGAGCGGCTGGAGCGGGTCTACGCCTTCATGGAAGGCGAGATCGGCGTGCTGCAGGTGGAAAAGCGCATCCGCAACCGCGTCAAGCGGCAGATGGAAAAGACTCAGCGCGAATACTACCTCAACGAACAGATGAAGGCGATCCAGAAGGAGCTGGGCGAATCCGAGGATGGCCGCGACGAATCGGCGGAGATCGAGGAGAAGATCAACAAGACCCGCTTCTCCAAGGAAGCGCGCGAGAAGGCGCTGGCCGAGCTGAAGAAGCTCCGGACCATGAGTCCGATGTCGGCCGAGGCCACGGTGGTGCGCAACTATCTCGACTGGATGCTCAACATCCCGTGGAAGAAGCGGACCAAGGTCAAGAAGGACATCAAGAGCGCCGAGGCGACGCTGAATGCCGACCATTTCGGCCTGGAGAAGGTCAAGGAGCGCATTCTCGAATACCTTGCGGTGCAGCAGCGGATCGCCAAGGTCAAAGGGCCGATTCTCTGCCTGGTCGGCCCGCCCGGCGTCGGCAAGACCTCGCTCGGGAAGTCGATCGCCCGGGCCACCGGCCGCAACTTCGTGCGGATGTCGCTGGGCGGCGTCCGCGACGAGGCCGAAATCCGCGGCCACCGCCGGACCTATATCGGCTCGATGCCGGGCAAGGTCGTCCAGGGCATGAAGAAGGCCAAGGCCTCCAACCCGCTGTTCCTTCTCGATGAGGTCGACAAGCTGGGCGCCGACTGGCGCGGCGATCCCTCTTCGGCGCTGCTGGAGGTGCTGGACCCCGAGCAGAACGCGACCTTCAACGACCATTATCTCGAAGTCGACTACGACCTTTCGGATGTGATGTTCGTCTGCACCGCCAACACCCTGCGCATGCCGCAGCCGCTGCTCGACCGCATGGAAATCATCCGAGTCGCGGGCTACACCGAGGACGAGAAGATCGAGATCGCCCGCCGGCATCTGATGGACAAGCAGACCCGGCAGCACGGCCTGAAAAAGAACGAGTTTGCCATCTCCGACGACGCCCTCCGCGACATCATCCGCTATTACACGCGGGAAGCCGGGGTGCGCAACCTTGAGCGCGAGATCGCCAATCTGGCGCGCAAGGCGATCAAGGACATTCTGATGAAGGGCCTGGAGAAGGTCCATGTCACCCGGCGCAACCTCGACAAATATGCCGGCGTCCGCCGCTTCCACTTCGGCGAGGCCGAGTTGCAGGATCTGGTCGGCGTCACCACCGGGCTGGCCTGGACCGAGGTCGGCGGCGAAATCCTCTCGATCGAGGCGGTCAGCCTGCGCGGCAAGGGCCGAATCACCACCACCGGCAAACTCGGCGAGGTGATGAAGGAGTCGGTCCAGGCGGCGGAAAGCTACGTCAAATCCCGCGCCACCGAGTTCGGCATCCGGCCGACGATGTTCGAAAAGAAGGACATCCACGTACACGTGCCCGAGGGCGCGACGCCCAAGGACGGGCCGTCGGCCGGCGTGGCCATGTGCACCTCGATCGTCTCGGTGCTCACCGGCATCCCGGTGCGCAAGGATGTGGCGATGACCGGAGAGATCACGCTGCGCGGCCGGGTGCTGCCGATCGGCGGGCTCAAGGAAAAGCTGCTGGCGGCGCTGCGGGGCGGTCTCAAGACCGTGCTGATTCCTAAGGATAATGAAAAGGACCTTGCGGAAATACCGGACAACGTCAAACGCGGCCTGACGATCGTTCCCGTGAATACTGTCGACGATGTGTTGCGCAATGCGCTGGCCCAACCGCTGGTGCCGATCGAATGGTCGGAGCCGGTGGAACTCGATACCGTCCCGGCCAAGGCCGCCGAGTCGGATCGCGAGGATGTGATCCGGCATTGAGGATGCTTTCGGGCGTCCGCACTTTGTCGCGCCCGCGGTTTCTTCCGTGGGAATTGACGGGTGCGGCGGTCTGTGCTTAGTCTCACGGCCAATGCAGGCGGGCGGGGCGTTAACCGAACTGCCTCGTGTGGATATTTGGATGGGGGCTATAGTGAACAAGAATGATCTTGTTGCCCACGTGGCGGACGTGGCGGGTTTGTCGAAGAATGATGCCGCCAAGGCGGTTGACGCGGTCTTTGATGGCATTACCAACTCTCTCCAGAAGGGCGACGAGGTTCGTCTGGTCGGTTTTGGCACCTTTGCTGTCGCCGAGCGTGCCGCGAGCAAGGGCCGCAATCCGCGGACCGGCGAAGAAATCAGTATCCCCGCGTCCAAGCAGCCCAAGTTCAAGGCGGGGAAGACCTTGCGGGATACCCTGAACTGATCGGCTCCCGGCGGGGGTGGGGTTTGCCGCCGCGGCGGTCAGGGCGCCGGGCCGGTTGACGGCCCCGTGTCCGGTACCGGGCGGCATTTATTGTTTCGGGCGATTAGCTCAGCGGTAGAGCGTCTCGTTTACACCGAGAATGTCGGCGGTTCGATCCCGTCATCGCCCACCACGCCCGGTCGTGGGGCGCAGGACGAAGGCGTGGCCGGTGGGTATCGGGTCCTCGGCTGAATCAGGGAAGCGGGGAGGCGCAGGTGACGGGCGGCTGGCGGCTGGATGATCAGGCGGTGCTGGTGCTGCAGGCGGCGGTGCGCCAGGGCGACCCGGAGGTGACCGGGCTTCTGGAGCGCGCGGTCGACCGCGCGACGGCGGTGGTTGTCGATTCGACGGCCGCGGAGGCTGCCGATTCGGTGGATGAACTGGCGGCGCTGGTCCGTCTGGTGGCGGACGAGCGGCGGCTCGGCGATCGCATTCTGACCGCGCTGCACTTGGCTCTGGATCAGGATGATCTCGAGGTTTCCGAATTGCTGGAGCGGGCGTTTGAGGCGACCATGACCCGCTTTGGCGGTCCGGACGCGACGGAATTGCGCGACGTTCCCGAGGGCATGGTTCGGGCCTATGAGCGACTCGACAGCCTGCGTCACCGCTGCCATCAGAGATAAACGGGAGGCGGGCAAATTTTAAATGAAGTCCGCATTGACAGGGGGCGATGCGTCGGCTAGAAACCCCTCGTTCTTCACGGCGGCGTCGAGCAGATACGCCGCCGCCGCGGGGGACCGGAACAAAAGTTGCGGGTGTAGCTCAGTTGGTTAGAGCGCCGGCCTGTCACGCCGGAGGCCGCGGGTTCAAGTCCCGTCACTCGCGCCATTCCACATAATAAGAAATCTTTTGGCTGTGTTCTACTCGGGCCGGGACTGTTTTTTCGGTCGACGGGATAAAACCGCTTTGCTCGTTACAAGCTCTTGCTTATAGTTCTGCGGCTCCCGCGCGTGGGGGAGGGCTGCCCTGCGTAGGCAGACAGGGGATTGGTTTAAGGTCCTGAGTTATAAGTCGCGTTAGGGGCGGTCCGGGCGGGCGCAGGCTCGCGGCCTCAGTCGATACGGGGAACGTCATGAACAACCCTCTGGTTTACGACTATCTGCCGATTCTTATTTTTCTGGCCATCGCGGCTGTGGTTTCCGCCGGTATGCTGGTGGCTTCTTACCTCGCCGCCGACCATCGCCCCGACAGCGAGAAGCTTTCGCCCTACGAGTGCGGCTTCGAGCCGTTTTCGGATTCCCGGGCCAAGTTCGACGTCCGCTATTACCTCGTGTCGATCCTGTTCATCATCTTCGATCTCGAGGTGGCGTTTCTGTTTCCGTGGGCGGTCACGCTGGGCGATCTCGGCATGTTCGGCTTCTGGTCGATGATGATCTTCCTGACCGTGCTCACCATCGGCTTCATCTACGAATGGAACAAGGGAGCGCTGGAATGGGAGTGATCCCGGCAGATACGGTGCCCGCCTCGCCGATCGGCGACAGCGCCACCCCCGCTCAGCAGGCGCTGTTTCGCGCCGTGTCCGAAGAGGTGGAGGAGAAGGGCTTTCTGATCGCCCAGCTCGATTCCGTGCTCAACTGGGCGCGCGCCGGGTCGTTGTGGCCGATGACCTTCGGTCTTGCCTGCTGCGCGGTCGAGATGATCCACGCCTATATGGCGCGCTATGACCTCGACCGCTTCGGCATGATTCCGCGGCCGAGCCCGCGCCAGTCGGACGTGATGATCGTTGCCGGCACCCTGACCAACAAGATGGCGCCCGCCCTGCGCAAGGTCTACGACCAGATGCCCGAGCCGCGCTGGGTGATCTCGATGGGCAGTTGCGCCAATGGTGGTGGCTACTATCACTATTCCTACTCGGTGGTGCGCGGCTGCGATCGTATCGTGCCGGTCGACATCTACGTTCCCGGCTGTCCTCCGACCGCCGAGGCGCTGGTCTACGCCCTGTTGCAGCTCCAGACCAAGGTCCGGAACGGCGGCAAGCGCATCGCCCGCTAACGCTCTTATTTGGTCCACCCATCCGCCCAACGGCAGCAAAAGATCATGACCGACCAAGCGCTCAAGGACCTGGGGGATGCCGTCGCGGCGACGCTCGGCGACGACGTTCTGGATACCGTGATCAGGAACGGTGAACTGGCGGTGGCCGTGCGCCGGAGCAGCATTCTCAAGGTGCTGACCGTGCTGCGCGACGATCCCCGCTTTCTGTTCAGCCAGTTGATGGACATCTGCGGTGTCGATTGGCCGGACCGCGAGGACCGGCTCGAGGTGGTCTACAACCTGCTCAGCCTCAAGCACAACCGGCGCATCCGGGTCCGCCTGTCGACCCGCGACGGTGTCGCGGTGGCCTCGGCGACCGCGGTCTTTGCCTCGGCCAACTGGTTCGAGCGCGAGATCTGGGACATGTTCGGGGTCCAGTTCGACCATCACCCGGATTTGCGCCGCATCCTCACCGATTACGGCTTTGACGGCCATCCGCTGCGCAAGGATTTCCCGCTCACCGGCTATACCGAGGTTCGCTACGACGACGAGCTGAAGCGGGTGGTTTATGAGCCGGTGAGGCTGACCCAGGACTTCAGGACCTTCGATTTCCTCAGCCCCTGGGAAGGCATGACCAACGTCATGCTGCCGGGCGACGAGAAAGCCGGAGCCGCCAAGACGGGGAGCAAAACCTGATGGTCGCTCAACTCGAGACTGTCGAAGACCAGATCAAGACCTACACGATCAACCTTGGACCCCAACACCCGGCCGCCCATGGCGTGCTGCGTCTGGTGGTCGAGATGAGCGGCGAGGTGGTGCAGCGCTGCGATCCGCATATCGGCCTGCTTCACCGCGGCACCGAGAAGCTGATCGAATACAAGACCTATCTCCAGGCCATGCCGTACATGGACCGGCTCGACTATGTCGCGCCGATGTCCCAGGAGCACGGCTTTGTGCTGGCGGTGGAAAAGCTGCTGGGCATCGCGCCGCCGGTGCGCGGCCAGTACATCCGTGTTATCTTTGCCGAGATCAGCCGCCTGCTCAATCATCTGCTGGCGCTGACCACCGGCGCCCTCGACATCGGCGCGACCACGCCGGCGCTGTGGGCGTTCGAAGACCGCGAAATCATGATGGAGTTTTACGAGCGCGCCAGCGGCGCCCGGCTCCACGCCAATTATTTCCGGGTCGGCGGCGTCAATCTCGACATCGGCGATGATCTGCTCGACGATATCGAGGCCTTCATCGACCGCTTTCCGAAGTCGATCTCCGACATGGAAGGCCTGCTGACCCAGAACCGCATCTGGAAGCAGCGCACCGTCGATATCGGCATCATCTCGCCGGAACAGGCGCTGGCCTGGGGCTGCAGCGGCCCGATGCTGCGCGGCAGCGGCTTTGCCTGGGACCTGCGCAAGTCCCAGCCCTACGAAGTCTACGGTGAGTTGGAGTTCGACATTCCGGTGGGCAAGACCGGCGACTGTTACGCCCGCTACATGGTCCGCGTCGCGGAGATGAGCCAGTCGACGAGGCTGATCCGGCAGTGTATCGCCAAGCTGCGCACCCTCAAGGGGCAGCCGGTGCGGATTCAGGATCACAAGGTGACGCCGCCGCCGCGCGGCGAGATGAAGCATTCGATGGAAGCGCTGATCCATCACTTCAAGCTCTACACCGAGGGTTTCCACGTCCCGGCCGGCGAGACCTATACCGCCACCGAGGCGCCCAAGGGCGAACTTGGCGTCCACATCATCTCGGACGGCAGCAACCGGCCCTACCGCTGCCATATCCGGGCGCCGGGCTTCGCCCATCTGGCGATTCTCGACACCATTTCGCGGGGCCATATGCTCGCCGACGCCGTCGCGAACATCGCCTCCCTCGACATCGTTTTCGGAGAAATCGATCGATGAGCACCCCGGCCTCGGTCGCCAGCCACGAGCCCGACAGCTTCGCCTTCACGCCGGAGACCCTGGCCAAGGCGGAGAAAATCATCGCCCGCTACCCCGCCGAGCGCAAGGCGAGCGCGGTTATTCCGCTGTTGCATCTGGCCCAGCTCCAGAACGACAACTGGCTGCCCCGGGTGGCGATG